>JAABUX010002994.1_pt1 | contig 23009 bp, 31 predicted proteins | sample 5561851 | NCBI WGS metagenome assembly JAABUX01 (sample SAMN10711883, study PRJNA513361) | rock metagenome | isolation source: Antarctica rocks | place: Antarctica: Victoria Land, Richard Nunatak red sandstone | collected 2016-01-03 | reverse complement strand
TCCCAAGCTGCGGAGGCGCGCGCCTGCCGCGCGGCATGCAAGCGCTCTAAGCTTGTGGTGACCCAACCGCGGACCCAACCCACCTCTGCCAGCTGTGGAGGCGCGCGCCTGCCGCGCGGCATGCATGCGCTCTAAGCTTGTGGTGACCCAACCGCGGACCCAACCCACCTCTGCCAGCTGTGGAGACGCGCGCCTGCCGCGCGGCATGCATTTCTTGCAGCGCGCAGTGCTGCTGCGGTGCAGGGGGCGCCTGCTTCTGTGTGAGCACGCGCAGGCTGTGGATGCTGGGTTATGCTGGCTGCGCTGAGTCTCCGCTTGGAGTCGTGTTAGCATGCGGACTTGCGCTCCTTGCACAAGGCGCGCGCTCGCCGTGCCGACTGCGATTGGGCACCGTCGACAGGGCGCGCGCGGCGCCGGCGCGCGCAGGTGGGTCAAGCTGGTGGTGCTCGCGCTGCACAGCTTCTGGCTGCCGCAGATCGTGTCGTGCGCGCGGCACGACGCGCGGCAGCCGCTGACGCCCGCCTACGTGCTTGGCATGTCCGCCAGCCGCCTGGCGCTGCCGCTGTACCTGCACGGCTGCCCGCACAACCTGCTGCGCGTGCCGCCCAGCCCGCGCTTTTGCGCCGCGCTCGTGCTGTACGTTGCCGCTCAGGCGCGGCGGGCTGCTCTGCCTCCAAACCCCCCTGCCCCCCCAGAGTGCTGGCAGCGGCGTGCTGCTTCTGCGGCACGGCTGTCATCACTTACGCTGTGGGCAGCGTGGTATTGGCGCGGGCTTTTCGGTGCTGCCGCTGGCTCCGGCCGGCTGCGCGGCGCTAGCGGTTGCCCGGCCGCTCGCATCAGGCTGCAGGCAGGCGTGGAGGCGCCTGTGACAGGTCCTCGCGCAGCCAGCGCACAAGTGGAAGCGGGCTTCCCAGTCATGCAACCATGTGGGGACTCATCAAGCAAGTCATGGCAAGTGCTGCGCGCGCAGGCGGCCGCGCTGCTGGCGCAGACGCGCTTCGGCCCGCGCTGCCTCATCCCCGCGCGCTTCCTGCCGGCCAAGTACGACTACCACCGGCCGCTGGCGCCGCCGGGCCGGCCGGCGCCCGGCGGCGCGCCGGCGCCGGGCGGCGCCGCAGGCGGCGCGCCGCCGCTGCCCGCCGGCGACGTGGAGACCGGCGACGGCGGCCTGGAGTGCGTGATCTGCATGAACGCGGTGGACGTGGCCGGCGACGCGCGCGGGCGCATGGTCACGCCCTGCCACCACGTGTTCCACACGGGCTGCCTGGCGCGCTGGATGGACGTCAAGCAGGAGTGCCCGACCTGCCGGCGGCCGCTGCCGCCGCCCTGACGCGCGCGGCGGCCACGGCGCGCGCTCGCGCACGGCGCAACGGCTCTGACGGCGCTGCACGCCGCGCAGGCTCCCCCGCTGCGCGCCCCAGCCAGCCGCCCCGTGCCTACTGCTGCCTTGCGGTGGCGTGCGGAGCGCGCTGCTGGCCAGCCGGTGGTGAGGCAGGTTAGGTCTGAGCTAGAGCGGCCGCGCGCCAGCCGGAGGCTGCGTGGCTGCGAACGGCGCGCGGCTGACCCCCTCGGGTTCAGGGAGGCGCTGCCTGGGGCTACGCGTCCTCGCTTGCCGCCGCCGCGGTGGGGCGCTCGTGCTGCCCGGCATGTCGCGCTGCCCGGCATGGGTACTCTGCCTGTCTCTTTCGAAGGCGCCTCTCCTGCGGTCGCTTGCAGGGCCTGCTGCACGGTCCGCGCCCGGATCTTTTGCATTTTGCGCGCAACGGAGCCGTGCCATCCGCACTGCGAGTCCTTGTATAGCAGCTCTGCCCTCGCTCTCCCCCTCTTTGTATGTCCGATGCTCTTTTTAGCAACCAGGCCTCCCTAACCCATGCCCAGGGCTCATCCCCTGTGCATGCGGCCGTCTTGTCCCCAATGCATGCAGCTGCGCCCAGAGCATGTGCTGCGCCGCAGGAGTTTGCTGCCGCCTCCGCGCACTGTGTTTGGTCGAATAAGAGTGCTGTTTTATGTGACTGTGAGCGTGCGAGCCTTGCCTAGGCAGGCAGATATTTGCAGGCAGCGTGCCTGAATTGCTCGAGCTTTTATAAGCTACAAGATGAGACCGGGCGGTGGTTGACGAGCATCACCAATACCACCGCGCGCGCGCACTGTCACAGACCATGCAGGCCCCGACACTTTCGGCAGTTACACTAGCTGCTGACATATGTTGTCGTGCGGCCCATGCAGCAGTGTGCGCTCAACAGAGGCAAAATCTACCAGCTCTCCATATATCTAAAACTTTTACATGGGAAACAAGCTCTTGAGCACCTCTGCCAGAGCCGACCATGCAGCCACACCACCTTGTCGAGCAAGCAGGCCTGAGCACAAGAAGCACAGTCCTACGTCAGATTTGGCAAGCAGACTTTAAAGCAGACTTTGAAAAAACCAGTGTCGCATCATCTTCAGCATGACTACTACTATGTCACAAAATTGCCACAAAATTGCATAGTGGCGTCACTGGCAGCGTCCTTGCCACACAGCGTGCAACCCAGGCAGGACGTCAAGGGCACAGCCTTTCTCTCTGCATCCACCGGGCAAAAACCACATCAGTGTGTGCGCAGGCGCACTTTGGCGGGTCACACACGAGCCAGCTCGCATGCACAGGCCTTGGAAAACTGCTTTGTGGTGCATGTCACACGCCCACAGCCCCTTGCACATCGGTAACTCTTCATATACAAGCATCCACCCGCTCTCGCTCAGCATCACATGGAAACCATTGCCAAAAAGCCAATAAAACTGCGCAGGCGCTCTTCATTCGCCCTGAACCTAGCGGTCTGCCCTGCTGATACACAAGTGCTGCCCTGCTCAATTACACCTTCAACTTGAGAACGCCCACATGCAGGCATGTGTCCCCGCTCATGCAGCCGCACCTCGCTGTGTACACTGCCCGACATCGGGACAGATCCGGTATCTTCTAACAGCTGGCCCCTGCCCGCTCCCCAGCTTGCCCAGAGGCTACCATTGCGTGGGTCCTGCCTGGCTGTGCTGCAGCGAAAAGCAAAGATCGCCATCTGCGCGCCGTTCCTGCTTGAGCCTGCTGGCTGCGCTGCCTAATGCACCTGCACCGTCGACACCGCGCGTCCTGCCAGCACCGCACTGCAGCGCCCAGCCAGACCTCGCGACCAGACGTCCGCATGCAGCACGGGCGGCGCGCGCGGCCATGACACCCGCTGCGCGCCCGGCTCCAGCGGGGCTGCCCTAGCAGATCGGGATGGTGCGCTCGGAGGCAACGCGGTACACCGCGCCGCACATGGAGCCCTGGCTGGTGAGGCGCGGGATGGCCTGCGCGCCGCCGCACGCGCGCGCGCGTCAGCGAGCCGCCGGCGCGCGCCTCCGCCCACGCGCGCGCTTTACAGGTCGGCCTGCCGCCCAGCAGCCGGGCGGGCTGCGGGCAAGCGCGCTGCGGCCCAACGAGAGCGGGCTGCGATGGCGGCCAGGCGCGACTGTTTGTGCGTGGACTCCCAGAGGGGGACTGTCCAGGCGACTGTGCGACGCTGTCCAGGCGCGCGCGCTTTCGGCAGGCGGCGGCGGCCGTGCGGGGCCCGGGGCGCGCGCCTTGACGTCGCGCCAGCGCGAGGGCTTGACCGGGTCGCGCAGGAACGACAGCAGCTGGCCGGGCCAGGTCTCGCCCGCGATCACCCACCCGCGCTCGCCCGGGCTACACATGCGCTGGCGGCCCTCGCTCGCGTACAGCGTGCCTGCCGCGCGGGGCGGGCGCCGTTTCATTTGGTCCGGGCGCTGCACGTTGTAGGCACGCTCGTCGGCAACATATTGTGCGCCACCTTGAGCAGCGCGCCTGTGGGCGCGGCCGCTGCAGCGAGCGCACTGTAGCAGCAGGGCGTTTCGAACTGCTTACGAATCGCTCGCGCAGTGGTGCACGCACGTGCGAGGCGGCACACGGAGAAGGGCCGTGGAGGGCGCAGCGCCGGGGGCCCGGGCCGGGCCGGGGCCGCGCCGGCCGGGAAGCCGGTGGGCGTGGGGTCGCAGGCGGCCAGGTCGACCGGGTCTGAGCCGAACATGAAGCGGCCGTCGGGCGCGGAGCCCCAGAACAGCGGCTGCGCGGCGGCGACCAAGGGTTAGGCATCAAACCCCCACGCCACAAAATTGCTCTGTGTGCCTGCCTGCACTCTTCACGCCGCGCACGCCGCCGAGGCAGAACCCTGCCAGCGGCAACAGCGCGGCGCTCCACTCTGACCGGCTGAAACGCGCACGCCTGTGCCCAGCGTGGCGCCGCCCGCTGGGCGGCGCGCCCTAGGACAGCGTCCTGCAGCGACGCGCCCGCCCCTGCGGACCTCCCGCCGCTCGCCCCCTCCCTCGCTCCTCAGCCACAGCCTCGCACTGCGTGTCTGCATAACAGCCAGCCGCCAGGCGCTCATCCCTGGTATGTCAGTGCGGCTGGCCGGTAGAAGGGGCGCGCCTGGGCGCCGGCGCGGTCGCGCGCGGCCCACACGCGGCGCTGCAGCTCATCGTACACGACAAAGGCTGCGCGCGAGCAACGGCAAGGTTCAGGCGCCTGCCGCCACGGCCTACGGCCTGGTGGAAGCGAGTGAATCAGCCGGGCCAGCCCGCAGCTTGTCGGGCAGCCGACAACGACGTGCAGGTTTGCGCGCCGGCTTTGGCTGGCAGCCACGCGCACGCCGGACGCCGGCGCAGGCCCCGGCGTGTGCTGTGACACCGCACATGGGGGCGATGGTTAGGTAATGGCGCAGGGCGGGGCCGCGGCCGGGCGCGCGCCGAAGCGGCCCTCGACCTGCGACAGCGCAGACAGCGCGTGGTCGATGCAGTCAGAGTCGATGTCATCAGCGAAAGTGGCGTAGAGATCGAGCAGCCAGACGGCGTCGGTGTGGCCGGCCGCCGCGTCCTCGCCGCGCACGAATGCTGGCGCGCGCGCGCCGGCTGCGCGTCAGCGCCGCGCCCTGAGCGCGCCCCGGTCCGCGCAGCGCCCTGCTGTGTAACACCCGCCCGCGCATTGCGCCGCCGGCCGCACTCCGGCTGCACTCCGCTAAGAGGAGCCGGCGACGGCTTTCCGATCACACCCTGCCACACACCCCGACAGGCCCATGCAAGCCGCGTGCAGAGCTCCCCCACCTCACACCCTCCCGCGCACGACTGGAACCTGTGGCCTCCGCAGCGTGTCGGCAGCGGCCTCCAGCGCCAATCACCGCAGGTGTTGGCAGCCAAGCTGCGAGCTGCAGGGCGGGCCGCGCACCGTCGTGCGTGACCTGCACCATGTCCACGCCCGGCCAGCTGCTGACCTCGCCGGAGAAGACGGCGCTGACGCCGTCGCGGCTGGCGTATGACACGTAGGGGCCGACCTCCATGGAGAAGGCGTTGGCGCCGTCGGCGCTGCGGACCACCTTGCGCTGCGCGGACGCGCCGCGCACCTCCTGCGCGGCCGGGCCGGGCGCGGTCAGCTTGAAACTGTGGTGCCCTGACCCGGACCATTGCCTTTACGCTGCACGGACGCATACTGCGCCTCCCGCGCGGCGAGGCCAGGCTGAGCCTGAAGCTTGGACCTTTCAGCGCCCTAGCCTGAACCCACCCCTTCCCTTCGCGCTGACCAGGCAAGCGCGTGCCGCGCCTCTCGCCACGGCGACGGGCCGGTCTGGCGCCCAGTGTCGGAGCGAGGTGGGTCACCTGCCCCTGCACGGGTGAGGCGCAGAGCAGCTCCCTGTGTACGCTCCCCTCTTGACGGGGGCGTTGCTGCGCGGGGTCCCCTTGCCTAGTTGGCCCGCACTTGCCATTCCAGAAAAGTGCAAACAGCCCAGGCGTATGCGACACGGGCGCCCGCTCGCTGGCGCCTACCTGCCACTGAGGCGGTGCCTAGGTGGCAGAGCGGTCCTGCCCTTTCCAAGCCGGGATACACGCTTGCGCTGTGCACTCTCTTGTGCACAGCGCAAGCGTGTGAGCAGCCCTCACTGCCTGGCTTACCGAGCAGCCGGGTTTTGCAATGCCATGATGAGGCGCTCATGCAGAAGCTTTGTCAGCTCTGGTTCCCCGGCACGCTGCAACGGCCGCTTGCGACAGCGGTGCGACAGGCAACGGGCCGCAGAGCGGCGAGCACGCTGGGTGGGCGAACAAGGCGCAGAGTCACAGGCGGGCGCAATGCTCATGGCGGGCTCGGCCGCGGGAGGCGGGAATAGCACCTCCAGCGTGTGCTCCAGCTCGTCTTGGTCAACAGCAAAGTAGGAGGTGTTGCGGTGCGAGGCGGCCGCGAGCGGGCTCTCAAGCCCAATTGGCCCGCGGGCAACATTACCAGAGAACACTGCAAAGACGTGCATGGCAGCGGCTGCTCCTTGACTCGCTGCGCGCGCGCATGCACCGGGTTTGGCTCTTCGTGACAATGTCTAGCTGGCTGGGACATTGATTGACATCGATGCCAATTGGCACTGCCAATATAATATAATACCCAACCCCTGCATATCGAATTTGACCTAGACAGACGGCAAGCACAGGCTGCAGAAGGTAAAGACTCGACGCAGGGCCGCATCCATGGCAGGGTGCTTTGCTTTCGAACAGGCCAGTCTCAGAAGAGAGGCAGAGCGATTTTTCATTTCATTCAAGCGTCCTGCCGCGCCGGTCCCGCCTGTGCTGCCGGTTTCCAGCAACCAGGACTCTACCGGCGCAGGGTGCGTTCTGGGAGAGGCAGCATGTGCCTGCCTGGCGCAGCGTTGCGTGACTGCCTGCCTGGAGGGCCTGTCATGCTCGCTACGGGACGGCTGCGAGCCTGGGCGAGCGCGACCGTCGACGCTCGGCCTTGGTCCTTTGGCGCATGACTGAAGGAGCTTTCGTCACTGCGCAGGCTCGCCAGGAGAGAGGCGGTCTCCACAAGGCGTCAAGATGCAGAAGACCGGTGCGTCCCGGGCTTATGTCTCCGAGAGATGCCGGCTCGCAGCTTCGCGTTGTTCCCCCCGATCTGCAGGCAGTGTTGCTCCCTGGTGGAGCACGGTTCAAACACGCGGGGCCCGCTGAATACGCTGCAGCTGCACCGTGCTCGGCTTGCGGGGAGGGGGCCCGAGCGCGCGCTTGGGCTGTCTGCGACGCTGTGGCTTACGCTTGCGTGCGCTTGCGTACGCCGCCGCTCTGGTGCCAAGCAAGCCTGCTGCCGGGCGGGGCTGCCCGGTGGGAGCCAGCAGTGCTGCGCGCTTGGAGCGGGCGCCCGGGCGCGCAGGGGCTGCGCAGCTGCCCCGTTTCAAACTGACGTGCCAGCAACAGGCCACCGCTGCCCCCACGCTGCCCCGCCGCAGCCCGGCAGGCCGCCAGCCAGCCTGACCCCGCGCGCGCCCGGCAGGCTGTGCGCTCGTGCTGCTGGCCCTGGTGGCCGTGGCGGCGGGCCGCCCGACCCGCATGCTCGCCCAGGAGCAGAGCGGCGGCGCCACGGACCTGCACGCCGGGCTCCCCGGCTTCGAGGTCCCCAACCTGCTGCCCAACCTGAACCTGGAGAACATCCACACGCAGATCCACGCCTTCCCCGACTGCGTCTCGCAGTGCGCGTTCGGTGCGGCCCGGCCGCCCGACGCCCTCGGCGCTGCACCGCCTGTGCGAGCGCCTGCGGCTGCATGGCCAGCATGTGGAGGAGGGGGCGCTCCGCTCGGGCTGCGCGACGTAACAGCTCTGCGCTTGCACTCCACAGTCTTCTCAAGCGTATAAGACCACCTGTGTCCTGCCTTTCCGCAGCATACCTTGCACCCCTCCGACGCTGTGCGCTTGCTTGCATGCTGCATTGGTCACCCTCCACGCTTTGCAAGGTTTGCGAATGGGGCGTCCTTTGTGGAGGTGATGCTCAGGGGCGCGCCAAGCTGGACAGCAGTATACTGCGCATGCTCTGCGCAGGAAAGGTGCAGCATGCAGAAGCGGGCATGCCCCATGCGCCACTGCTGTGTGGCATGCACGCTCGTGCCGCGCGCCACCCAGCGCCTGTGCAACCTTGCTTCAAAACCTTGAAAACCCTGTCCGCGCGCGCGCGCAGCCGGGGGCAACTTCTGTGACCTGGAGGCCACGCTGGCGCTGGGCGACCACCACCACGACCAGCACTGCCTGCCCAACCTGCAGTGCTTCTGGAACTGCCTGCACAAGAACAAGGTGGCCACGACCTCGCCGTCGCCGTCGCCCACGACGACCGCCACGACGTCCCCCACCACGTCGCCGTCCGCGTCGCCCACCACCGCGCCCACCACCTCGCCCACCACCTCGCCCACGACCTCGCCCACCACGACTCCGGGTAAGGCCCGTGCTCTTGCTGGCAGGCGTGCGGCTCATGTAGAGCGCGCCTGAGCAGGGTCTGGTGCAGTGGTCGGGGTGCTGCACGCCGGCCCGGCTGCCATGTCTGCGGGCACAGCAGAGCATGCCCATGGTGAAGCCCTCCATAGTCAGGGTGCTCATGCCTGTAGGTGACGTTCGGGGTGTGTGAGCAGTTGCGACGACCTCGGCAACGCCGAGCACGACCCCCACCACGACAGCGACGCCCACGACCACTCCCGGTGCAGCTTTACAGCATTTTCCTCTTGCTTGCATGCAGCCTGCTGCAAGCAAGTGCCTGTGCATCTCATGTCCAGCACGCGCGTGCTCCGGGGTGACACCCTGTCGCTTCTCCCAGCTGTGACCACCACGCCGCGGCCCACCACCACTGCGGCGCCCACCACGACGCCGCGCGCCACCACGACTGCGGCGCCCTCCACGACGCCTACCACGACCCCGGGTGCCAATATATGCTGCTGGTTGCGCTGTGTAGATGCACAAGCTATCTAGTTGTGCTAAGCGACTTGTTCCTGGATTGACACCCTCTGTGTTTCCGCAGTTGTGACCACGACGCCGCGGGCCACCACCACCGCAGCGCCCACCACGACGCCGCGCGCCACCACCACCGCGGCGCCGACCACCACTGCGACGCCCACCACGACGCCGCGGGCCACCACCACCGCGATGCCGACCACGACGCCGCGGGCCACCACCACCGCGATGCCGACCACCACGCCGCGCGCCACCACGACCGCGGCGCCGACGACGACGCCGCGCGCCACCACGACCGCCGCCCCCACCACGACGCCGCGGGCCACCACGACCGCCGCGCCGACCACGACGCCGCGCGCTACCACCACTGCTGCGCCGACCACCACTCCGGGTACAAATTGCATCTTGCTGACATATGTTTTGCGTGTATTTCCTACTGCACTTTCCCAAAACAGTGATTACCTGCGATAACACCAGCATGTCTGCTCAGCAGTGACCACGACGCCGCGGCCCACCACGACCGCGGCGCCCACCACAACGCCGCGGCCCACCACGACCGCGGCGCCCACCACTACGCCGCGGGCCACCACCACTGCGGCGCCCACCACCACTGCGCGGCCAACGACCACCCCTGGTGCAGATATACTGCTACTGACAAGCTTGCTGCATGCAGAGTACTGTACGAGCAAGTAGCGACCGATGCACTTTCAATTTACTTATTTTTTTTTCCACTTCCCTGGGGGTGACACCCTGCATGTCTGCACAGCTGTGACCACGACGCCGCGACCTACCACGACTGCCGCGCCGACCTCGACGCCGCGGGCAACGACCACTGCGGCGCCGACCACGACGCCGCGGGCAACCACGACGGCAGCGCCGACCACCACCCCGGGTGCATATTCATTTCTGCTGACAATTTACTTCGCATGCAGAGTACTGTACGATCAAGCAGCTACCGCGCTCACGCTTTTCGTTTTGAGTTTTCTTTGGGTTAACACCCTGCATTTCTGCACAGCTGTGACCACACGGCCGACCACGACGCCGGCGGCCACCACGACCGCGGCGCCCACCTCGACGCCGCGGGCGACCACGACCGCAGCGCCGACCTCGACGCCGCGGGCGACGACCACCGCCGCGCCGACCACGACTCCGGGTGCAGATCAATTTAGCTGACACTCTTCCTGCATATTGCAAGCAAGTAGCTTTTGGTCATCTTTTTTTTTTCATCCCCAAGGCAATGGGGCCTTGGGGATGACAGCCTCCCTTTCTGCACAGCTGTGACCACGACGCCGCGGCCGACCACGACTGCGGCGCCGACCTCGACGCCGCGGGCAACGACAACCGCTGCGCCCACCACCACGCCGCGGGCCACCACGACTGCAGCGCCCACCTCGACCGCTCGGCCGACCACCACTCCGGGTGCCTAAGTTTTACAGCTGGCAAGCTGGCAGCAAGTAGAGTACCGCTAGCTATTGGTTGACACTCTTTCTGGGAACCTAGTTTGAAAGGGTGACACATGGCGTTCCTGCACAGCTGTGACCACCACCGCGGCGCCAACCTCGACGCCGCGGGCCACCACGACTGCAGCGCCCACCTCGACGCCGCGTGCCACCACGACAGCAGCGCCCACCTCGACGCCGCGTGCCACCACGACGGCAGCGCCGACCTCCACTGCACGACCAACCACCACCCCGGGTGCAACTAACTTCCTCTGACCGTTTCTTGGCATGCAGAAGCCTGCGGAGCAAGTAGCCATTCCTACTTTTTTTGGGGCCTATTTTCTTTGAGGGCAGGTATTTACTTCATGTCTGCACAGCTGTGACGACCACGCCGCGGGCCACCACCACTGCGGCTCCGACCTCGACGCCGCGGGCCACCACGACCGCGGCGCCTACCTCAACTGCACGGCCAACCACTACCCCGGGTGCAATTAGATTCCGCTGACATACCATGCTACCTACAGAGCAGTACCATGCTACCTGCAGAGCAAGTAGCATGGTACCTTTTTCTTTTTACTTCTTTTTTCCTTATTTCTCATGGGAGGTGACATCCTGCATTTTTCTGCCCAGCTGTGACCACCACGCCGCGGGCCACCACCACGGCGGCGCCTACCTCGACGCCGCGTGCCACCACGACAGCGGCGCCCACCTCGACGCCGAGGGGCACCACGACCGCAGCGCCCACCTCGACTGCCCGGCCGACTACCACCCCGGGTGCAATTAGATTTTGCTGACCAGCTTTGCACGCAGAGGTCTGCAAGCAAGTAGCTACTGGTCTTTTTTATCATTTCTTCGAATTGGGGGGGGGGTTGACACCCTGCATTTCTGCACAGCCGTGACCACCACGCCGCGCGCCACCACCACCGCCGCGCCCACCTCGACGCCGCGGGCAACCACCACTGCGGCGCCCACCACGACTGCGCGGCCCACAACGACGCCTGGTGCACGTCCAGCATTCTGAGGCTTCTTCTAGCGCCGAGCAGCCTATAAGCGAGTAGCTACAGTCTTGAGGCACCTGCCACCAGCCGTGGCAGCAGGATGGGGCTAGCGGCAGCTGACGCTTTGTTTGTGCGCGCAGCGGTGACCACCACACCCCGCGCCACTACCATGGCGTCGCCTACCTCGACGCCGCGGGCAACCACCACTGCGGCGCCGACCACCACTCCTGGTGCAAATTAATACTGCTGACATTTTTCTGTGCCCGCAGACGCATGCAAGCAAGTAGCTGCGGATACAGAACATTCATAGGCACACCACATGGGGGTGACACCCTGGTTCTGGGCACAGCTGTGACCACGACGCCGCGCGCCACCACCATGGCGTCGCCTACCTCGACGCCGCGGGCTACCACCACTGCGGCACCCACCTCGACGCCGCGGGCCACCACGACTGCAGCGCCCACCACGACCGCACGGCCGACCACCACCCCGGGTGCACATTACATCTCTACTGACACTTTTTCTGCGCGCAGGGGGGCGCGCGAGCAAGCCCTTCGATGCAGCACTCACATAGCATGCTCCATAAACTGATGTTCTGTTTGGGGGGGGGGGCGCGCAGTGATGACCACGACGCCGCGCCCGACCACGACCGCGGCGCCCACCTCGACGCCGCGGGCCACCACCACCGCGGCGCCGACGTCCACGCCGCGCGCCACCACGACCGCGGCGCCGACCACGACCCCGGGTGTGTTTGCCTTATTTGCTGTCACTTGCTGTACACTAATGTGTCAGTGCAAAGCGGGTGGCAGCTCAGTGTTAAGGAGGCTCCCCTGCGGTCAGGCCCTGCTTTGATGCACAGCTGTGAGCAGCACACCGCGCGCGCGCGCCCCTATCACTGCGCGGCTCGCCGTCGCCGTCGCCGTGTGCTGCAGTCTAGCACTGTTGTCGTCCCTGGGAGAAGCTGCTCTGCAAGCAGCTGCAGGCTTGGGCGCGCTTGGTCTTGGCCCGCTGCACACTCGGGCCCCTACTGACGCCCTGCTTGCGCCGCGCAGTTGTGGTGCCGACCAGCACGCCGCGCCCGACCACCACGGCCTCGATGACCACCACGCCGCGCCCGACCACCACGGCCTCGATGACCACCACGCCGCGCCCGACCACCACGGCCTCGATGACCACCACGCCGCGGGCCACCACGACCGCGGCGCCCACGACCTCCCCTGGTGCGGCGCCGAGCACGTTGGGCTAATGTGGCCAAGCTCCGCAGCGTGCATATTTCCAGGACGCGGAGCTACTATGGGTAGCTCCTCGAGGAAATATCACCTTTTGGTTTTAGTTACGCCGGTCTGGATAGCTCGTATTTCGAGTGAGCGTGGCACCACGCCGTTGAGCGCAGCTGTAACCACCGCTTCGCGCGCCACCACGCCTTCGGCGCCCATCACGGTGCCGCGGCTCAATACAAGCGCAGCACAAGCCCACACCTTGGTGGTCCCCCTTTTGGGTTCAGAAGCGCAAAGCATGCAGATGACTAGCTACTTTTACACCTGAAAGGCGTATCTCAGGGTTGACACCCTGCACTCCTGTACAGCAGCTGCAAGCCGCCACACCTGCAGTACCCACCAGACACTGCGCAAGTAAATTGTTTTCTGCTGACAAGCTCTACAGAAGTTTTGCGAGCGCGGCGCATGTGAGGGCCCTCCATGTGGGGTATCAGTGTGCGCTGCATGCGGGCCACTACAAGCGCTGCGCCCACCAGCTCTTCGGACGCATACACAATCCGTTAAAAAGCCACGTTCTGGGGTTTATGTGGGTCACTTCCCTTTTTTGGGGGTTGCGGCAACACCTATTTTTGGGTCAATGCACAGCTGCCTGTCCCCATGCCGCATTGTGCCAGTGCAGCGCGCACCAGGACTTCAGTATAAGGCATGTCCTGCTGACTTTTACTTCCTGTGGGTGTTCTTGTTGCACTTCTTCTGTTGGGGTGACACTCGGCGTTTTGCACAGCTGTGACCACCACGCCGCGGGCCACCACCACTGCGGCGCCGACCACCTCTCCGCGGGCAACCACTACTGCGGCGCCCACCAGCACTCCGGGTGATGTTATATGGTCTGCTGAGAAGTGCAGACATGTGATGGCCTCGAGAGTACTGCAAGCAATGAATTATGAGGTAACACTTGGCGTTCACGCACAGCGGTGACGACCTCCCCTCGGGCGACCACCACGGCAGCGCCCACCTCGACGCCGCGGGCCACCACGACCGCGGCGCCCACCTCGACGCCGCGGGCCACCACGACTGCGGCGCCCACCACCACTCCGGGTAAAACCACTTTCTGCTGACGCTGCATGTTTGTGTGCCCGCGGACTGCTGTAGGCGTGTCGCTCCTGGCTCCATGTCACCCAGGAGCGTCATGACCTTGAATGACATGCAATCCCGTGCACAGTTATAACCACTACGCCGCGGGCCACCACAACAGCGGCGCCGACCACGTCGCCGCGCCCCACCACGACGGCGGCGCCCACTACGAGCCCGGGTGCACTTGATTTACCGCTGATTTCCTGCTGATGCGTTCGTAGCTCGGGCAGGACACTGCGAGCAAGTAGCCACTTGTATGCCTTCATGACCATCCGTCCTTACGGGGCCGGCGCCTCTCCCTGCCACAGTGATGACCACCACGCCGCGGGCGACCACGACAGCAGCGCCCACCACGTCGCCGCGGGCCACCACGACCGCGGCGCCCACCACGAGCCCGGGTGCACTCCGCATGCCCTGCTGGCCGCTGCACTGCGTGGAGAGGGAGCCGCAAGCAGCAGCCCCGTCTCCTTTTTGTCCTCGTTCTCCTTTGAGCAGCCAGAAGCGACACTCTGCATCCTGCGCAGTTGTGACGACCACGCCGAAGGTGACTACGACCGCAGCGCCCACCACGGCGCCCACCACCACGCCGAAGGCCACCACCACCGCGGCGCCCACCTCGGCGCCCACCTCGGCGCCCACCACGACGCCGAAGGCGCCCACCACGGCGCCCACTTCGGCGCCCACCTCGGCGCCCACCACGACGCCGAAGGTCACCACGAGCGCGGCGCCCACCACCACGCCCGCGCCCACGACGACGCCCCACAAGGTGCCCGCCCACGCGGGCAGCCTGCCTGATACCGCTGGCAGGCCTGGCGGCGCCTCTGCGCCCAAGCTGATGCGCAAGCAGTGTTCCGCACTGGGCGGGTGCCTGGGCTCCCAGACAGCCTCATGTCGGGCGCCGTACGCCCCAGCAGCCGCGCACGCGTCGCGCCGCCTGTCCTGCGGCTGCACACTGTCCTGGTGGAGGGGGTCACGGCCGGTTGTCGCATGTGGTGTAGAGTGAAGTCATCATTGAACGTGAGCATCAGCACCTGCCTGCCGACCTGACCCGCGCGCGCGCGCGCGCGCGCGCAGCAATGCCCCAACACGTACGACCCGAAGTCCCCGTACTGGATCTACGACGGCTGCTTCTACGAGACCGGCACCGGCTCCAGCTTCCTGGACGCGCCTGCGCCGGCGTGCCAGGCGCCCTGGGCCGCCTCCTCCGAGAGCGCGCCGCTGGACAACGAGGGGCACCCCGCGCAGCCGTGCGCCCGCCCGCCCGCCCTCGTCGCCCCGCCCTGACCCGCCCGCCGCTGCGCCCGGGCGCCCGCAGCCAGTGCCCTGCCGCAGCTTCGGCATGTCGCCTCGCAGGGCGCGCGCGCGCGGCCGCTGGCTCCCTGCCCTGGGGGGCGGGAGGTGCCCGAGCAAGTGTGGCTGACCTTTCGGCGGTTTCAGGCATACCCGCGTGCTGCCACGTCGCGCGTGCCTGTACAGCGCCTGTACAGCGCCATGCGCGCCCCGTGCCTCTAGGCAAGCAGCATTGAGCGTGCTGTATTGTGGCAAGGAGCATGCCCGCCGACGCACCCTGGTCGCGCGCGCGCGTAGGTGCTGCCTGTGCATGGCGGCGGCCAACAAGTGCAACAGCTGCCCCGAGAGTCAGGTGCGACCCCATACGGTGCCCCCATCCCGTCCGGTCTGTACGCTGGGGTGTCTGGGAAGCTAGGCGCCGCTCGGCCCTCAGCCTGCCATGCGCCGGCGAATGTAGCCGGCGACGCGCATGCACCTGGCACCCAGCATGTATCATGCAGTCCCCCAGCGCGCGCCACAAGCTGGGGCAGGGACGCTGAGCTTTGGGACAGACCAAGGGGATGTACCCCACCCTGCTCTGTGCCCTACCCTGGCAGTGTGCGCGACCGGCGGCGCCCGCGCGCGCGCAGGTCTGCGTCAAGAACCCGGGCAAGGACACCGACGGCGGCTACTGCACCGGCCGCCCCAAGTCGAGCGACATGCTCATCGGCGAGTGGTACTCGCCCTCGGCGCCCGTGTCGGAGAACCCCAGCGCCGGCGCCGAGGGCCTGCAGCCCGGCAGCAAGTTTGTGTGCGGCTGCATCAGCAAGTAGACAGCCCCGCCCGCGCACTGATATTTGGCCGCCTGTCTGTGTTTAGGTTTACCTAGCCCTGTCGCGGCCTGCGTTTCACTCGTCAGAAATAAAGCCCAGCGCCACTGGGCGCCCGGCGACTTGTTTCGGCAAGGCGATGGAAGAGACGGCATGCGCGTTCCCCGTGTGACCCCAAATAAATGAGACCTGAGGGAGGTATTATGCAGCGGCAGCGCGGCTGGCCAATGGCGCCGTATGCATCCCTGCGCATAGAGAGTGGCACCTTGCATGGCCCCTGTTTGGCTGGCCCTCCGCTTTGACGGCCTGACCCTCTGCCACCCTCCTCACCACCCCCCATGCGCGCGCGCCACCAGGACTTTGGGCCCGTAATCAGCCTATTTATCGACTGGGTGGCAGTTGTGGTGATGAGAGAGTTCCCCGGTCGCCTTGAATTGATAGGGTGTGCATGCGGCGCCATGCGAGTAGAGCGGCGATCAGCCACGAGTTGGGGAGGAGGGCGCCTGCCGCCAGGCCCTGGCTCAGGCAGCGTGCGTGCGACGGCGGTGCAAGCCGCATTGGCGCCCCGCCCACCACGCTTCCTGCCCGGGGCTCGGGGCACGCGGGGCGCAGTCGCCCCAGAGGCGGGTGGTGCAGAGCCAGAGACGCCCTGTCCTGGCGTGCACGGCCAGCCTCAGCCAGGGGGCTTGCCAGCAGCAGGCTGCGCCCAGGAAGTATGCCCCAGCGTCACGCGCGTTGATCTGCAAGGCAATAACCGGCGTAACTGCCCGCTCAGCATGTCGGGCCTGCGCACCACATACATATATACGGGCGCAGGCCCAGGCTCAGCCCCGGCGGGCAGCGCCCATACCTGTCAAAAACTGCTGAGCTGGCACGAAACTGCTTGATCGGATGTCGCTGTTGTGCGCGGGCTCACCGGTGTGCGCGCTGTCGTGACTCGCAGACGTCAGGCATCTTGAACATTATTGTGATATAGACAGGCGTGGGCGAGCAGGGATGCGTGGCATGCCTGCAGTCACGCGGGGCGTGGAACTGAGTGAGCACAGTCATCACCGACCCATGTGATCTCACATCCGCCTGCTCAGACTTGAAGCCACCCTCAGGCCTTGGCCTTTTCTGTCGGGTCGCACTGCACGTGCGTCCAGCTCCCCACATGACCCACCATGCCGTGCAAAACCAACCTAAACAGAAAGCTATCAAAGTCACAGGGACGCGCAGTGTGGACACTACTGACATGCTCACTGCTAACACCTATTACATTCGTCTATGTACACTCAGGCACTGTACATCAGCCTGAAGCAGCATGCATTGCAAGGCGGGCTGCCTGCCGTGGCCGCGGCTGGCCCAGCACAGCCGCGGCGCCGGCCCCGCGCGTTCCCGCCGCGCATGCTTTGCCTTGCCGCCTGCCAGTTGGCGCGCAGCGTTCAGCACGCGAGCGCTCACCCGCAGCATTACGGCCGGCGCCGGCAGTACGTGGCCACCAGCACCGGCTGCAGCGCTTGGCAGCCGCGTGCGCTGGCAGGGCGTGCCAGCAGTCTTGGCAGCAGCTGCGCGCCTAGCCGCCGGCTGGCAGGCGCAGGGCTCGGCGAGGGCGCGCCGCCGTCCTTCAAGCCGGTGCGCCGCAGCGTCCGGTGGACTGCCTTGCGGCCCAGGGCGCCGCGCCTAGCCCTAACCTAGCCCACACCCTAGCCGCAGACGCCTTCCGGCCGAGCTGGGCCGGTGGGGGGCGCACGGTCCACGGGGCGCCCGGGCCCCGTGCCGGGCGCAGCGCCAGCAGCACAGGGCATGGTGGCGACCCTGCACGCCTGGCTGCCAGCGCCTGCACAGTGGCCGCCCCCGCCAGCGCCCGGCCGCGCGGCTCCCGCGTCGGCCAGTGAAGCGTCTGCGGATCTGGCAGCCGCGTGCGGCGGCGGCGGCTCATGCGCGGTGGTGGCGTCAGCGAGCGCGGCGGCGGGCGCTGGCGCACTCGCGGCGGCCGGCTCGGGCGCCCGCCGCTGCAGCCGCTCGAGCTCCTGACGGCGGGCGCGCATCAGCCCCGGCCACCAGCAGGTCTGGGCCGCGCTGCTGGGGCTTGAAGTGTCGTAAGGCACAGGCACTCGTGCACAGCCCCGCGCAGCTCTTGCACCGCTCACGCTTTCGTAGCCCGGACGGCGTACGTAAACGCTGCCATGGCGCAGGCGTGCTGCTGACCCTGCTTGGACATAGTGGGGGCGCGTCTGTCCATACAGCCATACCCAGCGCATACCCCAATTCAATAAAACTGTTCACGGCCAGGCTGCGCCCCAAACCCCGCGCGGGGACCCCAGCCTGGCGCGCCTGGCGCTGCGCGGCGGTGAAGCGCGCCACGAAGGGCGCGAGCTCGCGCCAGAAGTCCGCGTCGCTGGCCAGCGTGGCCGCGCTGTCGCCAAAGCGCGCCACGAGCGCTGCAAAGCCGCGCTGCTCGTCTGCGAGCGCGCGCCGCGCCGCTGACAGCTCTGCGCCCAGCTCCTGCAGGCGCATGGACTTTTGGGACAAGGGTACCTTAACTCCAAATCTGGCCAACTTGTGAAATGACGCACCCGTCATTATCGTCAGGGCATGAACTTTGTCAAGCCCATATTGTAAAGCCTTCAATACAGGGCCAGGTCGGAGTCGGCATGCAGCAGCAGAGCCGCGGCGCTGCAGGCGCCCGCGCACCACCGCCGAGCGAGCGCGTTTCACGACACGGTCCTCCAAGGAGCCGCACCTGCTGCGTTGCGACGAGCGCCTCATGGAACGGCTCCGGTCGCAGCCGCACCCGCACGCGGCACCCCGCGCCGCGCCCTGCCCCGCCGCCGCTCCTGCCGCCCCCCGGGGCAGCGACGGACCCTCGCCGCACAGCGCCCACGCCGGCTGCCGGTCCGCTCCGTCCGCCTCTGGCGCCGCTGCTGCGGCTGCCGCAGGCCGGGCTGTCGGCGCCGGGCAGCCCGTCAGCGCTGGCGGCGCCGCCGGCACCGCGCGAGGCGTCCGCGCTCCAGTTGAGGGCGCTCCAGTCGAGGGCGAGCTCGACAGCGACGGCCGGCGGCGTGCGCAAGAGCTCGGCGCGCACCGCGGCCGCGGCCGCGCCGGCTGCCTCGACCGCCTCCGTCACCTCCTGCGGGCGCCCATGCAAGCGTCAGGCGCGCGTGAGGGATCGCTGCCCGAACCCTACTGCACATGCGGCGCTGCAGCGCGGCCGGCAGAAGTGCATGGTAGTCTGCGGGTGATGCAGCCTCCACGAACGCAGTTTCCCAGCGCTGCTTGCCGCTGACGCCGCTTGGCTGCGGCGGCAGCCTGGCGTGCATGTGTGACAGACAAGCAAAAGCTGGCAACATCTGTCCTTGCGTAGGCTGGGCGTCGGATGTGCTGCACGAGAAACGTGTATGCAGCCAAGACTACCCCTTGCACAGAAACAAAGATCGGTGCAACAACCCACACGCCGAGCGTATTGGTGCACCAAACGCATGTACATGCGCGCACGTGAGCACAGGCCGCACCGTCATGCAGCACACGACATGCCATGGTACGGCCTACGGATGACGCAGCGGGCACACTACAAGCATGCAACGACAAGCCATGGGGCCCTGGGAGCATGGCCCGTTCGTCACATCCCGCAGGCCCATCAGGGCTGGGGTTTCGGCCGCTGCGCCGATGCGGCGAGCGGCCGCGCACCGTCAGGGACGTGCGCAGCGCGGCGTTCCCCAGAGCCGGCAGCTCGTCGCCCAGCGGCGCCAGCGCGGGCGTCAGCGCCACGCGCGCAGCCACATGCTGCAGCAGCGTCGTGGCGCCGTCCGCTGAGCGCGTGTCCTGCGCAGAGGCAGGTGCCCCTGGCTCGTGTTTGGCTGCGCCTGGCGTTTGCATGCGCGACACGCAATGCGTAAAGAAACAAACCAGGCATGTGCCTGCGGTGCGCCAAGAGCCGCGCCAGGCCGGGCAGGCACAGCCCTGCGGCGCGGCCTGGGGCCTGCATGTCTGTGTAAGCAGACAGGAATGCTGCAAGCGGAGTGCGGGCGCGCGCGGCGCGCCTGCAGCCGCGCCAGGCCGCGCGCGCGGCACCCCGCGGCGCGCCCCAGGCGCGCGCCTGCGCAAGCGGACAAGGCTGCTGGGGCCCCACCCCTAGCCCTATCCCGCGGCGCGCCTGCAGCCGCGCCAGGCTGCGCAGGCGGAAGCCCGCGGCGCGGCCCAGGCGCGTGCCGTGGTTGAGCACGTTGCCGGCCGCCAGCGCGGTGGCCAGCGCGGCCGCGAGCGTGGCGCTCCGGCCCAGCTCGGCCGCGGCGGCGCGGTGCGCGGCCAGCGTGGCGCCGGCCTCGCGCAGCGCGGCCGCGGCCTCGTGCCGCGCGGCGACGGTCGCCAGGCGCTCGCCCGCGCGTGGTACCTGCGCCGGCACAGGCCGCGGGCTGAGCGACCTTCACCGTATCCTGCCTGCGCACGGCACCTGCGGCGGCGGGGCGCGCCCAACCAGCGGCTGTCTACAGTCACCGCGCAGGTATCCTGAGCAGGGGTGTGTACTGGGGTCAGCCCATGCGGCACGTCCACGGCTGCCAGGTGTTGCGCGCGCGCAGGGGGAGCCCCAATGGAGCTTCTGACGGTACCTCCGCTCGGCGGCGAGCCCTGCGCAGCGCGCAGCAAGGCAGGACTGGCAGTCCTAACCCTACCCTAGCCGGGCGCCCACGGCGCGCGCCTCCATGAGCGCCACGCAGAACGCCTCCTGGTCCGCCAGCTCCGCGCGCCGCCCGCCCGCCGCCAGGTGCGCTGCCAGCAGCCGCGCCTCGTCCGCGCTGCACATGGCAGGGCGGCTTCAAAGGGGGTATCTCCCCTAAAGCTAGCAGTCACCTCACGCTTGGGGCTACTTGGGGCTGACCAGCTGCATGCCACAGCGCTTGCAGCCCGCTTCTTCCGCTCTCCGCTGCGGGTTGCACCTCACATTTCGCACGCCGCAGCCTACCGGCAGCCCCTCGCTGCACGCGCTCCCGCACCGCGCCTGCCACGCACGTGCGGGCATGCACAGCGCAGGCGCGGGCAGGGCGGCCGCCGCACGCGCGCCTGGGCATGCAGGCGGTGAGCGCATGCGCGGCCTCCGCGCTGCCCAGCGCCGCCGGGTCCAGGCGCCGCAGCGCGTCGGCCATCTCGCGCCAGGGCAGCCTGCCCCCGAACAGGGCTGGGGTGGGGGCTTTGGGGTTGCGACGACAGGGTAGGGGCAGCAGTCTAGTGCTCTGCAGGCTGCCCAGCACGGCATAAGCCACCGGTGTTGCGACATCAGGGTGTCTGGTGTAGGGTAAAAGTAGGCAAGTGCAGCGCCGGGCCTTCATGCACAGCAGCTGCGCCACGCTCGGGCAGCGGCGCGCGCGGCGCGGCGGCGCTTGAGCGCATCGGGGCCAAGCCGGGGCTCTGCTGCCCAGTGCAGCCGCCCGCGCACAGGCCACAGCACTCCCCGGCTCACGCACCACAGCTGCGGCAGGTCGAGGGCCACCAGTCAGGTCTAGTGTTTTGAATTACAAGGTCGGATGAGCAGATGACAGCAGGGGCGACCCGCGCACCCCATGCGCGACATGCGGATGCCGATCGCGGTCGCGCGCTTGAGGTCGAGCACGGCGAGCTGGCGGCCGGCCGGCGCCGGCGCGGCCGCGGGCGCGCCGCCAGACCGGGGTCGCCGCTGCGGCGCATGGAAGAGCGCCTCCAGCTGCCGCCCGGGCACCCGTGTCAGTGTCAGCACGCTTCATGCCACTTCTCAGGTCGCAATATTGCGTGCGAGCTCGACCTCGAGCGCGGCCGAGGGGCGACCGGGTGCGCACGGCGGCTGCGGGTGCACCGCGCCCTGCTGAGCACCGCCCGCATTTCGCACGACAGAGTGGCCAGCTGCCGCGCGAGGCGCATCTCGGCGGTCGGCCATGTTAGAGCGTTGACCCACTCGCCACTCTGTGCGCCCTAGAAAGTGGCAGCTCTGGGCGGGCCGACAAGCAGAGCGCGTGTGTGTGGAGCGCTTTGCAGCTTGTTTGCACACATCGCACAGCGCAGACATCCCGCCGGCTGCTGCCCTGCAGACACAGCGGCGAGCTCCAGCATGGCGGCTGCCGCTGATAGGGGCGTCGGCAGTGCGGGTGCGCTAGGCCTGGCGGGCGCGCCTGGCCGACGTCCAGGCAGTCGTACGCGGGCGGGTGCGCCGCCCAGAACGTGCCGGGCACGCGCGCATCCGGCAGCTTGTCCTGCCCAGGGCCCCAAATGTGCACTTGGTCTCCAGACGTCCAAGTGTTTATATTGCCCTCCCAGCATATTTGCCAGGGTCCGCAAGGCAGCACGGCAGTGCACAGTTGCACGCACTGTCCAGGGCCTGCATCATATCATCCAAACCCTGGCGACTGCAATATGGGTCCTCCTACAGGCAGTAGCCAGGTGCAACAGAGTGCTGCAAAGCACAATGCCACAGCCCGTCCGGGCAGATCAAGGGTCGGCTATGCGCAACAACGGCAAATTGGCGCTGTCCGCACGGAGATGGGCGCCGCACCCAGAAGAATGTACGCATCTTGACCCGGGGCTGGGGCCCCGGCGCGACCTGCGGCACAGCCAGCGGCGGCGGCGGCGGACGCAGCGGTGCGCGCCGGCCTGCACAGGCACAAGCACAGGATCAAGCTTACGCCGCGCAACATTGGTAGTACAACATTTTCATTCCGAAGGAAAAGCCCGCCTGGTGGTGACATGCATTTTTTTTTGAGAGGTCTGCATGCCCACCAGAGGCCGGCGGCGGCGGCGGCGGCGGCGGCGGCGGCCGCAGCGGCGGCGTCCCCGGCTCGCTCGCCGCGCTCAGCGGCGGCGGCGGCGGCGGCGGCAGCGCGGGCGGCGCCAGGGCCTTGGGCCCGGCCAGCGCGGCGCGCGCCGCGGACCGCAGCGCCTCCGCCGCGCCGGCCGTGTGCGCGTCGCGGCGCGCGCACAGCTCCGCCAGCAGCTGCAGCAGGCCTGCGCGCGGCACGCGTTTGATTGATGCTCGGCCCAGCCCTTGACCTGTTGTCAACATCTGCTGAAATACTATTTTGGTCCAGCACTACATGGGTCTGCCAGGCCTGCTGGGGTCCAGCATTACGTGGTCATGATGGTCCATCACTGTATGAGTCCGCCGGACCTGCTCGCTGACATCGGCGCCGCACCTCAGCCCCACCCCTGCAGCCAGGGGGAGCAGCATGGCCAGCAATGAGATTGTTAAGCGAAGCCAAGTGCACCAGCCTTCGCATGAACACGCACGGCCAGCAACTGGAGAACCGGGCGGGGGACGCAGCCAGCGGGCCGGCAGCACACCCGCCTCCAACAGGCGCTCCAGGAAGCGCTGCCGCAGCGGCCGCTGGCCGGCCGCCTCCGGGCTGGCCA
>JAABUX010002992.1_pt1 | contig 23015 bp, 14 predicted proteins | sample 5561851 | NCBI WGS metagenome assembly JAABUX01 (sample SAMN10711883, study PRJNA513361) | rock metagenome | isolation source: Antarctica rocks | place: Antarctica: Victoria Land, Richard Nunatak red sandstone | collected 2016-01-03 | reverse complement strand
TCCCCGACGACGTGCTCGCGCGCGTCAAGGACCTGCCGCTCGTGCGGAGCGCGCGCCGTTTGCGCATGAATAGATAGTTGCCAGTTGCCAGTTGCCAGTTGCCAGTTGCCAGTTGCCAGTTGCCAGTTGCCAGTGGGGCATGTAGCGTGGTTCAGGTCGGGCGGAGGAGGGTGCTGGGATCGGCGACGATGGGCAAGGGACGGGGCGGGTTGTCGGTATCAATCTCGTAGTGGCCATAGGCGTTGATGACCAGCGTCGCGTCGATCCGCTTGACGCGCGGGACCCAATTGAAGATGAGGTGGTTGTGCCCGTGCAACCAATAGCGCGGACGATAGCGCGCCAGGACACCCTGGAAAGCGCCGAAGCCGCGGTGCGGGATATCGTGTGCATCGAGCAGGGGGTCGCCGAAGAGGGGCGCGGCGTGCGTGACCATCACATCGATGCCGCCAGCCCATCGTATCCGCCAACCGAGTCGCCGCATCCGCCGGGCCATCTGGCGCTCGGTGTACTGGTACGCCTCCGGCCCGGCGTTATAGCGCATGCTCCCGGACATGCCGGCGATGCGCAGACTCCCCACCGTCACTACCCTGCCGTCGATGTCCTCGCAGCCCTCGGGTGGCCGCACGCGGTACGCGGTGTCGTGGTTGCCGGCCACGTAGAGCAGCGGGGCATTCAGTTCGGTGACAAGGAATTCGAGGTACTCGGGGTCGAGGTCGCCGCAGGAAATGATCAGGTCGACGCGGTCACGCCACTCGTCGGGCTGGAAGTCGTCGTAGAGGAGGCGCTCCGGGACATCCGAGATGGCTAGAAGACGCACCGGTCACCATTGTCCGCAGCGCGGCAGGGTCTGGCCAACGGTGACATGAAGATCGCTCAGGGCCGCCACTCCAGCACGAGGTCGGTCCATCGCTTGCGCACGACGGCTCTCTCGGACGAGGGGACCGGCGGCGAGACGCCAACGCCGTCTCGCGGGTAGATGGACAGGCGCAGCCGGTCGGCGGTGGGGCGGCCAGCGTCATCCCAGGCGACAATCCGCGCGGCCACGCGGGCGGCGATCCCATTGACCCCATTGACCGCGGCTTCGTCGCCGTAGGCGCGCACGCCCACTATGGCGAACGCATCGCCCCCGGACTGCCCCGTCTCCTGTCCCTCCCGGCCGCTCTTATCCGGATCACCGGATGCTCGTTCTACTGGCCTTTGTGTGAGCGTGAGGAGGCACAGGCCGCGCTCCGCCAGCACACCGTGACTGCCGCGTAGGCGTTGCGCTCCCCGGATCACCGGCAGGCCCCGCGCCAGGTCTCGGTTTGCCACCTCATCTTCGTCGTCTCGGAGATCATGGCTGTCGGGCTTATCCCGCGCGCTGATGGTACAGTACCCCTGTTCGTGGATCGCCAGCCATAACCCCAGGCTGCTCAGGACCTCGCGCGGGGTCGCCCACACCTCTGTCGGCAGATCACGGGACGGGCCGCGCAGCCAGGCGGCGATCGCGGCCAGGTCGATGGCGCGGTCCCTTTCAGCGTCGAGGCCAAGCAAGAAGTCGGGATCGGATGGTAGCGGCGCCTCCGTCCACGTGCCCGCCAGCAAGCCGCGCAACGGCATAAAGCTGCACAATTCCGTCGAAACGCCGACCAGGGGACCCCTGCCGGTGACATTGCCGGGCTCGAAGGCGACCGCCGCCTGCAGGTTGCCGCGGATAGTGAGCGGCAGCACCAGTCGCGCCTCTGGCCCCGGCCGCAACTGTTCGCGCCAGGCCGGCGCAACGTCCTCCGCGTTGACTGTCAGGATGATGCGGTCATAGGGCGCGCCCTCGGGGTAGCCTAACACGCCGTCCGCGCGTACCACTCGCACGCGATCAGGCCCGAACCCCGCCGCCACAAGGTGCGCGCGGGCCTCATCGACGATGTCGTCGTCGATGTCGACGGTCGTCACGTGGCCGTCTGGCCCCACGATGTGCGCTAGCAGCGCCGCGTTGTAGCCGGTTCCCGCGCCGATCTCCAGTACGCGCTGCCCTGGCCGCGGGTCGAGCTGCTCCAGCATCACGGCCATGATCGCCGGCTGTGACGATGAGCTGATGCTGCGACCGTTCTCGAACTTGGTAGGTATGACCTCGTCGGCGTAGACCTGCTCCAGGGGCACGCCAGGTACGAACAGGCGCCGCGGCACGGCGCGGAAGGCATCTTCGACGCGGCGGCTCCGGATGTGGCCACCCCGCACCAGGACGTGGACCAGCCCCTGTTGCGGATGCAGCGGCATGGTCCCCCCACCACCGTCACCGTTTGGGGCGCGTCCTGTCGTGTCCATGCCTGTAGTATAAGCGCCCCTCACCCCCGACCCCTCTTCCGTGCGCGGGCGAGGGGGATGAGGGTCGCCGTCCGTTACACTATAACCATGATCCATCCATTCCTTCGCCGCCTCTCCAGCGGCCCACTGCTGTGCGACGGCGCCATGGGGACGCTGCTGCTGGCCCAGGGCGTCCCGGCCACGCACCCCTTCGATGAGCTCAACCTGACCAACTTCGACCTGATTGGCAGCATCCACCGCGACTATATCAACGCGGGCGCCGAGGTGATTGAGACCAACACGTTCGGCGCGAACCGCGCGCGCCTCCGCCCGCACGGCCTCGACGCCCAGGCGCGCCGCATCAACCAACAGGGCGTCCGCGCCGCGCGCTACGCGCGCGAGGAAACGGGCGAGGACGTGCTGATCGCCGGCGCTATCGGCCCCCTGGGCCGTCCCCACGCCGCGGTGCAGGAGATGGGCGCGGTGGCGGTGCGCGACATCTTCCGCGAGCAGGTCGAGGGCCTGCTCGAAGGCGGGGTCGACCTGCTGATGATGGAGACCTTCGGCGACGTGGAGGAACTGGCCCGCGCCGTCGAAGCCGCGCGCGCCGTGACGACCGACGCGCCGGTGGTGGCCCAACTCACGTTTGCCGACGACGGACAGACGCTGGCTGGCCAGACCGCCTCCGAGGTCGTGGCGCGGTTACGCCACCTCGACATCCAGGCGCTGGGCACCAATTGCAACCTGGGGCCGCAGGCCACACTGGAAACGATCGAGGCCCTTGCCCAGCTGGCGCCCGCTATCCCGCTCTCGGCCCAACCCAACGCCGGCCTGCCCACGCGCGTCAACGGGCGCTTTATCTACGGCGCTGGACCCGACTACTTCGCCGCCTACGCGCGCCACTTCGTCGCAGCCGGCGTGACCCTCGTCGGCGGCTGCTGTGGTACCACGCCGCTGCACATTCAGGCGATGCGACGGGCACTGGACGCCATGCGCCGGACGGACGGCGACGCGGCGCACCCGCGCCCATGGCCGGGACGCCGCGACAACGACCGCGACAACGACAACGGCAACGGCGGCAATAACGACGCGGACGCGCCGACGCGCGCCCCCCTCTCCTCCCGATCCGCGACATCGCCCGCGCTACAGGGACAGGAGACGCGGGGACGGGCGGCCGCGGTCGCGCTGCCATCGACCGTGACCGCCGTGGCGGACCGGACCGCGCCGCCGGAGCCGACGCGCCTGGCGCGGCTCTTTGCCGAGGGACGCTGGACCGTCAGCGTCGAGGTCAGGCCGCCGCGCGGCATCAACCCGGCCAAGGCCTTGCGCAACGTGGAGATGCTGCGCGACGAGGGCGGCGTCGACGTGGTCAACATCCTGGACAGCCCCATGGCCCGCGTGCGCATGAGCGCGCTGGCCGTCGCTTACCTGATCCAGGAGCGCCTGGGCGTGGAAACCATCGTGCATATGACCAGCCGCGACCGCAACCTGATGGCCCTGCAGAGCGAACTGCTGGGCGCGCACGCGCACGATGTCCGCAATATCCTGGCCCTGCACGGCGACGTGGGCAAGGCGGGCGACTATCCACACACGTCCGGCATCTGGGACGTCGACGCCGTGGGCCTGATCGAGATCATGGCCCGGCTCAACCAGGGCGAAGACTCCAGCGGCGCCTCGATCGGCCGCCGCGCTGGCTTCCACATTGGCTGCGCCGTCGACCCTACGCTGGAGTGGGAGGGGGTGCGCCGGCGCCTGCGCGAGAAGATCGCCGCGGGGGCGCACTACGTCATGTCGCAACCCGTCTACGACGCCGACCTGTTCGAGCGATTCCTGGACTACCTGGGCCCGCTACCCGTGCCCTTGCTGGTCGGCGTGATCCCGCTCAACAACGCGCGCCACGCCGAGTACCTGCACAACGAGGTGCCGGGCATCGACATCCCCGAGGACATCCGGCGGCGCATGGCCGAGGCGGGCGAGAACAGCCAGGCCGAGGGCATCTCCCTGGCGCGCGAGTTCCTGACCCGCGTCGCCCCCCGTGTGCAGGGCGCCTACCTGGGTCCCTCGTTCGACCGCTACGAGGTCGTCGGCGCCGTCATCAAGGGCTTACCGGGGAGATAACTCTCCTCGCGCGCGGCGCCGCGTGGCGAGTGACCCAAACAGGCTATTGACGTGTAGGACCGTGTTGTTTACGGTAGTGGTGTCCCTGTATCATTATGCAAGCGCCGCTTATCATCAGGAGGACTAACAGTATGAGCCAACGTTTCATCGTCCCGGTTGCCCTGTCGCTGTCGCTATCGCTGGCGAGCGCCGTCGCGCTGCACCCGGCCGCGGCGGCGGTCCATACGCTCGGGCCGGTCTCCACGGTCCCGGCGGCCTCCAAGACGTACGTCAACGCGGCGTCCCACTACTCGTTCACGTATCCCGCTACTTGGGTGGCAAACCGGGGCCACGGATTCGACATTACCGTCGTTGATTCCGGGGGCGCCGGAGGCTTCATCGCGGCAAGTGTCAAGGGCACGCAGAGCGCGGCGCGCATTCGGCAAAGCCTGGACCGGTTGCTCGGTCTCGTTGCCCCCATACAGGGGACGATCGCGCGCGGAACGATGTCGATCTCGGGGGTGAGCTTCCAGACCGCGAGCGATCGCGGCAAGTCTAGAAGTAACGGGACGCTGAGTGACAACACCGCCTACGGGGCGAGCTACCACGGCATCACCTACCTGTTCCTCGGCGGCTACGACCTCAACCGCGCGGCAACGGCGACACTACGGGCGGAGCTTCCCGCCATCATAAGCAGCATCCGGATTTCTTGACGTTGCGCGCCGCTTGCCCCATGCTTCACGGAGTTGTGGAATCCCGTTAGCGCGTCTACGCTCTGGGACGATTGACGACGCGGGCGTTCGCTTGCGCTGCTTGCCCGCGGAAGCTGGCCGTTCGCTCTGATGGACCGTGATCGTGAGTCGTACCAGGCATCAAGGCAGCACGCTCGCTTCGACCTGATTTTGACGGTTTGTCGTCCGCGCGGACGCCGTCGTCTCCGTCGGAACCGGGCCGCCCGCGGCTTGTTCGCGTTCGCGGAGCGCCGCGGCGATGGTGTCGGAGCCGCGGCGCTGCCATTTGTAGAAGGTGTCCTCGTCGACCTGCAGCAGCCACTCCAGCACCCGTTCCAGATCGCCGCGCGGGCCGCCATCGCGCTTGCGGCGCTCGGTGAGTTGGCGCAGCGCCGTTGGCGCGCGGCGCCGCCCGATGCCGCGCACGTAGGGATAGTACAGGCAGTTGTAGAAGCGCCAGGCGTCGCCGGTCACGCTGCCGGACCCATCTCCAGGCCGCAGACCGTCGAGCAGCTCGAGCACTATCTCCTTGAGCACGGCGGCGCGGTTGAGCCTGTTGTCTTCGAGCCCCTGGTCGGCGACTCCCCGGCCGACCACGACGAGGTTGAGCAGCGGCGTGGTGGCCAGCTTGGTCGGGTCGGAGAGGTGCGTGAGGGCGCGGCGCACGGCGTCGTCGAACGCCTTGCGCGTCGCAAGGTCGGGGTGCGGGCCGGCCGGCTGCGTGGCCAGGGCCGTGGTGTAGGCGCGGGCGGCGGCGCGCTCCTCGCGCACCACGGGCGTGAAGAACAGCCGGTCCAACAGGGCGCGTCCGGTGTCCTGTAGCGCGTCACTGGCCGTAATCAGGCCCGCCAGCAGCAGGGCGAAGATTTGATGCTCGATGCCCGTGAAACCAACCAGCAGACCGTCGGCCAGCAGGTAGAGCAGCAAAAGGACGGCCAGCCCGGCCAGCCGGTAGACGAAATCGCGCCGCACGTCTCTACCCAACAGCAACGCGCTCTGTACCGCTACGCTGGCCCCAACGGCGGCCAGACCGGCCAGCAACAACGCATAGGCCGGCAGCTCGATCCAGGTCAGGTCGAGCATGATCTTGAGGGCCAGGTAGCCCGCGCCGAGCACGAATAGAACCGCGCCGAGCACCAACAGCCGCGTCTCCGTACCCCGACGCCGCGCCGCCGTCACCGGCGCCACCGCCGACCTGTCCTGCCCCTGCTGTCCTCGCGGGGACGGCAATTCCACGCCGTGGGCCGCCGGCTTCCATCGGCCGGTGGGCATGGCCGTCTCCGGGTCGGATGGTGTGGCGACGCTCGTCTCCTGGGGCGCTCCGTCGTTTCTGACAACCGGCGCCTGAGAACCGGCGACAGCCTCTGGGGCGTCCACGACAGCCGTCCCGATGCGGCTCAAGTTGAACACGGCGAGGGCGGTCAGCGCGAGCAGGTAGGCCGCGTAGAGGATAAAGAGCGGGCCGGCCCCGACCGGGCGGTGGTCAAAGTTGATGATGAGGTCCGTCCCTGTCCCCAGTACGGTCAGGGCCGCGGCGGCGGCGTAGGCGCAGCGGAGCGCGGGGCGGCGCCACGACGCTGCCTTGACGCGCGGGTTCAGACGCATGCTAAGGTGCAGCCAGAAAGCGACCGGCGCTACGTTGAACCACCAATCCACGCGCTGGATAGTGGCCGCAAGGCCGGCGTCCGCGCCGCCGCGGAAGGCGAAGAGCAGACCGCCCTGAAAGAAGAACCCGGACGTGAGGATGGCCGTGACGCCGGTGAGTGTAGAGACACGGCCGCGGTCTCCTCGCGTCAGCGCGTAGAGGCCCAACCATAGGAACCCGCAGAAACCCAACAGGTGCAGCACGAACAGCGGTACGGTCTCTTCCATCGTCTACGCGTCCCCTCGGGCGGATGTAGCGCCACAGGCCTCGCCGGCCTTGTGCCTCATGAGCACTATAGCGCACCTCTCATCCGGCGTCGAGGGGACAAAAGGGCCTGCTGCCTGCTGGCCCAGGGTCCGTGCATTGTCGTTGGCGCGGAAGTCCTGGGAGCGCGCCTCTAAAATGGGGCGCGTGGCAGTTTAATACAGCGTTTTGACCCACTTCGGCAGCGCAAGGCAGTGCCGCCACTGTGACGGGCAGCCGTCCAGACCGTACGCTACCCTCATTGCCGCTGGCTCAGCGACCTAGTGAGCAAGCCGGATGCCACGTGGATGGTTGTAAGGAATCGTCTATCCCCACATGAGCTAACGGCTAACGGCTAACGGCTAACGGCTAACGGCTAACGGCTAACGGCTAACGGCTAACGGCTAACGGAGGGACGCACAATGAGATGTCCGCACTGTCTGTTCTATAGCGCCATCGCGCGCTGCCCGCGCTGCCATACCGGGATCGACACGGCCGGCATGGAGGAACTGGCGCGGGTGACCTATCTGCGCGACCGTCTGGCCGATTGGCGCGCCGAGGGGTGGCTGCCGCAAGACGTGGCCGTGCGGGCAATGGCCACGACCGAGCCGCACCTGGTTGCCCTGCGCCGGCGTCTGGGTGTCGCGGACCCGACGCCGGAACGGCCGCGGGCTGCCGCGGCGGGGAGGTCAGCCCACCCACCATCGCCGACGGTGGCGCCGGCCGGCTACGCGGGCGCTCCCGGCGTTTCCCCCACGGCGCCGACGGCCAGCCCTGAGCGTGGCGAACAGCAGCGGCGCGAGACCGCGGCCCTGGCGGCTGAACTCGACGCGGTCCTGGCCCTGGCCGGGGCATCACCGACGAGCGCACGACCGACGACTGTACACAGCCAGGGAACCCAGGGAACCCAGGGAACCCAGGGAACCCAGGGAACCCAGGGAACCCAGGGAACCCAGGGAGCGTATCGGCAAGGCGCGGGTGTTCGCGCGGTGAAGACGCGGCAGGGGTTCCCCGCTTTCTCGTGGCGGCGCGTTGGGACCTCCTTGCTCTCCGAGCGTACCCTCAACGCCCTGCTGGTGTTGGGCGCCTTCCTGATTCTGGCCTCGGCCTTCGTCATCTCGACGCTGAACCCCACCGGACTGGCCCCGCTGCCGCACCTCGGCGTGATGGCCGCCACGACCGCCGTCTTCTATACCGCGGGGTACGCGGTGCGGCGCCGGCTCGGCCTGACCGGCGCCGGCGCCGCGCTGCTGGCGGTCGCCGCCGGCCTGATTCCGTTGGATATCTGGACGCTCGGCGGACACGGCCTGTTCCAGTGGGACGGCGTGACCGTCTGGTTGGCCGCCTCGACGGTATGCCTGCCGGTCTACCTTGTCTCGCACTACGCGCTGCGCGACCGCGTGTTTGCCCTGCTCGTGGCCGTGGCGGGGTGCAGCGAGACGCTGGCCCTGACGCACTGGCTGGGTCTCCCGTCGGAATGGAGCCTTGCCGCGCTGCTGCCGCTGGCCATCGGCTACGTGCTGCTGGCGCGCGCGCTAACGACGGCGGGACCGGGTCGGAGCCGCTGGCGCCTGCTGGCGCGCGTCCTGTTCGTCACCGCTCAGGTGATCGCGCCGGCCGTGCTGTCCCTGTTGTTGCTGGCGTCCCTTTCCTCGGCCACCGTCGACGTCGAGGCGCCGCGCCTGTTCGCGGGCACGCTATCACACTACGCGGTCGGGACGGCCTGGTGGCTGGGCGTGGCCCTGTACGCCCTCTGCGCCCGCCTCGGGTATGGCCGGCGCCATCGCTACCTGACCGCCTGGCTGCTGCCCGTCGCGTTCTTGCTCACCCTGACCAAGGCGCCCCTGAGCGGCGCCTGGTACGATCTCCCCCTGGCGCTGCTCGCCGCGGGTTACCTGGCGTACGGCCAGTTCGCGCAACGACGGGGCGGCGCGGACGCTCCGCGCGGCCCACTGGTCATCCTGGGCGATCCGGTCTACGGCACGGGCACGGCGCTGACGGCGCTGGCCGCGTGCTGGCCGCTGGCCGGGGCGCAGAGCGCGTTGGCCACACTGCTCGTCCTGGCAGTCACCTATGGCGCCGCGACCGTGCTGTTGGCCCAGCGCGCCTGCGCCTACAGCGCGGTGTCCCTGCTGACGATCTCCTATGCGCTGGCCTTGCACCTCCTTGGCATCCCCGGCGACACGCGGCCCCTGGCCTGGACGGTGCTGGCGGCGGCGCTGCTGGCGGCGGCCGAGGCGCTGGTGCGGCGCGGCGGGGAGGCGTGGCGACCGCTATGGGAGACCACGCTGTCCTGGGAGGTCGTGTTCCATCGGGGCACCTGGCGCTCGCGCTTCGCCGCGCCGCTCTTCACCGCCGGCTACGCGGTCGCTGTCGGGGCTGCCGGCGGCGCAATGGGAGCCTTCGCGTGGGCCCCGCTATTGGCCGGCGTCCCGGTCCCGGCGACCGTCGTGACCCTGGGCCTGTCCCTGCTCGTGGCCCTGTGTCTGGGCTCGACGGTCGCGCGTCGTAGCGGCGCGTTCCTCTATCCGGCGACGTGGCTGGCCCTGTTGCCGCTGACCTCCGTGTGCGGCCTTGTCGCCCACCACAGTGGCGCAACCCTCACCGCGGCCTCGCTGGCGCAAGTGGGCGCCGTCGTCGGCGTGGTGTACCTGGCGCTGGCGTATGCCCTCGACCGCCGCCGCGACGGCGGCCGCTACGCCGCGCCGCTCTACCTGAGTGGCTACACGCTGCTGACGCTGACGGCGCTGGCCACGACGGATGACCAGGCGGCCGAGGTGCGCGTCCTCGGGCTGGGCCTGCTGGCCCTGGCCTGGTCGGCGTGGTCCGTATCGCGCGACTGGCATCGGTCCTACCTGCGGCTGGCGCGGCGACTCGTTCCGGCGGGGCCTGCCGCCGCGCGCGAGGTCGAACTGCTGCGCACGCTCTTCCTGTGGCCGGCCTGCGCGCTGTTCCCGCTGTGGCTGATCCTTGCGCTGGGCCTGGCCTGGCCGTCCCTGGACGTGGCCGCGTACGGCCTGACGCTGGCGCTGCTCGCGCCCCTCTACGACGCGTTAGGGCGCTACCGCGCGCGCGGCGCGGCGTCCCTGCCCTGGGAGACGACCGGCGTCGCCCTGTCCGTCCTGGGACCGCTGCTGGCCGTGCTCGATCCGGTCCTCCGGCCCGTGACGCTCGGCGTGACTCTCGCCTTCTACGTCGCGACGGCCGTGGTAACGCGACGCGCGAGGTGGCTGTGGTGGGTCGCGGCCCTGGCGCCGCTGCTGCTGATCGAATCGCTGTGGGCGCTTGCCCTGTCGTGGCGACTGGCCGGCCCGGCGCTGGTGGCGCTCGGGCTCGTCGACGGGCTGATCACGGTCGTGCTGTCGCGGTCGCGGCCAGCAAGGCCATGGCTACCCCAAGGTGATGGTCGTGTCCGCGGCGGCTGGACCCCCCTGAGCGTGCCAGGCTTGCTCGCGCCGCTGCCATCCTCGTGGTGGGCGAGTCCCCATGCGCGCTACGCCAGGCCGTTCTGCCTGGCCGGCTATGCCGTGAACGCCCTGGGGCTGGCGCTGGCCATCCCGGCGGGGTCGGCGGTCGTGGCGGTCTGTTGCGTGCTGGCCGCGACCCACTACGCCGCGTTGGGCGTCTACACGCGGCGCGGCCTATGGTCCGTCCCGACCGCGCTGGCGCTGGCGGGCGCGTACGTCGCCGCGCTGGCGCTCGTACCCCTACCGGACAAGGACGTAGGGCTGGGGCTGTTGCCAGGGATCGTCGCCGCGCTGGCCATCGCCGAGGCGCTGCGGCGCCGGCTCGACGCACGGGCAACGTCCCGCCATGCCGTCTCCTCATCCTCCTTCACCTCCGGTTTGTCGTGGCCGCTGCCCTTATGCCTATCCTCCGCGGTCGGGTTGCCGTGGTCGCTGCCCTGGTACGCCGTGTCCTGTGTAGGGACGGTCGCCGTGGTGGCGGTCTCTCCACCGCTGGCGGGGGCGCAGGCCCTGGCGTGGGGGAGCGTGGCCACGGTCTACGGCCTGTGCGTCGCGCTGTGGCGTCACCCCGGTCCCCTTTACGCTGTTCTGGGCGCGGCGCTCACCGCCTATGTGTGCATCGTCCACGCGCTGGCCCCGGCCATGCCCCTGGAGTGGGTCGCGGCAGGGCTGTCGCTGCCCGCGTGGTTGCTGTGGGGCGTGGCCCACGTGGTCTGGCGCGGCAGGGTCGGCCGTGGCAATGGAGCCGCGACGCCGATCCTGACCGATCGGTGGGCCAGGCCCCCGGTGCAATGGGGCGCGCTGGCGCTGGGCGGCGCCCTACTGGGCAGCGCCCAGGACGCCGCGGCCGGCCTGGCGGCCGCGCTGACCGCCGGCGCGCTCCTGATCGCCTGCTCCATTGCCTGGCATAGCGCCGGGGCCAGATGGGCAGGTCTGATCGTGGCCGGCATGGCCGTGCAGGAGACGTTGCGCCAGGTGGGCGTGCCGATGATCGCTCAGCCGCCCTACTGGGCCGCCGTCGGGCTGGGCGTGTCCGCCTTGCTTCCGCTGCTGACAGGATTGTCGGAACGGTATCGTCGGGGTAGCCGGACGCGGATGGAGGAGTCCTGGGGCTCCTGGAGATCCTGGAGCGCCTGGCATGACGCGCTGTCACTGATCTCGGGCGCGGCGAGCGTGCTGGCCCTGCTGGTGTCGGCGGCCTACGAGGTGGCGTGGCCAGGCCGCGCCGGATTGGACGATCTGGCCGCGACGGCCGCGCTGGCCGGACTGGCCTTGGTGGCGCAGGCGCTGGACCGCCGCGAACGCCTGCTGGCCTATGCCGGGGTGGCGCTACTGGAGGTTGGCTACGCGCTCGACCTGTGGCTGCTCGGCGTGGCCCAGTTGCAGGCCTACGCGCTGCCGGCGGGCGTCTACCTGCTGGTCGTGGCCTATCTGGAGTGGCGACGGGGCAGCGGCAAGGGGGTCAAGGTAACGCTGGAGGTGGCGGGGCTGGCGCTGTTGCTGGGGACGGCGCTGCTACAGGCGACGGGCTTCCTCGGCGCCGGCCCGGCCCGCTACGGGTACGATGCCTTCTTGCTGGTGGAGAGCCTCGCCATCTTCGGCCTGGGCGCCCTGCTGCGCTGGCAGCGAACCTTCTACGCGGGAGCCGTCGCGGCGGTGGTCGACGCGCTGGTCCTGCTGGCTGACCCCGTGCGCGCCATCAACACATGGTACCTGCTGGGCGCCGCCGGCCTGACCATGATGGGTCTGGTCATCTTTATCGAGCAGCGGCGGCAACAGATCCCACGCTGGATCGAGGCCTGGCGGGCGTACCTGGAGGCCTGGGACTGAGCCGATGTCCCGAGCAACGGCGAGCCGGTCCTTTTTGCGAGTCAAATTGCGAGTCAAACTGCGAGTTTTGCATGGTCTACCCCGGCCGCTCACTATATACTGGTTGATAGCCACGGCCATGGGCGCGTCACCCATTGCCACGACGGTGACGGCGTTGCCCCCCTGGAGCGCGCCACGACGGCGTTGCCCCTGGAGCGCGCGCCACGACGGTGAGACATAATGCTGGGACATAGACAAGGAGAAAAACGATGAGGTTAAGGCAGTCTTCTCGCGCGATACTGGCGGTCGGTGTCGTGGGCATGCTCATCCTTGGCGCGATGTCGGCGAGCGCGTCCGGTGGCGGACGCGGCGCGTCCGGTGCGCGGGCCCTGCCCCCGCGCGTCCAGGGTACGGACGGGAGGGCGGGCCTCTCACCCGCCTTCAGCCCTGCCTTGCGCCCCGCGGTCAATGGGCGCGGAATCGCGCGCGATGGTGGCGAGGCCAATGGAGGCATCGCCCAGGCCGAAGCCTGGTTCATCCACCAGCGGGCCTACCCGCTGTCCCACATCCCCATCGGGGCGCGGCTGCGCGCCCTCGCCCAGACGACGGCCTTACGACGCGCCAGCCGCGCCAACCACGCCAACGCTGTCGGTCCCGGCGGCGCGTGGCAGCACGTGGGGCCGAACGGGCAAGACGATCCGCCCAATGGCTTCGGCTTCGGCTTCGGCCACGAGAGCGGCCGTGAGACCACCGTCGTCATCTCGCCGACGAATACGAACACGATTTTCGTCGGAACCGCTGGCGGCGGCGTCTGGAAGAGCGCCGATGGGGGCACGTCATGGGCGACGACGACCGATAATCAGGCCAGCCTGGCCATCGGCGCCATGGCCATCGCTCCAACGACCCCCTACACCGTCTATGCCCTGACCGGCGAAGGCAACTTCAGCGGCGACAGCTACTACGGCGCCGGCCTGTTGCGCAGCGCCGACGGCGGCGCCACCTGGACGTTGACCGGGACCTCGTTGAGCCGCTTGTCGGCCAACAAGCTGGCCGTCGACCCGACCAGCCCCGCCATCCTGTACGCCGCGCTGACCAACGGCGGGCGCGCCCAGTTCCCCGAGGGAAAGGGGGCGACGACCGCGACGGGCGGTATCTACCGCTCGCTCGACGGTGGCGCAACCTGGGCGCTAAGCCTCAACCCCGGCTCGAGCGCCGACAGCCCCTGTGCCAGTACAAACGTCATGTCCGGCACGGATACCCAGACCTACGACAGCGGCGAGGCGGGGACGGACATCGCTGTCGGGGTCGACCCGACTACTCCCACGACCACGACGGTCTACGCCGCGCTGGGCGCGCCGGGCGGGTGCCCGAACAACGGCATCTATAAGAGCGTCGACCACGGGCAGACATGGACGGCGCTGACCACCTTCACCCAAACCGTCCCGGTGGGCGACCAGGGCAAGATCGGGCGCATCTCGCTCAGCACGATGCCCGGTAACCCGCGAGTCGTCTACGCGTCCGCGTCCATTACGGGCGCCAACGGTAACTCGACCTATCTGGAGGGTGTCTACGAGAGCACCGACGGCGGGGCGAGTTGGACGCAGGTACCGACGAACCCCGACCCGAGCTCCGGCTCCAAGCCGGGCACGCAGTACGACTACGACACCTACATCGCCGTCGATCCCCTCGTGTCCAGCACGGTCTTCGTAGCTGGCACCGACGTCTTTAAGTCGACGAACTCGGGCGGGACCTGGACGAACGTCACAAACGCCTACGGGAGCGGCGCGGGGATCGTGCACGGGGATCAGCATGCGCTGGCCTTTGTCCCACGCACCGACAGCGCGACCACGCCCACCATCTTCCTCGGCAATGACGGCGGCCTCTACCGCAGCACCGACGGCGGGAACACCTGGAGCACCAGCGACAGCGGCATTGAGGCCCGTCAAATCTACCACTCCGCCGTCTCGGCCGCGGGCCAGCCCGCCCAGTACTACATCGGCCTGCAAGACAACAACGTCAGCCACTACACGGGGACGGGGCAATGGCTCCCCGTGTCCACGGGTGACGGTATGAACGCTGCCGTGGCCCCCACTAACTCTAACATCGCCTATATCGCGGTCCAGAACGATCAAATCTCAGTGACGACCGATGGCGGACAACACTTCAGCACTGTGTCTGACGAAAACGACACGAAGCCCGACCCGGCATCGACGGATAAGGGAAGGACGCCCTTCGTCACGACGTTCGCCCTGGACCCGTCTAACCCGAACCGGCTGTTGGTCGGCACGTATCGGCTGTGGGAAACGACGGACAGCGGGGCTACCTGGCATACGACGGGGAGCGGCGCGGCGCTGACCAACACCGCGAGCGGCGTGGTCGACACGCTGGCCATCGCGCCGACGATGACCAATACGATCTACGCCGGGACCAATGACGGCCTGATCCAGACGAGCATTGATGGCGGCGTCACCTTTACGCGCGGCACTGGCTTGCCTGGCCGCGCCATCGGCGGCATCGCCGTGAGCCCCATCACCTCCACCACGGCCTGGGCGGGCATCGAGGCCTTCAACGCGGCCACGCCTACCAAGCCCGGCCACGTCTTCCAGACGACGGACGGGGGACAGACCTGGAGCGACGTGACCGGCAACCTGCCGGACGCGCCGGTCAACGGCATCGCGACGGGCGCGGACGGCCGGGTCTACGTGGCCACGGACACGGGCGTGTTCAGCTCACCGAACGCCACGAGCGCGTCGGCGGTGTGGACAGCACTGGGCGACTCGCTGCCCAATGCCCCCATCTTCGACGTGACCCTCAATAGCGACGGGACCACGCTCTACGCCTCGACCCACGGGCGCGGCCTGTGGTCGCTGCCCGTGTCATCGCTGGCCAGCGGAACGGCAACGGGGACCGCGACGGGGACCGCGACGGGAACGGCAACGGGGACCGCGACGGGAACGGCAACGACCGGCACCGCCACGACCGGCCCAACGGGGACGGTCACGACCGGCCCAACGGGGACGGTCACGACCGGCCCCACCGGCGCCACGGCGACGGGCACAGCGACGCCGGGGCCGACGGGCACGGCTACGGCGGGGACAGCGACGGCTAGCTCAAGCCCCGTCGCCACCGGCTCGGTCACGGCGCCCCCAACCGGCGCCGCGACGACGGACACCGCCACGACGGGGCCGACGGGGACCGCGACCGCCGGGACAGCAACAGGTACCATCACGACCGGGACGGCAACAGGTACCGCCGTAACGGGGCCGACAGGTACCGCCGTAACGGGGCCGACAGGTACCGCCGTAACGGGGCCGACAGGCACCGCCACGACCGGGCCGACAGGCACCGCCACCACAAGCCCTGTCGCGACCAGTTCGATCACGACGAGTCCGACGGGCACAATCACGACGAGTCCGTCCGCGACTAACACCAACACGGTCACCTCGCCGCCGCCGACTAACACCAGCACGAGTACTAGTACGGCCACGGCGACCGCGACGGCCACCGCGGGTACCAATACCAACACGGCGACCGCGGCCGCGGCCGCCACGAGTACCAGTACCAGCACCAACACCAACACCGCCGTCCCATCCACAAACACCGCGACGATGGTACCACCGACCAGCACCAACACGGTCACCTCGCCGCCGCCGACCAACACCAGCACGGGTACCAGTACGGCGACCGCGACGGCCACGGCCACGAGTACCAGTACGGCGACCGCGACCGCCACGGCCACGGCCACGGCCACGGGTACCAGCACCAACACGGCCGTCCCATCCACGAACACCGCGACGATGGTACCGCCGACGGGCACAAACACGTCCGCGACGGCACCCGCTGCCAGCGCGACGACGGCGCCCGCTGCCAGCGCGACGACGGCGCCCACCAGCACGGGCGTGCCCCCGACCTTCGCGCGGCGCTTCTGCATCGCCGGCGGCGTCGAGTCGGCGAGCACGCAGTCCACGCTGGCCATTCTCAATCCCAACGGTAGGGCGGCGCACAGTGTGGTGACGTTCTACTTCGCCGATGGGACGACGCGCACGGCCTCGTTCACCGTGCCCGCGAACGCGCAGCGCAGCGTCTTCGTGGCTAACCTAACCGGACGACGCGGCAACTTCGGGCTCTGCGTGGCCTCCGACCGGTCCAGCTCGGGGCAGCTCAACCTGACGCGGCCGGGCGAGGATGGTGACAGCGTACTCGGCAGCCCCGCGTTGGGCACGCACTGGTACCTGGCCGAGGGCTACACCGGGCTCTCCTTCCACGAAACCGTCGCCCTACTCAACCCCAGCGCGTACCATCCAGCCACGGTGCGCCTGCGCCTGCTGCTGTCCGGCGGCCGGGGCAACCGCACGGTGACGGAGCGCGTGGGCGCGCACAGCGAGCGCCTGGTCGATATCAACAGCCTGGTCCCCGGCGCGTCGGTCAGCATCGTGGCCGACGCCGACCGGGCGGTGCTAGTCGAGCGCACGCTGACCTTCGGCGCGGGCGGCTACGGGCTGACCACGCGCGGCGCGGCCCCGGACGCCGCGACCTCGTGGCAGTTCGCGGAGGGCTCGACGGCGCCGCCGTTCCAGACCTTCCTGACTATCCTGAACCCGCGGGGGGGCACGGCCAACGTCATGGTGTCCTTCTTCGGCCCCAACGGACGGCGCTTAGGACGGCGGCCGCTGACGCTGGCGGCGCGCAGCCGCGCGACGCTGCGAGTGAACGACATCGTGCCGCACCGTAGCGGTGTGTCCAGCGTGGTGACGAGCGACCGTCCGGTGGTGGTGGAGCGACCCGAGTACTTTGGTTCGCCCAATAACGCGGGCGTGGCGGGCAGCGACGTGTTCGGGCGCACCAGCGCCGCGCGGCAATGGAGCATACCGGGCGCTACCCTACGGGGCGGGGACAGCGAGTTCCTGCTGCTCTACAACCCGTCGCCGCGGGCGGTCCCGGTGAACATCACCTTCTACACACGGACCAACGGGCGCACGGTGACGACGCGGGTGACGGTACCGGCGCAGGCGCGCTACACGTTCGACGTGACCGCGTTCCAGCGCGGGAGCAGGGGCGCCCCGGGTCCCCGACTGACGGTGAGCCATGGTGAAGTGCTGCTGGCGCGCAACAATCAGACCTTCATCATGGAGCGTAGCGTGTTCGGGGCAAACCACAGTACGCTGCAGGCATCGGAGGGTCTGCCCCAGTAATCTGGCCCAGTAAGTAGGAGAGGCCCCGCGAATCGCGGCATCAGGATAGGGTAGGTCATCGGCGGCCCGCGCACGACTCACGTGCGCGGGCCGCCGTGCCTGTTCATCGAACAGCGGCTTTCCCGACTAGCAAGCCCAGGTAATAGCTTGCCGGGTCGGACGCGCTCACGCAGGCCACGCCCTCGGCAAGTTCCTCGCCTGTTCTATCGCTTTGCTCTGGCCATCTGGATCGTCCTGAAGGGCGCGCCAGGCGTCTAGCGCCCTCCGCACGTCATCCTCTATCTCGGTCCGCACATGCTCAACGCTCTGGCCCTGATCGGCAGCGATTCGCCTCAGCCAATCGTCGTTGACAAGCCGTGCCTGTTTGGCCACGAGGGCGCCCAATTGCCTCGCTCCTCGCCAGTCATGGCTCCCTGCTCCTGGCGCCCTTTAGTGCATCCCAACGGTCTGTTAAGGGCACGAAAGGACCAGGGTAGATGAACGTGCGTACGCGGTCGTCGCGCTCGAGGTAGACGGCCTCGTAGACCCACAGGTCGTGCGCACGGAATAGGGCGTAGTAGGTGGCCGCCCTGTCGAGGTCGTCGGAGCGGAGCGGCCGCTGCGCGCGATAGGCGGCCAGAAAGGCGCGGCAGAGGACGGGGCTGAAGTCGAGCGCCAGGTGGAAGGTACGCGCTATTTCCCAGGCGGGTGGGGCGATATAGGATTGATCCCAGTCGATCACCGCGCTGACGCGACCGTCCGCGAAGAACACGTTGGCCTCCTGGTAGTCGCCGTGGATGACCTGGCGCTCCAGCGTCGACCACCCCGATAGATCGACATCCGGGGCCGACAACAGCCAGTCGCGCCGCCCCTTCAGACGCGTGAGGGCGTGCCCGTCGACGGGAGTGGGGTGCGGTTGCGCCTCGACCACGGCGATGAGCCTGTCAATGCGGCTCAGCGTGGTTGCGCGGTCGACGGCAAAGTCCCGCGCCGCGACCCGCTCCGGCGGATAGTCGCGCAGCGCCTGGTGGATCGTCGCCAGGGCCTGTCCCATCGCGGCTACCTCGGTGGGACCAAGGCTGTCCCGCGCCACCTGATAGCCGGGCGCGTGGGGGAAGAGCGCATAGTAGCGCCCCTCGCGCCACAGGATGGTCTCGCCGTTAGGCAGCGGGAGGGGCTGCACGGCCGGCACGCTCCGCGCGTGGGCATAGGCGATCAGCGCGTGTTCGCGCTCAATGGGCAGGCGGTCGCGGTGGCGGTACGCCCGCAGGGCATAGCGTCCTCCCGGCGTTTGCAGCAGCAGCGTGCGGTTGATGAAGCCGGTGGAGGGCGTCACGGCGGATAGGATAGGCCCAGGGACCCACCCCGGCAACACGCTCTCCGCGAGGCGATCAAGGTCCACCGTCATGTCCACATCCAATGTATAGTAGAGTGATATGAAAGCATAAGGGTTTATCCATAGAATCCGCGGCGGACAGCGTCAAGGATTTTGAGGTACACTACGTGTGAACATCCGCGACAGCGAGAGAGCAGCGAGACAGCAAGGGCGGCAAGTGTCAACGACGGCGAAGGGCCATATCAAGTTTACCCCACCCGATACTACCAAACAGATCGTCATCGCGTCGGGCACTCCCTCGGATGTGCGGTCGATCAGAAACCTGCTGGCGGAGTTGCGTCGCCAGGGACTGGTGTGGCCGTGGCCACCACCGTGAGATGAGAGGGACGGTTTATGAGTGGATGGAGCGTGCTGATCGAGGCCGACGGCAGCGATACAATTGGCGACGCGGAGGTAGAGGCGCTTATCGACGCTCTTGCTACGTACGCGCCCGTTGTAAGTTATGGCCGGGGTAGCCTCTCCGTTCGGCTTACCGTAGAGGCTGACTCGGTGCGTCACGCCATCGACAACGCGCTCGATGTCGTCACATCCTCGCCCACTGTCGATGGCGCGACTATTGTCCGCGTCGAGGCGCAAACTGACGAGAGCCTCAGCCAGGAGTTAGGCATAGACGCCGTGCCTGACCTCATCGGCGTGGCTGAGTTGGCCAATCTCTTGCACGTCTCGAAGCAGCGCGCGTCGGAATTGGCCCGCCGGCCGGACTTCCCAGCTCCCCGCGACGTCCTGGCTGCCGGCCCCATCTGGTCCAGGGCGACCGTGCTGCAGTACGTTCGAACGTGGAAAAGGCAACCGGGGCGGCCGCGCACTGCCAAGAAGATCGTCGGGTGAAGGAGGTGCTCAGCACCAAACAGCCATCGTCCGGCCGAGCGTACACTTGCTAGTGCGGGATTAAGCAACTTACTTTGCAACGTCGCCGCACACCTGGCCGTGGTTTGCCATGCGACCGCAGTCGCAAACCCGTTGATCGCACACAGACCGCTTTAAGACGACGCTAGCGGGGCACATGGAGACGCATCCACGCATCAATCAGGTCATCCGCCGCCTGCCCATCCATCTGCGTGGCCACCGCGGCAAGTTCCAGCGAACGCAGCAGGCTGTCGCGCAGCCCGTTCGCGGCGGAGAGGTTGATCGGTTCGCCGGCCTCGTCCGCGGCGAGGGCAGCGGAGAGCGCCGCGACGTAGCGGTTCATCAGCAACTCCAGGTGCGTCTGGGCCGCGTCGGGGAAGCCGTACAGCCCCTCGACAGTGTTATCCGCGCTATCCGCCATGTCCGTCTCCACCTCCGGTCGCGTCCTTATCCCTGTGCGGGCGCGTCATCTCTGTGCGGGCACATCGTCGAAGAACACGGCGGGCGACACATGGAAGTAGGCGGCCAGCTTCTCGATGTGCGTCGTCGTTAGCTTGCGCTTACCGCTCAACACCTCCGACACGATAGACTGCGTACCCAGGATGGGCGCAAGATCCCGCTGATTCAAACTGTTTTCTTCCATCAAGGACTCCAGCATCCCTGCTCCCGTCTGCGGCGGGAAAACGACGCGCATGTTCTCGTACGTCTCGACCAGATCGGTCAGCGCCCCGCGATAGGCCTCCTCGGCGTCCGTCCGCGTCGATTTGTCTATGAGGCCATCGATCATGGTCAGCGCCTCGTCGAGGCGCCGGTCGTCGCGGATCGACACGAGCGGGAAGGCGCGCACCAACGCCAGATACGGCTCCATATCTGGCCCTATCAGGGTCGTCGATGTCGCGCTCTTCTCCAACTCAATCGTCGCGCTCTTTTCCAGCTCAATCATAGTCTTTCCCTATTCCTTCCACGCACCCCGGTCGTACTCGGCATGCGTCAGTAGATTCTTGATATAGACGCTACCAGTTATGACCGCTTCCTATCCGCTATACTGCCTGCATGCGGTTCAATCCTCTCATCCCCGAGTTTTATGTCCGCGATTACGCCACAAGCCTCCATTTCTATACGGAGGTGTTAGGCTTCACCCTCGAGTACGGCCGGCAAGACCCTCTTTTCGGCTTCCTCTCGTATCACGGCAGCCAGTTCATGATCCAGCAGCAAGAACCAACGGACAATCACACCGGCGCCCTGAACTACCCCTACGGTCGCGGCGTCAATGTCCAGATCGACACCCCGGATATCGCGACCATCGTCGCGTCGCTCCAACAGCACGAGTATCCCCTGAGAAGGGGGCTGCGGGAGCATTGGCGCGCTATCGGCGGCGACCTCCTCTCCGGCTCTCGGGAAATCCACGTCCTCGACCCCGATGGCTACTTCCTGCGCTTTTCGCAGGAGATCGGGAGTAAAGCCGCTACGAGGGTCGCCAGATAAAGACGGCGATCTCGTAGTCGTCCTCGGGGAAGACGCCGTGCAGGGCGAAGCCGCAGCGTGTATAGAACCGGCGCAGACGCACGGCGCCGGCCCAACAGTCGAGTACGATCAGCGCCGGCTCGTGGTCCGTGGTCAGGCTCTGGACGCCGTCGAGCAGCATCCGCCCCAGTGCGCGTCCTTGATGGTCGGGGGCGACCATCAGCTTGTGCAGATAGCGTATCGCGAGGCCGTCCGCGTCGATCGCCCACCGCGCCAGGGCCGGTAGCGTCTCCATCGTGACCGGCTCGACAAAGACGGCGCCACGCACCCGCTCCGCCACCATATCCTCCATCATCGCCGGACCGGCCGTTTTCCTGACCATCGTAGCGTCGAACGAAGGGGCGCCCGTTCGTGGCATGGACGTCAGCACCCAGGCCGTGCCTGCCCTGACCTGTGCCGTCACAACGTCGGGATCGAGCGGCCCGAACTGTTGCCGGCTGCCTGTCTCCGTCAGTCGATCCTGCACGCGCCGCGACAGGTCGGCGATGGCCGCGATATCGTCGCACCGCGCCCGGCGAACCACGTAGCTTTCCCATACGGCGCCTGTCGTCACGGTCGTCCCTCCCTTGCCTCCATCTGTGCGTCCCGTGCAACCACCTGTGCGGTTCAGCGCCGTGACCACCTGCCGTATGCGGCTGAGAACGGTGATAGTGTCGCGTTACCGTTCCTGGACACACCCTCCCTGCGGGCAGTTGGTACGCCGCGTCCATCGTGGTGGTACGCTTAGCGTAGATAGGACGAGGTGTGGACGATGATCGAAGCATATCTGGCCGTTGTCCCCGTTGGCGGGGCCGTGCTCATCTCGCTCTGCGTCTCCAGTTACATGCGCTTCCGCTACCGCCGCCAGCCCATGCTCGACCTGGCGCCTCCCGAACAGCAACGTCCGCTGGATACACCCGGGCCGCTAGTGGTCCTGGACGAGCCCGCTACGTCTACCGACCCGCATGGCCACCGTGGGCCTCAGCGGCGCAATGTCGGGATGCCGCAACCATCCGCGACCGACGGCGGCAACCTCGTCGTTCTCGACGAGTGATATATCCAGGTCTATGTCGTCACGGTGGCTCCGTCGCGGTTGCTAGATAAGCCGCTCGTTGAGGGCCGGCGCGACCGACGGCGGGTCGGACCGCTCGACGGTGATCTCCTCCGCGCCCAGGAAGCGGGCCAGATCGCGCAGGGCGCCGGCCATGCCTCGCAGCAAAGGCTCATCGGGCGCGACGCCCGGCTCCAGATACGCCGTGCGCGCGATCAGCCGCCGCGCCGCGCGGTCCATTTTGGGGTCGACGCGGCCGACCAGCCGTCCCTGGTGCAGGATGGCCAGGCAGTAGTAGCCGTAGCGGCGCCGGGGCGGCGGCACGTAGGCCTCGAAGCAGACCTCGTAGTCGAAGAGCGCGCGGGCGCGGGCACGGTGCCAGATCAGGCTGTCAAACGGCGAGAGCAGCGTGGTCCGCTCCGGCAGCCCGCCCGCCCGCAGCCGCTCCAGGACGGGCAGCGCCGAGCGCGCGATGACCGCCGGCTCGCGCAGCCCCTCGATGGTCGCTGGCACGACGGCGCCCTCGCGCTGCAACTCTCCCAACGCCGCGGTCGCGGCGCGACCGGTCGCGGTCCCATCGGCGGGCTTGAGGCGGAAATAGTCCCACAGCCACGAGGGCACGACCACGCCGAGGGCATGGGCGGTGCGGCGGACCAGGTAGCGCTGGCGCGTCAGAGCATCGGGCAACGCGTCGTCCCGTGGCGCGGCGGTCCCGAAGGCCTCGGCCAGCACGCGCTCGCGCAGGTCGTAGCGCTTCTGGCCGTTGCGGCGGCTAT
>JAABUX010002991.1_pt1 | contig 23019 bp, 20 predicted proteins | sample 5561851 | NCBI WGS metagenome assembly JAABUX01 (sample SAMN10711883, study PRJNA513361) | rock metagenome | isolation source: Antarctica rocks | place: Antarctica: Victoria Land, Richard Nunatak red sandstone | collected 2016-01-03 | reverse complement strand
GCACACTTTGGACTAGAAACTTTAGACATTATTGAGACTCAAATCGACCGTTTGATTGAAGTTCCTGGTATTGGCAAGAAACGGGTGAAGATGATTCGGGTTGCCTGGGAAACCCAACGCGCAATCAAAGAAGTCATGCTCTTTCTTCAGTCACATGGAGTTTCGACTACTTATGCCGTCAAAATCTACAAACAGTATGGTGATGAGGCGATCGCCATTGTCACGAATAACCCGTACCAGCTGGCGACTGACATTTACGGCATTGGATTTGTAACGGCTGATGCGATCGCACGTAACCTAGGGGTACCACCTGGCAGTGAGTTCCGCTACAAGGCTGGGATTTTTCATGTGTTGGGAGAGGCAGCAGAGGATGGGCATTGCTTCTTACCGCAGTCAGAGTTAGTCGAGCAAGTAGTGCAGCGCTTAGCATTACCAGACCATACGCCGGAATCACAGACCGTTGCAGACATCACAACTCAAATGGGCCAGACAACAAAAGGCCAGGGAGAGCAGATAGTTATTCAACCTCATCCAGACTATCAATCCATCTGCTATCAGCCATCTTTCTTCCAGAGTGAGCAGAAGTTGGCTATTCAGATGTCTGAACTATTGAGCCGTCCGCTCACGGTAGATCAAGACAGAGTGAGTGCCTGGATTGACCGCTACACCGCCGCTACCGGAATGCAGCTTTCACCTCAGCAGCGCCAAGCAGTAGAGATGGCAGCAAGCGAACGTGTCCTCATCCTCACAGGTGGCCCTGGTGTTGGGAAGACTTTTGTCACCCGAACAATTGTGGCTCTATGGAAAGCTATGGGTAAATCAATTGCCCTAGCCTCGCCCACCGGCAGAGCGGCTCAACGCCTGAGCGAAATGACGGGCAGGGAAGCGAAAACAATCCATCGCCTCTTGGAGTTTGACCCCCGCTCCATGAGCTTCCAGCGTAACAGCGAGAATCCTATCCCAGCTACTGCAATTGTAGTTGATGAAGCATCAATGATTGACCTATTCCTAGGTCACTCGTTGCTGAAGGCTGTTGCTCTAGATACACAATTACTGCTGGTAGGCGATATCGACCAACTTCCTAGCGTGGGACCAGGAAATGTTCTGCGCGATTTAATTGCCTCCGAGCGAGTCCCGCTGGTGCGGTTGACACAGGTGTTCCGCCAAGCAGCTACCAGTATGATTATCAGCAATGCCCACAGAATCAACATTGGTGAGTATCCGGTGCTGGAATCAGTCTCTGCGACTCCACACACCGATTGCTTGTGGTGGGGCGAGCTGGAACCAGAATATGGGGTCGAAGCTATTCAACGGCTGGTGAGCGAGTTAATTCCCAAATGGGGCTTTGACCCAGCGCGGGATGTGCAGGTGTTGTGTCCCATGACGCGGGGCGTTGTTGGTACTCGCAATCTCAATACCGTGTTGCAACAGTTGATTAATCCACCGACTCCTGGGAAGGCGGAGATTACTAGAGGAGGGATTATTCTGCGCGTGGGCGATCGCGTTATTCAGAAGAAGAATGACTACAACCGAGAGATCTTTAATGGTGACATGGGTGTGATTGCGGCTATAGATCTAGAGGAGCAGGAAGTTACTGTGCAATTTGCGGAGCGGCAGGTGAACTATGATTATGCAGACATGAACGAGATTACCCTAGCATGGTCAGTTACAGTGCATAAGGCGCAGGGTTCTGAATACCCAGTAGTCATTCTGCCGCTTTACATGCAACATTACATGATGTTGTCGCGGCATCTACTCTACACGGGGTTGACGAGAGCTAAGCAGTTGGTTATTTTGGTTGGTCCTAAAAAGGCGATTGGATTAGCTGTTCGGCAGGTTAAAGACCAGCATCGGTATACGCTACTGCGAGAGCGCTTGATGTTAGCCAAATCTTGCTAATCGTACCATTTGAACTACCCCAACCTGCTGAAAGCTCGGACTGTGTTAGTTGCAACTGATTGTTCAATAAATAAGCCGTTGTTGGTTAAAGAAGATGGTAGGCTATTCTACAACCCTATGGGCATCCCTATACAGCTAGAACATGTCGAGCGTCAGTTTGACCTAACTGAGCAGCAAACAATTGCTGAGTTATTCCGAATCAACGGTGGTAAGTCAGGCTATTATCTAGCGAATCTTAGAGATAGAAAATACTACTACTGCGGGTTAAATTGGGAGGATATCAAAACAACTCTGCAAAGCCTTGGAATTGGTCGGGCTGACCCGTTGGAGAAGTGAGGGGCGATCGCAATAGACTTTCTGTAACAACTGCAATAATGACTGAAAACCACAATTTTTGAAATGGAGATTTAAAATGGAAGACACTACTGAACAAAAATCTACTTTTTTGAAATGGAAGACAATATCAGCAACTTTACTGTGTTCCCTTGCATGTACTAGTTATGTTTTAGGACTAGAGTTTTATGTATTTGAACCTTCCAGTTTTTTTCATATCAAGGAGCAAATTCAACAGTCAAAAGTTCTTGACAAAATACACAAATATATTGTTAGTGCTTCTACCAGCCATAGTGTAACTGTAGCGGAGCAGCAGTTAACAGAAGCAGATACGGAGATTAAGCGGTATATGAAAGCTCAGCCACTGGTAGAAATTTCAGGAACCAATTTCGAGAATTGGTACAAAGGAATGTTGGGAGTAAAGCACCAGTTAGAGCTAGCTAAGCAGGCGGAGAGTTTTAATGTCTCCCCTTTGGAGAAACTCAATGTAGAGAAAATAGGATTGGACTCAATTAGGAACTTTGCAGAAATTAAACTAACAAATGTTTTCGGAGCTAACTTGGGAGTTGAATATAACACCCCCAGTTCGATTCCCCTAAAACAAAATTACGTAGAGACAGCAATTACAGATTCTTATTGGGTGCTGTTTCCTATAGGAATAGTAGCAGCTGTTCTGACGAATATATTAATATCTGATGATTCATGAAGGCATTTGCAAGTTATAAGGGGTCTACAAAAATGAGTAGTATTGATGGCGAAAACAGAAAGCTGATGGAACGCGGTTCTTTACTCACTATCACAATTGCAACTACCCCGACGCAAAGTAGTTTTTAACGAGACTGCCTTTCAAGCAAGAAACGGCTCAATGAATCGATATATGGTCACTCAGGAACAGCGAGGATATCAACTGTACGAGATTCGCTCCAATTGGCCTGATACTCAGCTTGTTCCCGAGCCCCTTAAGGTCAACAAACTTGAATTATTTGAAGGACTAGAACAAGCGATCACTAGCTTTAGAGAAGGGATTCTATAGAAACTGACGCAACGGGAGAGCGCCAAGAGTAAGAAAATTTGGAATTTGACGTAACATTAAATTAACCCTGCGATGTTCAACCGAATTCATTACGTTGCAAAAAAGCAGATGACTCGGTCCGAAGCAGTCAATGACCCCGACCATAAGCACATGGGAAATCCTGCGAAATCAGTTGAAGGAATCTTGATGATTAACTCCCAACTTGGATCTGGCAAAAACGACAACTTAGAAATAACTGCTGTGTGCGACTACCTTGCACAGCTACCGCCTCACTTGTTTGGACCCAAGTATTCCTTGTTAGATCTATTACAAAATTTTTTCTTCGGGTGGACTAAACCAGTAGAACCAATATTCCGAAGGGAAGCAGCACTATTTTCCGAATGCGCTCCATACGTTAACTATCTGTCCGAGCTTGCGAGTCCGAGTACTCTTAATTTTCTCAAAGCCAAGTTTGAACTTGAGAAAGATATAGAGATGGCAAATCATAAGGGGATTATTGATCTCTATAAAAATCTAGCTTTAGTGGCGATAGCAGGTATATTTTTTTTGCATTTGTATGAGTTAACTATTACTATTTTAAACTACACATTGGTACAGGCTGGGCAAGCTAGCATTATTGCGTTCATGGTTTTGCTTACCTGTTTTGTCTTTATCGTGATAATGTTTCTAGTCGCATAACTGTTTGCTACATTGGGTACGTATACTTGCTCAGCTTAGCTCAGATCTTAGCAAATACAGAACGACAAGAATATTAAAGATAAAATTAGCGCGTGCCTTCAGGAGATATTTGTAAATGATCCGAAATACTGAGCATTTTTACATCGTCATAGATCAGCAAGTTTTAAGCGGCGAACCAATCACTAGGGAAACGCTTACGCCGGTATGAATAATTGTTGACATATGGAGGCAAGGTATCTTGCCCGAAGAGATTCCTAAGCGCCTACCCAATTTAAAGTTAGCTCAGGTGTTTGATGCCTTAAGTTATTATTGTGATCATGAGGCAGAAATTGACGCTTACATTGAAAGCAACCGGAATAAAAATCAATCGATTAACCCTTCGATAAAACCAGATACTTTGCAGCAGCGTCCTTATGGGCTGTGTGCAGGAGAGTTTTTTGTACCAGACGATTTCGATGAACCTCTGTCAGACGAAATTATTAGTCAGTTTGAGGGTAAGTGGAATCGTTGGTTTGACGAAGTTGATCGACTTGAACCGGAACCACCAACAGTAGAACCAGATGAATACGGCGAGGAGTTAATCAACAAGTATAAACAACAAGGATTAGATTTTTAATCAAAACTGCTCTTGGTCTTCTGACTAAGAACTATTTGGAAACAAGAATTGAGGAAGGGATGCTCTACTTTCCCTGAGAGCAACCCTAATACTCGTATCTACTCAGCAGCGGTTAGAACTGGTGTCGCTGTGCCTTCAGTCAACGCCTCTACATTCGTGCCAGTGGCAGCAGCAAACAGATGAGTCGCAATCTGGATCAAGTGGCAAGCGGACGATTGTCAGATCTGCGATCGCGACCAAATGGCGAGAATTCTGGGACGGCTTACAACCTTGATTGAAGTTTTGGGAGAGGAGAAGATGACGCGGCAAGTTGAGCAGTGGAAATCTCAACAGATGTGTGCTCCAGTGATTTCACTATGGTGGGACTGATGATAACCAAATTTTTGATTCAAACCGAGGATGGCGATCGCCTTGCCAGTCGGGAAGCATTCACGATGATGCACCCGGCGTAGAATCTGATTGCGCGTTAGCGGAGGGAGATATTATCGAGCTAGAGGAGGGCTTTTTTGTGTTAAACGGGGATATTAATCCGATGGAGTTGGCAACAAAAGAACAGGTTTATCAAGCTAATTTTCAACTGGATCGGCCCGACCAATTCCAAGGCTTTGAAGAGTAGTTCTGATGTCTTCCCACGCTAATCCGCAATAGTAGTACTTTTTGTCTTTAAGATTCGCAAGATAGTATCCCGGCTTGCCGCCATTGACGCGGAATAATCCAATAATTACTTGCTGCTCATTCAAGCCGAATTGACGCTCAACATGCTCTAACTTGGTTGGCATATTTGTAGGATTGTAAAAAACACTACCCTCTTCTTTAACAAACCATTTAGTGCCTTCACGTCGGTAAATTTGATAGTAAAATGGATGAACAATAGACATGGGCTAAACTCCTGATAGAGGATGACGAAAAAGCTTAACAATTTGGTCGTAGGAGCCCCAGGGCGAACGCACCTTGTCAATAAAAAGGCTTAGTTCTCAATAAAATTCTATTTTTTTTTCATTAAGCTGTTTTATTGAGAATTGTTACTCTAATAATTTTTACCTTTCGTCTACAGAGGAACAAATCAGATTAACGGAAAAGCTTATTCTTACATTTGATGCATGGGCTAGACCTTTTGTCCATTTAGTTTTATTAATTTTAGATGCGTTTGCCCTGGTAGGAGCCCCCGAGAGTGACTCAAGGACTCCTATTCGGCTAGGAACTATGGGCTAGTTAGACTCATCGTCCTCCTCTTGTTCAATTCCTAGTTGGGCACGGACTTCATCCCCGTAGGAGATTTCGCGCTCCCCTGTAACCTCATTTTTCCGAACCCACGTATCTTGAACTTGTTGAGTCTCATCATCGATGGGCTCGAAGCTGACTTGAATCTCAGGGTTATCGCTGTTGCCGTTACCGTGTACCATTTACCTCCTTTTTGAGGGTATAAATTTTGTCTCCCTCATACTTATTATTATAACCGGCTATCTACAAGACGTCAACTATTATCTACTGATTTTTTCTATGTGTTTGTTGCTTGAGCCGGTTATACTCTTTGCCTTCCGGCGTCTTGAGCCAACATGCCCTACATAGTTCACGGGTTGATTCTGCGCGTAGAGTTCTCTGGCAATTTATACAGTTGCGAACTAGTCCTGCACGGGAGCGATCGCGCCACTGTCTTTGAGATTCTGCTGATGCCATGTACCTGCAATTTGCTTGTAGTTCAACATTTATTATAATTCACTATCTACAAAACGATGAATTCTGGTAATCGGGAATTTTGAAAACTAGCTGCTAGGAAAAACCAATTGGGATGCCGAGCTAGTTTTTTCATTCTTTTTTCTCCTCAATCATTTTTCTGTGGTGGAGCCAGGACAACAATATACTTTCCTGAAGCTATTCTCTCTAGTAGACCTCCTATTTGGGGCTTGCCTCCGTACATCAGATCGTAGGAGGCAGCGATTCTCTCAAGAGCTGCTTTTGTCTCGGCTGACATCCGAATCCCAACTATAGAATGGTCTAGCTTAGGACGCTTTCCCCGACCAAGGGCAAGTCCATCTATGTTGCGCTTGTATTCACTCATTAGTTACACCTCTCTTCTCCCCAAAACAGTATATCACTTTTGGCTTTACATAACCAAAAGTGCTTGACGGCATACCTAAACTGTTGTACACTTTAGGTATAGGTTAGGAAAATGGACATGAGCTACAAGCGCTTTTTTTCATCGGGTTCTGGGATTGAGATCTGGTTCGAAGCACAGATGGAAAATTTACGGCTTGTAGATTACACACCAGTAGCACTAGCCACTGTAGTTAGAGTTGTTAGGCAATATTTGCCTTCTAAAACGCGAACAGCAGAGGAATTTATTGATAATCCAGAATCAGTAGACGAACTATTAGACAAGGTAATGAAAGTCGATCTTATTTTGCGTGTCGAACAAGCTGATGGAACAATTCAGAGAGTTGCAGTTGATATATCTGGGAACGCCTCAAAAGCTCAATCTAAGTTCGATGAAATTATGCAGTCCAACTTTTGGGCGGCACGTCGGGCACTCTGTTTAGACAGACATTGGATTGTCCTTGTAAACGAGCGGAAATTGCCCTCGCCAGATGACTTAACAGACGCTATTTATGAGGCGGTCGACAACAGTCAAAAGTGTGTAATGATCAATTTGTGGGAGTCTTAGAGGACTAAAAGATGGTGCAACTGTTATTTGAAAATCTGGTCGGTGGAGAACCCCGGCCCTTTATTAAATTTATGAACCTTGCTGGCCTTGCTCCTCATGAGCAGTGGTTCTACCATTGGGTTCGAGACAATGACATTGCAGCTACCTACCCCGAGCTGCGCCCATCTGTGGATGTTTTAGCAAAACACCTCCACCAACGCACTAACCGTTACTCTAAAAACATTCCCGCTCCTGAAACTGGAGAATCATGGCTCCGATTGGTCCTTAAGACAGGAGAATTGATCAAACTTCAGCCAGCTTCAGAACAGCCTCCCTTGACTATCGCTGTGAATCCATCGGCTATTAATCGCCTAGCTTCCAAGAACCTTGAAACGATTTCCTCCCCAGAGTTTAGCGCTGCTCGCCGGGACTTGGGCATTGACAAACATTGGATGCTCGTATTTGAGCATATTGCAGATATAAAACCAGATTCAAATACGCTAATGAAGCTTTTAGTTACCCAGGCTCTAGACCCCTCCGAGTGTGCCATCATCCGTATCTGAGCTTCGACGTTGAGAGTGCGATCGCTCACTCGTACTCTCAGGAGCGCTAGAGCTAGCCTAGTACATATTTATTTTCTTGGCTCATGTCTCAATGTCAGTGCAGCAGAAGTAGTTGTATCAAGAATATCTCCAAGTCCCAGAATTGGTAATACAATATTAAACGTTATTATTATTGTTACCCCAGACATGACTAGGGTTAAGCCTGGGCTGTAATCTTCCCCAATCGCATGCGCACGCATTGCTCTAACTCCACCCAAAAGAATTGATGAAGAACCAAAAAATAGAACAATTGATTTAACAAGGGTAAAAAGCGGGACCCAAGTTTTGAGCTCCTCATCTTTCTCAGCCTGCTGCTGAGATTTTTGAGAGCTGGGAACTCGCCTGAGTACAGGGTCTTGGCGTGGTTGAACTTGAGGTTGTAGTGCATGAATTAGATCCGGTTGTTTGCCTAGAGGGAAGAAGTGGTTTACCCCAACGCCAATCCCAGCTAGCGTAACACACCAAACAATTCCGGCAAGACTTACTGCAACTATTTTCGAGCGCAGCTTTCCTGGGGATTTCTTTTCACCTTCAACCATGTCATCAGGCACACTGGCTGATGGTTGCGTCGGTGCTAAATCCTGGAGCACCTCTGTCGCAAACTGATAGCGCTTCCGCGTTCCTCTCTCCAGTAATTTGTCGAGAACTTGACCAAGCTGCTGGGATACAGAATTACTTAGGTAATCTCGCCACACCCAAGTTCCTTCAGCATGATCCATTAGTTCAAATGGCTGGATCTGGGTCAACAAATGTAGGCATGTCACCCCTAAGCTGTAGAGATCGCTGGAAAACTGCGCCTTCCCCATCACTTGCTCTGGCGCAGTATACGCTGGACTTCCAATCAACGTCCCAGTTTTAGCCATGACGGTTTCGCTGGAATATTTGGACGCACCGAAATCAACTAGAATTAGCTGTCCATCAACCCTCTGCCGAATGATGTTTGCCGGTTTGATATCTCGATGGATGACATGATGCGAGTGAATGAATTCTAGAACTGGTAGGATGTCTTTGAGCAAATCTTGAATCTGGCGCTCACTTAGCGGTCCCTCAAGTCCTAACTCTTCTTCCAAGTTAGGACCGTTAATGAACTGTTGCACGATGAACTGATTACCATCTTGCTCAAAGTAATCTAGCAATCCTGGAATTTGGGGATGGCTACCCAGCTCCTTTAATCGTTCGGCCTCCTGGCGAAACAATGCTGCTGCCATCTCCCCACTGTTGCCCAGGTTGTGCGGGAAAAACTGTTTAACGACGCACCGAGGCAAGGAAGGTTGAGATTCATCTATTGCTAAAAACGTTTTGCCAAAACCACCCTGACCAATAACACGAAGAATACGGTACTTCCCATGCAGGATTGAAAGTTCTGGCTCTTTAAGATCACTCATTTTTGTTTGTTCTCGAATCATTAACTGGTTACTTCGTAAGTTTGGTGGACTATGTTCGTCCAGCGTCTACTCTATCGATGCACCAATGGCTTTGTTAGCAGTTTTAAGCTCCAGTCTCTAGCTAAGTGACAGAAGTTTTTTGAACTCCCGCAAACAACTCTGCTCCCGCATTTCTCACAAACAGAGCTTGAGAAGCTAGAATCCTTGCCCTGTCAAAGTCAAGCGGAGTAAGGGTTTTAACAGTGTGTTGTTTTTTTCGCCTCGTTTTGATCCGGGTCAATCCTTGACTGCATAAGGCTTTGAGCGATTATGAACGCAAAGTTTGTGAGAAATGCGGGTGCTGGGTGTGCCAATTCCCAACAAGTAAATGCAGCTCCCAAAAATAGCAACTGTAGCTAAGGTTATCCCCCAGGTATTGAAGACCCTCCAAGCTGTATCCAGGCGAGCGCGTGCTATTTTGTCCCTTTCTTTAAGCTTTTCGTTGAGCTCGTGCTCTTTAGAAATCCACTCTTGACTATCATGTAGCATCTTCTGTGCCAAGTGAGGTGCCCTTTTGTCTGCTAGTTGTTCCACGCGCACATCAATTGTTTGCTTTTCCTGTTCGATCTGCTCAGCTACTCGTTGGTCATTCCATTCGATGAGTTCTCGGAGGAATTCATCGAAGTCGTGTCGGAGGGCAGGATCAATATCGGAGTCGCCGACTTCAAGCGAACCTGCTGGGGCTTTCCCTCTAGTCGGTCCTTACTATAGCTTCTGAAGTCATTTAGAAATTCCTGCACCTTCCGACCAGAGCGCAATGCCTGAGCGTAATGACCAACGTAACGCCGGTAATCATTCAGTGCATGCTCTTCGGCTTTCTGCTGTACCATTTCATCTGTAGCTGCCGAGACTTCCTCTTGGATCAAATCAGTAGCATCGTCTACTTGCTGTAACAAGTCCGTCTCGGGAGCGTCAAGACTTAGGCCGAAATGCGCCGAGATCTCAGTATGTGTTTTACCTTGGTTCTTGTGCAAATCACAGGCTTCTAAAAAGCGCTCAGCTTCAGATTCACTGTATTCATCCTGATCGGGTAGTCCACAGCAAAGCAATACTTCCCCAGCCTCTTTCCAAGAAACGCGAACCCCTATCGTCTCAGATACCCAATCGCGCATTGCAGAAAAGCTCATTACAGAACATGGGTTCTTGCCATTGTTCGACACATGGTCTTGAATGTGGGGAGCTGTTTCCGAGTGTAGTGCCGCACTTGTGCTTTGTTTGAATAATTCAGCTGCTTGTTGGTAGTTAGAAGCCTGTCCACTAGCTAAATAGCTGCGAATCACATCAAAGGCAGATTGAATTTCTTCATCTGTGTACTCATCCCGCTCAGTAGATAGTTGACCGGCTCTGAGGGTTTCATCTACATCTTCACGGGAAAGGTTGTAAAAGGTTTGGAGGCTTTGTTTGATGTAAGGCATTAGCTTTTCTCCTAATTATCAAATGCTTGATCTAGCAATTCATCATCTGCGCTGCTCATCATCAGTTCCACTGCTGACGCTGCTAACTCAGACTCACTAGCGCTTTTTGAGTCAGCAGCGCTATTTAATGCGGTTGCAGTCGTTGTTTTTAACCCCCCACCTGGAGCAGTAGCTACACTTGATTTATCAGTTATGGGCATTTGATTGGAACTACCATTCCTCTCATACCCCGTTACTGGGAAAGCAAAATCTTGTGTCTCTAGCCCAAAGATTTCCACCAGATAGTTGATCTGCTTTTGCAACTCATAAATCGCATTTGTAGCTTTCTGTTTTAATTCTGCTTCATTGAACTTCCCTAGCCATTTACAAGCTAAGGGATGCCAGAAAGCGGACAACGACCAAAGGATCATCTGTTCTCGCGGAAATTCTGTCTGTTTAGACTGCAAATACTGTAGCAGTGTGGCATGGAGCGAGTTTATGCCAACCTGACAACGAAAGCGAAAATCAATTCGTTCGTACATGCTCTATCATCCGCTTTGCAGGTTCAGCTGTTCCACACAAATAGTAGAAAAATCCACAATTATCAGTTAGGCGAAATCCCAAACCATGTTCCGCTATTTTAGTCAAAAAACAGCGGTTAACTTGTTCCTCCAGTTCAGTACACCAATTTACATTCGTGCCGGAAAACAAAGCATTGAATTCACGTTCATAGTAGTAAGCAGTTCCACCGGCAATAATTATTTCGTCTACCTCGGCTGGAACGTGATTGCGGAGCCAGAAAGAGAGTGTCAGCCAGTATTGCTCTCGTGCGGAAGCGATCGCTTCCCTAATGCGGGCAATTTCTTCATCTCTTAGAGCTGGTTCAGAAAACCGAGCTAGATGGGCTAGCGCTTTGACGCTGATTTTAGGTCCCGCTTTGCAGATTGCTGCAACTAGCCGATCTACTTTTTGATTAGGGGCTTGACGCTGAACCGACTCGACAAACCTATTAAAGCCTAACTCCTTAGTGCTACCTCTAGTAATACTTCCTCGATTCATTACGTACACTGAGGCATCACGGTATCCAACCATAATTACAACAATTACTTGCTCTTTGATATTGCTGCCAGGAGCACGTCCGCGCGAGAGTAACCCAAACCCTTCTGGCCGACACAAACAACTTTCTAACTCGAAACTTCTCTCCTCTCCCCTAAAGCGAAAGCCGGCGATCGCATCTGTAATCATTTGCTCGTAAAGTTTGCGATCTTCATACTCCCCATAAGGCAGTAAAAATCCTAAACGCACACTTGCTCCATTCGGGAGACACTTCTTTTGAGCAATTGAGCCCACGATTGCCAGGGTTTTGTACAGAGCTGTCTGAAACTTTGGCTCGGATAGCTTCAGGTCAGCATAAAAGCTGTCTTTTGCCAAAAAACCGACAGCTCGATATTGCCCTTTGTACTCAATCCACGCCGCGTCTTCTGGATTAGGGCTGCCCAGTCTGATCGTCTCCTCATATCCTTCCAGGCTTTTCTGAGAAACTTCGGCTACTTCCGAATTCATTAGCAGTAGCTCAGGTTTAAAGGGCTTCAAGCTAAAAATAGCCTTACTTCTAAGTGAGCCTGGATCAAAGGCAATTGTTACATCAGCCATTTTTTCTTCAGCCTTCTAATTTTGTGATAAGACTTGACCACCCTCCTGCATCTTCCTGCTGCTATCTAGAAAATAGTTGAACAGCATTAAGGTAGCATCGATGGGTTTTAACGAGAGAGATATTAGCTTTGAAATTACACAGTGACTCTGACCTGTAAATTCTTAGCTCTTTAAATTCTATCTAGTACAGTCGCTAAAGTTCACTAGAGTCTGTTTGGCACAATTGAGGTAATTCTAAGGTAATTTCAGGCAAAAGGCAATTAAAAGAATTTCAAAGGTATTTTTGAGGTAATTCTCAGGCAAGACCGAGGTAAATGCAAGGTAAATCAAGGTAATTGACTCACTCAAAGCCCCAACATCAGACTAAAAAACCATGATTTTCAGCTATAAGGCAATTTTGAGGTAATTCCAAGGTAGTTCCAAGGTAAATGATGTTATTAACAAGGTGTTTTAAGGTAAAACCAAGGTAAATTCAGGTATTCTGGCTAAACAATACGACAATTCCCAGAGGGGTTTCCCCTCTGGACTCCCCTGGTAAATCATTCCCTTTGGTCATGGCACATTACTCTATTTTTTAGGTTAAGATAGCGCGTATTGATTAAGCGATAATTTGTGACTTGAGTAGATTTGTGAGGACTGAAGTTTCAATGTGAAGTCTTCACCAGTAAACTCCACTTCTGAAGCAGCAAGCTGAACTTACGTAAGAGCTTGGCTCAATCTGTTTAACCTAGCTAGAAAAAGTTCAATGGAATATCAGCGAACTCAAACTTATAAAGCCCAACGCTGCATTGTTCATCTTGGCAGTATCCCACTCACGGTATTCCGGCTCCCCGATGGTAGTTATCGACTTAGCCAAAGTGAGATATCTGGTGTAATTGAGAAGCCGGCACGTTCAATTTTCGCTTTTAGGCGCTCCAAGCAGTTGAAATGCTTGCTGAGTATGGATTCGAATGTTTCGCTTTTTGAGAAAGTAGCTGTAGAAGGTAGCGTCGGCCTAATTACACCTATACCCATAGAAATAGCACTGCTGTATTGGCATAAGTGGGCACAACAGGGAAATGCCCTAGCACTAGCGTTAGTTGTAGCGCTTGCCAAACGTTCTATTTTTGATGCTGCAAATGAAGCCTTTGGGGTCGAGCGTAGTGAACAAGAACGTGAGCGTATCCTGGCAAATGACTTATCCGATGCAGGTGTGGTTGGCCTTAAAGCTATGAGTCATGCTATCGCTCAACAAACGCCTGTGCAGCCGGAGACACAAGCAGAGAGAGAACTTAAACTAAAAATTCGATTAGGGGAGGTTGAGTTAGAACTGGAGCGCTTGCGGAACAAGAAAGAAAGAGATTGTCTGCTCCCCGATGGAACAGGTGTAAAGTCCATCCCTGGCATTACTAGCAAAGCAGTGGTTGAGGACGTAAAAGAAATTTTAAATACGACTGATAAACGGGTAGCAATAGAGTATATCTATCGCTTGGGCTTTGGCCCCAGAAGCGGTGTTTGGCACCGGGTCAAAAAGGAAGAGTGGATATATGCCATACCTAAAAGCAAATACAACAGGCTAATTTATCTGCTGCGTGAGGAGCATTTAGAACAACCGCTTCTAGATAGGTTTATCTGATAGATATATGTACTTAGTTAACTTACACCACCTAAAAGCTGAAGCAAAATACCTGATGGATACCTGCTTCTGGGCTAGCGGTAACTACTGGAGTACGCGAGACCCCAAGCTTAAGAAGGACAAAGCGAAAACCGGAATCAAGATTGCTTACTTAAACAAAACTGGGTGGGTTGCTTTCATCTTCACTAAGTTCCAGGGTGAAACGATAGAAATTTTCCGCTCTTTGGAAAAGGGAGAAGCATGGTTTTACCAAGAGCCTGTGAATCAGTTCAAGAGCTTCAGTGCATGGTGTATTGCGGCAAAGCACTTTAAGGCAGTGTTGGGGCAGATGCAATCACTGAAAAATATTGAACTAGAGTTCGTCGTCTCCCAAGCGAAGCAAAGATTATGTGTCCCTACCCCTTTTGAGCCAATGGGTCTGCAGTTTTATGAGGTAGGTCGTGATGCGAAAAAAGATGCGAAATTGAAACCAGCTCAAGCTGTAAGTTTATCGACAGTTATCAGCAGCAATGAGCATTTAGTTGAGACGCACCGGCTAGAAGTGAAGCATGTCTTGGAGTTATTAGAGGACGCTTGCCATGATGACCCCCAAGAACATCAAGGCTAAAACAGCGATTGAATATTTCAAGAAGGGCTACTACGAAAAGGGGAAGTGGCTAGGCCCAGGTGCTGAGAAGTTGGGGTTGAAGGGTGAGATAAACGATTACCAAGTCTACGAAAACATTGTCAACGGGTTAAGTCCCGATGGCAGACAGCGATTGAACAAGCGGGAAGTACACATAGATAAGCGCAAGGCGGCGGTTGACTGTCCGTTTGAAGCGCCCAAAAGTCTGAGTGTGACTGCCCTGATTGGTGGCGATGAACGCCTAATTGAGGCGCACAACCAAGCTGTGGAGGAAGTTTTGCAGCTAATGGGGGAGCGCTATGCCAAAACGAGGATAGTGCTAGCTGGTAAGGTTCAAGAGGTAATTAAAACCGGAAACATGGTCATTGCCAAGCATGACCATTTTGAAAGCAGAGAGCTAGACCCCCACATTCACAGTCATTGCTTGGTGATGAACATAACCCAGGCACCGAATGGGGAGTGGTACAGCCACCTGAATGACGACATTTTCCGTTATCAGAAGCTGCTGGGAATGATGTACCAGCATCGTTTAGCGGCGAAAGTGGAGAAGATCGGATATGAGACTGAGTGGAAGGAAAATGGGCAATTTGATATCAAGGGTTACTCAGAAAAAGACTTGATGAGCTTGTCCAAGCGTCGGCGGCAGATTTTAGCTGTTGCTGGTGGAGCTAATGCCAGCTGGGCGGAGAGAGAGAGGGCATGGAAGAAGACGCGCAGAAATAAGGAATATGTGCCCCTTGATGAACTCAAAGTTAGGTGGCAGTCAGAGGCAAAAGATTTAGAGCTAAAAATTGTTAAACCCAGAGAGCTAGAGCTAGAACCAGCACACGAACTAGAGGCAGCACAAGCCAGTCAAAAAAACCTGCAAAAAGTTTTTGATGATGCGATTAAACATTGCTCGGAAAAGCGAGTAGCTTTTAAGGTAGAGGACATTGAGAGATTTGTCCTGAGCCACAGTCGTCACACGATAGATGTGAATGATCTCCAGCCTTTAATTGACAGTAGCGCCGAGTTGATCCATTTAAAAGAGAAGGATGGAGTTCGCTACACAACTCAAACTGCTGTTCAACTGGAGTTAGCAACTATCCGCCTAATGCAGTCAGGTCAGAAAGCAGTTGAGTCAATTGCACACGCGGAAGTTTTAGAACATTACTTGACGCAAACGACCCTAAATCAGGGCCAACGAGCATCAGTGATGTTGGCACTTACTACCACGGATCGAGTTGTAGCGTGGCAGGGGGTAGCAGGAGCTGGAAAAACTCATACACTCAAACAAGTCAAAGAACTAGTTGAAGCACGGGGAGGCAATGTCAAAGCTTTTGCTCCAAATGCCAAGACAACGAAAGTGTTGGGCAGAGAGTTAGATGCCCCAGCCCATACAGTAGACACACTGCTGAACTCTAAACTGCCAGCCGAGCCCGAAGCTAACCAGTACTGGTTTGTCGATGAGGCCGGATTACTAAGCGCCAAGCAATGTTACCGCTTATTGAAAAGGGCCGAACAGGAAAAAGCACGAATAATCCTAGTAGGAGACACTAAGCAGCTGAGTGCGGTTGAAGCAGGTGCCCCGTTCAAGTCCCTGCAGCAAGCGGGCATGAGAACTGCATACATGACTGAATCCCAACGGCAAAAGGAGCCAAATCTCAAGCTAGCGGTTGATCTACTAGCTGAAGGGCGCATAGAGGCTGGATTTGAGAGACTTGTTGCTAACGGTTGTGTTCAACAGGTTACTAAGGAAACGAAAATAGATGAGATCGTCCGTTACTATGTAAGCCTGACACCAGCTGAGCGGTCTAAGTGCCTGTTGCTAGCTGGCACACACGATGAACGGAAAAGAATTACCGATGCACTCCGTCTAGCACTCAAATCATCAGGAAGCTTGGGGGAAGACATCACCCTGACTCAACTCAAAGCTAAGGATCTCTCTGAGGTCGAGAGGCAGGGTTACATCAGTCAATTCAAGATCGGCAATATGGTGATGCCCCTACGGGACTATAAACGCAAGGGGTTGACCAAAAACGAACTGTATGAGGTCGTAGGAAAAACGGCGGAGCATCTGAGGCTAAAAGCTGCTGATGGCAGAGTCTTAGAAGTTAACTTGGACTTTAAGAAAGCCGTTTTCGAGCGGGAAGAGATTCAGATTGCCGTGGGCGATCGCCTGATGTGGAAGAAGAACAACCAAGCTCTAGAGCAAGTCAACGGAGAGGAAGTTGTTGTCAAGGGGATTGACGGCAGTCGGGTTGAAATTGAAGAACAAGATGGAAAGACACGGACTATTGACTTAGCCCAGCCCCATCACTTAGACCATGCTATCGTCCGCACCACTTACTCATCGCAAGGCGAGACAGCAGACAGAGTAATCATTGCAGCTGATTCGACTATCGGGAAAGAGAGCTTTTACGTTGCAGCTAGCCGAGCGAGACTGGAGCTATGCTTCTATACCCAAAATCAGCGCGACCTGTTGGAATGGGCGCTTGAGTCCAAGATGCAGGAAAATCCGCTAGAACTGATCCGGCAACAGGTCAAGCAAAAGGAAATAGGGCTGGCATTGAAAGCTAGTCACTCGCCAGAGCGCAAAATGGCGACTGAAAGCTCCCAATCAAAGCATCCCAGCCCAAGTACTGAAACTCGGTCAACAGTTGCTCCACCGATAAAACGTACTGATAGTAGCCAGTCCCCAACTCCAAACGTTCCATCCCGGTCAACAGTCACTTCACCTATTAAAAGTGGTGATAAGAAGCTTCGACATGTAGTATCCAAACAATCATCTCAGCATCCGCCCGTCAAGCGCTCGTCTGAAGAAAATGACATGGCAGCGATAATGAAAGCCACCTATCGCCACCTGCCTAAACCTCCAGATTGGCTGATGATGAGCAAGCGAGTATATTGCCTTCAGCAAGGCTGGGGGGAAGTTGAAGCCATTCTAGGCCACAGGCTAATCGTCAAGCTCGATAATGGAACCCAGGCGCAGATTCTGGAATGGCCAGATGCGATCAAGGCAGCGTCAGTTGTCCCAGAGCCAACAGAAGCATTCTGGATTCCAGAGAACCCAGGCGTTGCTCCATTCCATCTTGATCCTGCCCACTGGCATGAGTTGACAGAAGGCAGCGTCATTCACCCAGAAATTGCCGCCATGAATTTCAAGAGCTTACAGTACGACATGGTGGAGCAAGCCCATGAAGCTTGGGAGCACCTGTTCTACAGCGATAAGCTTGAGCGATCAAATACGGGGCGACTAACTACCGGAATCCTCAACCGCTTCGCTCACCTTGACGATGGTGGATGGTGGTGTAGCGCTGGCATAGATCCTCGATGCTTCAAAGACTTACAACTAGGGAAGAAACCAGACGAAAAGCTGTGGGGGTGTTGCAAACCTAATAGCCCCAGAGTTGATGCCGAGAACCCTGATAAAGTCATCAAATATGAGCACCCACTCAAAACAGATCTCAGTATCTTCCTGCTTAAGATCCCTGAACAAATTGCTGAGCGGATTTATAAACTAGCTGGTGTAGAACCATCTGCTGAAGATCGCGCCAGTGGGTTTTGGTACTGCGTGTGGAAGCACAACATTCCGATCACAATCACCGAGGGGGCCAAGAAAGCTGCCAGCTTGCTGTCGCAGGGTCATGCCGCTATCGGTCTACCAGGTATCTATGCCGGATACCGCAGCAAGGATGAATATGGTTATGACATTATTCCTAGACTACACTCTGAACTTGCAGTCTTTGCCACTCCTGAGCGTGAGATTAAGTTTTGCTTCGACTACGAGACCCGATTTAAGACTAAGCGCAATATCGCGATCGCTATTTCCCGTACCGGGACTCTGTTGGAGCAGCAAGGGGCAAAGGTCAGTGTCGTCAGTTTACTAGGACCAGAAAAAGGCGTTGACGATTTGGTCAAAGCGCAAGGGCCTTTGGCCTATGAGTTGCAGGCAACCACGGCTGTGCCTCTTCAAGCCTGGTCGAAGCAAGGGAGGCAACAGTTTGTCCCAGCGACATCTTTGCCCCAGCTTCCAGTCCTAAAACTTAAGCAGATTCAGTCTGAATCTGTCTACCAAGTAAGTCAAACCAGTCCAATAGTCGAACTATCCTCTACCGTTACCCCATCACAGGAGCAGTCTGATGAGCGATCAAGACAACTCAACACAGCTAATCACAATAATCAGGGAAACATTTCAACAAGAACTGATAGTGGTGAAAGCCGAGTTGATGCAGGAGATTTCCCAAGAACTGTCACTAATGAGTATCGACTTGAGGCAGGAGTTAAAGGACTTTCTGAGGCAATTAGAGGAGCAGTTGAACTCGAAGCCACCGAGCGAATTGCAGGCGCAATTGCAAGAGTTAGTGCAAGCCTTAGAGACTTTCGGCCTTCAACTCGAAGGAATTCAAACATCAGATCTGCTCTTGAGCGATTACATCAAGGAATTAGGGAGCAGCATCACCGAACAAATGAACTCACAGCAGGACTCACAACAGCATTTACTCGACTCGGTGAAGAAATTACAGCAGAGTCTCAACGGCAGATTGACAGTCTAAGCACCGCAATTAGAAATCATGCCGAATCTAGAGCGATCTCACAACAGCCTGGACTGGTAGAGGCTTTAACCCGATTGCAGCAACAGTTAGCTGTTGGACTGGAGCAGAAGCAAAAAACACGGCATCAGCTTAAAGAGACTCTCTCAACCGTTAAACTACCCCTCTCCACAGAGGTAAACGAGCAATTACAGTCCGCGATCGCTAACTTAGATCAACAACTGTCCCAGCAGTCAGTTCTTCTTAAGCAAATCAATGGTCTAAGCAATCAAGAATTCTTGCAACTCAGACAGCAGGTAAGAGCATATCTTGAGGCTTTGCCACCACAGCTGCCTGCTGAAGCACAGCGCCAGACTGTGTGCCAAGAGATTTCACGACTGTCAACTCAAATCGAACAGTTATGGCAGCAGCATTCAAGTTTAGCTAAGGTGGTTGAGCAGATGCAGAAAAATCCCTTCCGTTTGTGGAACAAGAAGTATGATGAAGCATTTGCCAATTTGGCGCATACTACTAAATCAATCGAGCATGCTATTGCCCAGAAAGACGGTTGCCGTCAACAGCTTCAGGAGTGGGCAAAACTTGAGCAGGAGTACCGGATTTGGTCAAGCAATCCCCAAACTGCTCAAATGCGGGAAATCGCTTCTGTTCTCAAGCTGCCTCAAATGCAAGAGCGGCTGACTCAGATCCGGCAGGAATTGCTGCAACAACAGGCAGAGTTGAGGCATAACCAATTACCGTCCCAGCAGCGCCGACCAGGGCGAGGAAGATGAATATTATCTACCGCGACCAGCTCTGGACTGGATCACCGACCAGTACTAAATTACGGGCCGCTCGGACTACTCCCTGCTCTACGGCTTCATCTACAACCTTAGCCGCTACCGTTCCCGGAGCGACTTTCTGATTCAGGATGGACTCGGCAAAGTTACGGGCAGAAATGATGTTTTCAAACCTTTTGCCATCAATAAAAGTATCAGCAAAAGCTTCTACTAGTTGCGATTGCTTTGTTTTGTCCACTTGTCAAACTGCCAATGCCTAGCTAATTTCTAATGAAAAGTTTTTCCACTTAAGTGGATTGATCTGAATCTAGAAAACCGAACTCCAAATACATAGAATGTTCCACCCAGGAGTCCGGCTTTTCTTTGCGTTGTGCGACTGATTTAAGATATTGACGATAAGAGTGCTTTTGGCTTGCTGTTGGGTTCATCCCGAAAACTGCTCCTCTCCCCCAGGAGTCCGGAGGCCAGTAACTATAGCATTCTTTATATGTTGTAGCTGCCCATGCTGGTGCAAAATTCCGTTCATACGCTTCCCGAATTTTTTGCCTTAAAAAGTCATAACGTTCAATATCTTCCTCACTTAGCTGCTGTTGGAGTTCGGGAACGAAGTAAAACTTTTTGGGCGTTGGAAAGACATAGCCACAATTCGGGCAGCGCATGAGGGAGGCATAGATAATTGCTCCACAACCTCCCATACTGGCAGGACAGATTTTTTTGGGAGCTTCGTCTTCTTGCTTTTCTTTTCCTGCCTCTAACCTAATTTCTTTTAAATCTTCAATATAGTGATGCCGCTGTACGTTTCCTGACGGGTCTATGACAATACAGTCAGTCTTTCCCGTTTCAGGGCTGAGGCGGAGTCCGCGCCCGACCATTTGGAAGTATAGAGATTTTGAAAGAGTTGGTCTGCACAAAAGAATAGCACTGACGCTTGGGACATCAAATCCTTCTGTAAGCTTCATGCAACTACAAAGAACAAGCACTTCTGCATTCTCTAGTTGTTTGTAAATCTGCTCTGTCGTCTTAGCAGGGGTCTTCGCACTTACGCAAGCGGCTGGAATTCCTTTCGATAAGAATGCAAGAGCTAAGTCTTGAGCATGTTGAACGTTAACTGTAAAGGCAATTGTTCTCCTTCCCAAAGCGTAACGCTTCCAATCCTCAACAATTTGCTGAAGGAGTTCAGGACGGTCACAGGCGATCGCCAGTTGCCCTTCATCAAAATCACCACCTATAGTCCCAACCAGGTCCAAGTCAGCCTGAGCTACACTAAAATAACTAGGTTTAACGAGGAACCCTTGATTTATCAGCTCAAATGGCATGGGAGCGCAGACCAAAGAATGGAAAATATCACCCATGCTTTCATGTTTTGCCAATCGCCAGGGTGTCCCTGTTAAAGCCAGATAAAGGGCTTGTGGATAAATTTGGTTCATCATTCGCTGGACTACAGCGGCATAGGCATTAATATGAGCTTCGTCAATTATTACTATGTCAGCAGGAATTTGGTGCCACCAGTTGCGTGAGGCTAAAGTTTGAACTGAGGCAATTTGTACTAATGATTCTTTGTTTTCTTTCCAGCCAGACTTAATAAAACCACAATTACTAAAATTGAAGGCTTTTATTTTGTTGCAAGTTTGATTTATTAGAATATCACGATGTACAAGAAAAAAAACTCTTTTCCCTTTTGTGATAGCATCTTTGACAATTTTGCTAGCTATAATTGTCTTGCCGCTGCCAGTGGGAGCCACACCTAATATTCGCCTTGAGCCAGATCTAACACAAGCGTAAACATCTGAAACAAACTGCTTTTGGTATTGTCTAAGGGTAGGTTGTGAGGGAACCAGTTGAACCTGCTCTAATGAATGCATAAACTTTACCATTCATTATTATTTATTAAAGAGGAAGTAATTGGTTAGCGTAATTGCGACGCTTTTCCCAATCAGTTTTAGAGAACTCTTTTTCAGAATTTTGTTTACTTAATTGCAATCGAAGTTCTTCCCGGGTAGCAGGGCTGGCCTCAAGTTTTTCCAGCTCATTAGCAGGTACTATTATTTTTGTTTGAGTTAGTAGTTGGCCATTTGAACTCGGCGAATTTAATAAAATACACTGCTTAGAGTGAATGCTTGTCAAATGCCCTGAATCAAGTATCTCTAGTTGAGTCAATAATGTGAGTAACTAGTCACCGCAATAAGGAAACACTATTGAGAATGGTATCTCCCGAAACCTTTACAAGCTAAGGGCTTCCAGAAAAATAGTTCAGAGGTTCTAGGATTGCTCGTTCTCAATAAGGTGGGAAAACTGCAATTAATTGACAATGGTTAACAAAATGAAACAATCGCTGGTTTGGACTTGAGCGGAAACGCTTGGTATCAAAGGCTTTCAGCAATCTCCATTCTCAATAAGCCTTGCTTATTGCGGTGACTAGTTACACAATCGTTTACTTAAAACGGTCACTAAATTGGCGTAATTCTGACAGATCTTGTGGCGATAGCGTGGATGATTGGTTGCAAATCTGGTACTTAACAGATTTTGCTAAAGCAATTTGATTGAGCTGGGGAAGCTGGTAGAAATTAAACACAAATAGGTGTTGTCGAACTCCGGCTTTTGTATTGAATTCTTCTTGAGAAAAACCAGGAAGATTCGCGCCAGAAGGATCTGGTTGAACACGCTTACCATCAGCTATGAAATTTGGATGAGGACAACCTTCCTTAACAAGAAAGCCTACATCAATAGCCTGTGAAGGCTTTTGCTTGCGCCCACTGAACTGCGACCAACCATAAAGAATAGGCTGCCCTTTACCTTGTTCGCCCATGACTGTAATGGTTGTCTGGTCTTTGAACTCGTCATAGTTAGCGACAACCTTGCCAGGAATGGGGCTGCTAGATGTTAAAGGTAACAAACCTGACATTAAACTGCCCAAAATGAACTTTAAGCCCATAGATCAAACTCCAAATATTTGCTGTTTTTGCCGATTCACAGTTACAAAAAAACTAATAATACATGCATTTCTGATTAATGTTTTGTAGTGCTGCTGTATTATTACCCATAGCGTTGTAAATCTGAAAGCGCCAGTGCAACGCCTCGCAAGAGTCGGGATGAGTCTTGAGATACTGATTAGCAATAGACAATGCTTTGAGATAATTACCATTTCTACCTGCTGCCATCAACTGTTCTTCCCAAATAGGGTGGGAGGCTAGAGTAACA
>JAABUX010002990.1_pt1 | contig 23022 bp, 19 predicted proteins | sample 5561851 | NCBI WGS metagenome assembly JAABUX01 (sample SAMN10711883, study PRJNA513361) | rock metagenome | isolation source: Antarctica rocks | place: Antarctica: Victoria Land, Richard Nunatak red sandstone | collected 2016-01-03 | reverse complement strand
CACACTACGGCCAGGCCCGGCGCCCGGCCAATCAACCGCACGATATCCCGACCGCATCGATTGCATGCCGCCTTCTCATTGGCCGTCCAACGCCCGGACGAGCACGATGCGACCGCTCACCCATGAGGCGACCCCATGCCGAGATCCCCGTACTGGCTCGCGATCTTGCTCGCTCTCTCCCCCACCGCCTTCGCCGCCCCGCCATCCCGGCCGCTCGTCGTTGAGCTGTTCACCTCCCAAGGCTGCTCCTCCTGCCCCCCCGCCGACACCTACCTCACCGAGCTCGCAACCCGGCCTGACCTCCTCGCCCTCACCTTCCACGTCACCTACTGGGACAATCTCGGCTGGGTCGACCCGTTCTCCCTGGCCGCCGCGACCGACCGCCAGCGCCATTACGCCAGCCTCTCCGGCGATAGCGAGATCTACACGCCGGAAATGGTAATCGATGGCCGGCAAGGCGTCGTCGGCTCGGACCGGCACGCCGTGGCGGCCGCATTGCGCCAGGATGCCTCCGAGGCCACCGCGGCGGTCCCGGTGCAGCTCACCCGGAACGCCGCGGGCATCGCCATCGACGTAGGCGCCGGCGCCGGCAATGGCACCGTCTACCTCATCGGCTTCGACCCGCAGCGCCGCACCGCCATCGCCCGCGGCGAGAATGGCGGTCGCACCCTGCTCGAATCCAACATCGTCCGCGCAATCGCCCCAGCCGGAAGCTGGACGGGTCAGCCCGCCCGCTTCGAGCACCCCGCACCCGCCGGCCAAGCCGTAGCCGTCATCGTGCAGGCGGAGGACGGCCGCATTTTGGGCGCCGCGCAGCTCAAGGCAGGCGGCTAAGCCGCTTGCCCCGCCACCGGGTTGGCGCCGCGCCCGAGAGTGGCTAGGGTCGCGCCCTCGCTACCATAGGTGCCCCGTGAGCTTTCCCATCCGCTTCGACGACGACGACCCCGACGTTCCCGAGCCCGTCGGCCCCGAGCCGCGCGAGCCCGGCGATAACCAGACCCTCGCCTCGCCCGTCAACGAGCTCGAGACCCGGCTCCTCCGTCAGCGCAAGATCTTGGTGTTCGGCGCCATCACCGACCGCGTCGCCCGCGACGTGACCGGCCGCCTGCTCTCTCTCGCCGGCGAAAGCGACGCCCCGATCGACATCTACATCAACTCCCCCGGCGGCCACGTCGAGAGCGGCGACACTATCCACGACATGATCCGCTTCGTCGACGCCGCCGCCCCCGTCCGCGTCATCGGCACCGGCTGGGTCGCCAGCGCCGGCGCCCTCATCTTCCTCGCCGGCAAGAAGGAACGGCGCCTCTGCCTGCCCAACACCCGCTTCCTGCTGCACCAGCCCATGGGCGGCGTCCGCGGCCCCGCCACCGACATCGAGATCGAAGCGCGCGAGATCATCAAGATGCGGGAGCGCATAAACCGCCTGATCGCTCGCGAAACCGGCCAGCCCTACGAGCGCGTCGAGCGCGACACCGACCGCAACTACTGGATGAGCACCGAGGAAGCCATCGCCTACGGCATGGTCGGCCGCGTCGTCGCCAACGCCAAGGAGCTGTAGGACGGCCGGCGGCGGGGGCTACAGCTCCCCCGCCCGCGCCAGCGCCTCGATCCGGTCCGCCGTCCGCAACGCGATCGCGGTGATCGTCAGCGACGGGTTCACCCCACCCGTCGTCGGGAACACCGAGCCGTCGCACACCCATAAATTCGGGATATCCCAGCTCCGCCCGTCGGCATTGACCACGCTGCTCGCCGCGTCGAACCCCATCCGCGCCGTTCCAGCCAAATGGTTCGTATCGTCCTCCTGCCGGAACAGATCCTGCACGCCGACCGCCTCTAGGCTCATCTGCATCTGGCCGAGCCCATGCTGGATCAGCGCCTTGTCGTTGTCGCTCCAGGAATAGGTGATCCGCGGCACCCGCAGCCCGTACTGGTCGAGCTCATCCGTCAGCGTCACCCGGTTCGCCTCGTTGGGCAGCATCTCCCCCACCATCTTGAGCCCGACCTGATGGTTGTACAGCATCATCTCCTGCCGCAGCTTCTCCCCCCATAGCCCGCGCGACCCGGTCATCACCACCGACCACTCGATCGGCATCGGCCCCTGCGCCATCCAGCAATACCCGCCATGGAAATCCTTGCGGTCCTCGTAATTCCAGTGCTCGGTGATGCTGAGCGACGGCGGCCCCTTGTTCCACCGCACCTCCTCGTCCATGCGCCCGAACACCGCCTGGTTCGACTGCGTCATCAGGTTCTTGCCCACCAGCCCGCTGCTATTGGCAAGCCCATCCGGAAACCGGTCATTGGCCGAAGCGAGCAGCAGCCGCGGCGTCTCGATCGCATACCCCGCCACGACCACATTCCGCGCCCGCTGGAAGTGCCAAGCGCCATCCCGGTGATAGTGCACCCCGGTCGCCCGCCCCCGCGCATCCGTCTCGATCCGCCCCACCATGGCAAGGTCCCGTATCTCCGCCCCCGCCTTGATCGCCCGCGGGATGAACGTCGTAAGCTGGCTCTGCTTCGCATTCGTCGAGCAGCCGAACCGGCAAAAGCCGCGATAGACGCAAGGCGGCGAATCCCCATGCGGCGCCGAAACCGTGGCCAGCGGCGTCTCCGTCCACCGGATCCCCATCGCCTCCGCCCCCCGCGCCAGCACGTCCGCCGCCCCATTCAGCTCATGCGCCCGATATGGATAGCGCGGCCGCTTCGGCCCCCAGGGGTAAGTGATCGGCCCCGCAATGCTGAGCGCCCGCTCCGCCTGCGTGTAGTACTCCCACATCTCCCGCCACTCGAGCGGCCAATCCGCGCCATACCCGAGCGCCGTCCGCGACTTGAACCACTCCGGCCGGAATCGCAGCGACACCATCGCAAAATGCACCGTGCTGCCGCCTACCGCCTTGCCGCTATTCTTCCCCCCCATGCGGATCGGGTTCGCCCCGTCGATCACCCGCTCGTCCAGCCAGTAAAGCTGGTCCTGCGCCGTCTCGTCCGAGGCGAAATCCTCGAGCGGCCGGAAATACGGCCCGGCATCGAAGCCGATCACCGAATACCCCTTCTCCGCCAGCCGCGCGATCAGCGGCCCGCCCCCGGCTCCCGTGCCGACCACCACGAAATCCACCTCCGCCTCGCCCCAATCCCGCATCGGCACCCAGCCGCCAGCATGGAATACGTCCGGCGCCCGACCTCCGGTGGCGCGGGGCGCGCTCTGCGGATCAGCGGACACGGGCATTCTCCCGCGCAGCCTCGGCCTCATGGCCAGGCTTCCCCTCGGCCGCCTCCCAAGGGTCCCGCCGGTCGAGCCGCATCCGCACATAGCCTCGAGGGCTCGCCGGGCCGCCCCAACCGATCTCGTTCCAAGCCGTCGGATGCGCATAATATGCATGCACGATGTCCGGAATAACCCGGTACTGGAAAAACAGCTTGCTCGGCATGTCGCCCCACGCTCCGCCCGCGAGCTTCCCCGCCTCCGCCTGGCGTAGCAAATCATCCTGCGCCTCCGCCGCCAAGGCGTGGAACGCTCCCCCGTGCTGCGCCTCCGCCGCCTCGTCGAATCCCGCAAGCCCCCGGCGCCAAGCCTCCCCCTGCTTCGGCATCTCCGCAAACCGGTACCCGTCCGTGTGATTCACGAACATCTTCTGATCCACATACGCGGCGAGCGGCACCGCCGGCCGCCCTGCCGGCTGCGGCAGGATACGCGCCGCAATCGCCCCGAGCGTCCGCCACTCCACCGCCGAGAAGAAGCGCGGCTCCTGCGGCACCGCCAGGCGATGGTCGACCACCGCCCGCGTCGCCGCGTTCCAGGAAATCCCATCCCGCTTCGCCAGCACATCGTACCCCGGATACCGGTCAGTCATGCGGATGCTCCTCCAGCAAGGCAACCGCGGCCAGCCCCGCCAGCGCAAGCCCGGTAAAACTCGGCGGCGCCGGAATAGGCGGCCCGTTCAGGACGTTCTGGCTCCAATTCCGCCATCCCCCCATCTGCCGGGCCACCCCCCGCATGTGGAAGCCCGCCCCAGCCAGCCCGAGCGCCGCGGTGAGCCGCAACCACCAGCGCGTAAAGCGCCGCGGCCGCGCCGCGCCCAGCGCGGTCCCCGCCAGCAAGGCCGCGGCGACCGGCGGAATGGTAACCGGCGCAAACATGAACGGGTCTTGGTACGCTCCCCGGAAATGCAGCAGCCCCGCCTCGCCCACAGTGCCCACCAGCCCGGCGCTAATCGTCGCTGCCAGCACCCGCGCCGCCGGCAACCCGGCAATCCTCGGCAACTGCCCCGGCGCATTGTCCCGCACCCGCTCCGCCAGCACCCCGAGCAGCCCGGACAAGCACAGCGCCGCCGGCGCCCCGATCGGCGCCGCATAGAACAAGTTCTGCCAAGCAAAGCGACCCGGCCGCTTGGTTATATTGTAGATGTGGAACCCCGTCCCCGCGAGCCCCGTCAACCCCGCCAGCGCATAGACCGCATGCCGCGCCCGGTGCCCGCTCTGCCGTGAATCGGCCATCCCATGCGCGCTCACCGCCAGCGACAGCGCCGAAGTCACGAGCGGCGTGAACATCGCCTTGTTATGGAAATTGCCGCGATAATGCTCGACCGCGCTATCGAGCAGCACGGACAGCGCCAGCACCCCGGCCGCCCGGTTGACGCGCCGTCCCGCCCGCACCGCCACCCGGCGATCGGCAATCGTGTCGGCCTCGAGAAGACGGCGCCGGCTGATATGCATGAGACCTCGCTCAGTGAACCGCAAAACGCTCGGCATCCTGCCGCTTGAAAACCAGGCCGATCCCGGACCGCGCGAGGTCCGGCCGGATCACGCCCTGCACCGGCGTAGGCGCGCCATCGAACAGCATGCGCTCGATGCGGACATGATCATGGAACCATTCGAGATGCCGCAGCCGCGCGGCCGCGCACGCCACATGCAAATGCAGCGCCGGCGCGCAATGGGCCGACAAATCGGTCTCGAATCCTTCGCACAGCACCGCCGCCGCCAAAAACCCCGTCACGCCGCCGCACCGCGTCGCGTCCGCCTGCTGCACATCGACGCAATCCGCCCCGAGCATGCGCCGGAAATACCCAAGCGTGTATCCATACTCGCCCCCCGCAATCTCCATGCGGGCCGGCGCGCGATGACGGACCTGCCGCAATCCCCGGAGATCGTCGGACGACACGGGTTCCTCGAACCATCGCACATCCGCCTCCGCCGCAAACACCTCCGCGAGCGCCACCGCCTGCTTCACCCCATACGCACCATTCGCATCCACGAACAACGCAGCGTCTCCAATGGCCGACTTAGCCGCAGCCACCCGCGCCGGGTCGCGCACGGGATCGGTCCCCACCTTCATCTTCACCCACCGGCACCCATCCTGCTCGACCCAGCGCCCGAGTTGCTCGCGCAACCGGTCATCGGAGTACGTGGTGAAGCCCCCGCTGCCATAGATCGGCACGGCGTCACGGTAGCGCCCCAGCAGCAGCGCGAGCGGCACCCCCAGCAGCTTCGCCTTGAGGTCCCAAAGCGCCACGTCCACCGCCGAGATCGCGGTCGCCGCAATACCCCCCTGTCCGAGATTACGGACCGCCCGGCGCATCGCCAGGTTGGCGCCAGGCGGGTCCATCGCGTCCTGCCCGCTCACCGCCCCAGCGAGCGGCCCCAAGATCACCGCCGCCGCAGCAGCACCCGAATACGTATACCCAAGCCCCATCTCCCCGCCCGCCTCGGCCTCGACCACCACGATCGTGGTCGAATCCCAAGCCATTGTCCCATCCGCCTCCGGCGCGTCGGTCGGCACGGTGTAGGCACGGGCGGCAACGCGCCCTATCGCAGGCACCTCAGCTCTTGCCCGGCAGCACGGCGGCGAGCATCTCCTTCGCGCTGTTGATGATGACGCTACCGCGCTCGGGCTCGTCGATGAGGGACGTCATGAAATGCTGCGCGTCCTTCAATGTGATATGCGGCGGCAGCGGCGGCACGTTCGGGTCGGTATAGAACTCGAGGATGGTGGGCCGGTCGGCGGCGAGCGCCTCGTCCCAGGCGGCCCCGATCTTCTCGGGGTCGTCGCAGAAAATGCCCTTGAGGCCGAGGAGCTCGGCGTATTTGTGGTACGGGAAATCCGGGATCGACTGCGTGCTCTCGGTCTTGCCGGCGCCGAGCTGGACCCGCTCCTCCCAGGTAACCTGGTTGAGGTCGCGGTTATTCAGCACCATGACGATGAGGCTCGGGTTCGACCACTGCTTCCAATACTTGGAAATGGTGATCATGACGTTGAGGCCGTTCATCTGCATGGCCCCGTCGCCGATGAAGGCGATGACGGTGCGCTCGGGATGGGCCATCTTGGCGGCCATGGCGTAGGGGGTGGCAGCGCCCAGCGAGGCGAGGCTGCCCGAGAGCGACCCCATCATGCCGCGGCGCAGCTTGATATCGCGCCCATACCAGTTGGCGACCGAGCCGCTATCCCCGGTCATGATGCAATTATCGGGCAGCCGCGGCGAAAGCTCGAAGAACACCCGCTGCGGATTGATCGGATCGGCCGATTGCATCGCCCGGTCTTCGAGGGTCTTCCACCAGCTGGTGACGTGGCGCTCGATCGTATGGCGCCAGGAATGGTCGGTCTTCTGCTCGAGCATGGGCAGCAGCGCCGCGAGCGTCGTGGCGCTGTCGCCGATGACGTTGACCTCCATGGGATAGCGGAGGCTGAGCCGGGTGCCGTCCATATCGATCTGGACGCCGCGGGCATTGCCGGGCTTCGGCAGGAACTCGCTATACGGGAAGGACGAGCCGACCATGAGCAGGGTGTCGCAATCCTGCATCAGGTCCCAGCTCGGCTTGGTGCCAAGCAGGCCCAGGCCGCCTGTGACCCAGGGCACGTCGTCGCCGATTACGGCCTTGCCGAGGAGCGCTTTGGCGACGCCCGCGCCGAGGCGGTCGGCCACGGCAATCACCTCGTCGGTGGCGCCGAGGGCACCAGCGCCGACAAGGATGGCGATTTTCTTGCCGGCGTTCAGGACGTTCGCGGCCTCGCGGAGAACCTGGCTGTTGGGCAGCTTGGCAGGCGTCGCGTACCCATACCCGGTATGGGTGTAGCCATGCTTGAGCGGCGGCTCCTCGTAAGGCTCGTTCTGGAGATCGTTGGGCAGGATGATGCAAGTGACAGACCGCCGCGTGTGGGCGATGCGCACGGCGCGGTCGACGAGCGTGCGGACCTGAGCGGGGAGGGTGCCCGTCGCGACGTATTCGCTAGCCACATCCTTGAAGAGGGTCTGCAGGTCGACCTCTTGCTGGTAGTGAGCGCCGATGGAACCGCGCGCCTGTTGCCCGACGATGGCGACCACCGGCACATGGTCCATCTTGGCGTCGTAGAGGCCGTTCAACAGGTGAATGGCGCCAGGGCCGCTGGTCGCGTAGCAAAGGCCGACCTCGTTGGTGAACTTGGCGTGCCCGGATGCCATGAACGCGGCCATCTCTTCGTGGCGCACCTGGATGTACTCCATGAACCCCTTGGCCTTCTCGAGCGCTACGTCGAGCCCGCCAACGCCGTCCCCGGGGTAGCCATAGACCCGATACAGCCCCCATTCGTGCAAGCGATGCCACACGAACTCACTGACATTCATGCCCATCGGCCAGTTCCCCATGCGATGCCGTCAGCCGGTGAACGCCCACTCCGCCAAAGCGTTGCGTGACAACATGAGGAGGGAGAGGCCCTTGCAGCCCGAGCTGGTCCTGGACGCGCACGCGACAATCGGCGAGTCCCCCACCTGGGTCGCGTCCGAGGGTGCGCTCTACTGGATCGACGTGAAGGCGCCAGCGCTCCACCGCTTCGACCCGGCAAGCGGCGCAACGCGGCATTGGCAACTCTCCTCCGACATCGGCGCCTTCGCCCTCGCACCCGGCGGCGCGATCGTCGCCCTTCGCGAGGGCATCGTCTCGCTGCGCTTCGCGGACGGGCAACTGGCGCGGCTCGCCCCCCCGCCCTTTGACCCGGCGCTGTTCCGGTTCAACGAAGGCGCCTGCGACAGCACCGGGCGGTTCTGGGTCGGCGTTATGTTTGACCCGCTCGACCCGGCGGCAAAGCCGCGCCGGGCGGCATCGCTGCACAGCTTCACGCGGACGGGCGGGCTCGTCCCGCAGCCGGACCAGGCCGCACTCCATAACGGCATGGCCTGGAGCCTCGACGAACGCACCTTCTACCTAGCCCATAGCGAACAACAGACGGTCTACGCCTATGCCTTTGATACCGCCTCGGGCCAGCTCGGTGAACGCCGGGTCTATCTGGAGATCCCGGCGCCACTCGGCCTGCCGGACGGCGCCGCCCTAGACGCCGAGGGCGGCTATTGGTGCGCGCTGCATGGCGGCGGCCGGCTACGTCGGTACACACCGGAGGGACGGCTCGATCGGGAGGTAATGCTGCCGGTGAGCCAACCCACCATGTGCGCCTTCGCCGGCCCCGAACTCGAAGAGCTCTACGTGACGAGCGCCTCCGACAAGCTAACCGAGGCCCAGCGCCGAGCCGAGCCGCACGCCGGCGGCCTGTTCCGGCTAAGGCCCGGTGTGCGCGGGGCTGTGCGCCGGTGCGATGTCGCGTGATGGCCGTAGGGGATGCAGCATCTGCCCAGGCAGCGATCCCGGCATCGGCGAATCGATCCCGTACTGGCTGGGCCACTGTCTCGTCGGCAGGTGCATTGTGCCAAACACTCGGTCGAGGGCCGGCAGCATCGACGCATAGTTCTTGTTCAGCGGTGCCGCCAGCGTGTGATGCCAATGGTGGAAAGCGGGCGTCGCAATCAGCCACTCGAGCGGGCCGAAGTGCCAACGCAAATTGGCGTGGATGAAAAAGCCCCAAACGGTGCCGACCAGGACAATAAGCACCGGAATGATGGTCGACGCGACGCCGACCGGCCCTGCAAGCCCAAGCGCATAGAGCGGTACGAGCCCGCAGAGCCGCACGAACATCATGTCCACCGGATGCGCGCGCGTGTTGACGAGGAAGTCCATATGTTCGGCGCTGTGATGGATGGCGTGGAACCGCCACAGCAGCGGAACTTCATGCGTCCAGCGGTGCCCCCAATAAAAGCCGATCTCGCCGATTATGAAAGCGACGAGGGCGCGCAGCCAAACCGGCCACGCTGCCACGGACGCATGCAACCCAGCCGGGACCAGGCTATGCGCACTCCAGGCCACGATCGCGAGCGGGGCACTCAACAACAGGCCCGGCAACAGGCTGCTCAGGAAGTAGTAGCCGAGGTCAACAGCCACACCCCGGCGAAGGATGCGCTGTGGCCGCAATGCGAACAACCGTTCGAGCGGAACGAAAATCACGGCCAGCAACAGCAGCCACGCGCACAGCCGAATAACGTCGATCGTCACAGCCCGGATATGCTGGTCGAACGTATGCAAGCCGGCGGCCCTCAACCCTGCCCGTGATTAACCCGTTATATCACACCCTTTCCGGTAGCGAAACCCAAACGCGCCCGCGCCCGCAAGGCCCGCGGCCAGGATCGCCCAAGTCGCGGGCTCCGGCACCGCCGTCGCCGTCACCCCGTCCAGCAATGAGAATGGCGGCTCGCCCCCGGGCGTGCCGACCGCGAGAAAGGAGAGCACCTCGCTTGCACTCGTCGCCTTGTAGTTGAAGGTTTGCCGTATCCAGCCGCTGAACCCATGGTTCGGGTTATCGAAGATTGGCGTCTCGAAGCTTTGGCCGCCAAGGCTAACCTGCCAGGCCTCGGTGGTCGGACCATTGAACGTGGCCTGCTGAGCAGCCGCCCAATCGAAGCTCACCGCGTAAGTTTGGCCGACGCTCAACCCTTTGATGGTCTGAGTGATCGCACCCACCTGGAACGCTCCGTCCGCTGCCACGAAATTGCCGCCCGCGGGGCTCACTGCGGTGAACCCGTTGGCAGAGCCGGTGGACGGAGCCCAGAGCGACATTTTGCCATAGCTGCCGAAGCTGGTGGGGTTTCCCGGGAACAGAACGAAATTGTACCCCGTCGTCGACCAGCCCGCGACATTGGACGTGTTCATCTGGGCCGGGCCGTTCGGCATCGTCACTTGCTCGAACCCGCCATTCACGACTAGGTTCGCGTGTGCGGCCCCGGTCACCGAAGCCCCCATGGCAAGCGTGATCGCGGCAAACCATAAAGCCGCCCGGAAGCGAAGCATGTCGAAGCCTTTCAGCGTTAAGTCGTTGCTACGTTACGTAACAACGGAACCGTTTCGCAAACGCAAGTCTTCTTCCAAGCTTTCACGCCGTCGTCACGCGACCTTCCCGGAGTCGCAATGTCTGTCCGGATAACCGCGGTCCGGGAATCGACCCAGCCGATCGCCTCACCCATCCGCAATGCCTACATCGACTTCTCCAAAATGACGACGAGCCTCGTCGCAATCGTCACCGACGCCGTTCATGACGGCCGCCCCGTAATCGGCTACGGCTTCAACTCCAACGGGCGCTACGGCCAGGGCGGCCTGATCCGCGAGCGCTTCGCCCCCCGCCTCCTCGAGGCCGCCCCCGAGACTCTCCTCGACGACGCCGGCGCCAACCTCGACCCCGACCGCGCCTGGGCCGCCATGATGGCCAACGAAAAACCCGGCGGCCACGGCGAACGCTCCGTCGCCGTCGGCACGCTCGACATGGCCATCTGGGACGCCACCGCCAAAATCGCCGGCAAACCCCTTTTCCGCTTCCTGGCCGAGCGCCACGGCGTACAGCCCGACCCGCGCGTCTTCGTCTACGCCGCCGGTGGCTACTACTACCCCGGCAAGGACCTGTCCGCCCTCCGCGCCGAAATGCGCCGCTACCTCGACCGCGGCTACACCGTCGTCAAAATGAAGATCGGCGGCGTCCCCATCGACGAGGACCGTGCCCGCATCGAGGCCGTCCTCGCCGAAATCGGCCCTGCCCGCCTCGCCGTCGACGCCAACGGCCGCTTCGACCTCGAAACCGCCATCGCCTACGCCCGCATGCTCCGCGACTACCCCCTCTTCTGGTACGAGGAACCCGGCGACCCCCTCGACTACCAGCTCCAAGCCGCCCTCGCCGAGTTCTACCCCGCCCCCATGGCCACCGGCGAGAACCTCTTCAGCCATCAGGACGCCCGCAACCTCATCCGCCACGCCGGCCTCCGCCCCGACCGTGACTGGCTGCAATTTGACTGCGCCCTCAGCTACGGCCTTTGCGAATACCAGCGCACCCTCGCTATGCTCGCCGCCGCCGGCTGGTCCCACCGCCGCTGTATCCCCCATGGCGGCCACCAAATGTCCCTCAACATCGCCGCCGGCCTTGGCCTCGGCGGCAACGAAAGCTACCCGGACCTCTTCCAACCTTTCGGCGGCTTCCCCGACGGTGTCCGCGTGGACGACGGCAGGATCACCATGCCGGACCTGCCCGGCATCGGCGTCGAGGGCAAAGCCGACCTGATCCGGGTCATGCGCGCGCTCGCCGAGTAAAATGTTTCACGTGAAACATTTTCGCGGAAAAGCGCCTATTTTCGGCCGTTTAGCCCCGTTTAACTAGCCCCGCTTAACTTGTGACACGTCCCGCACCGCCCCCCGGGCCGCGCTCGTGGTCAACGCCGCATAGGCCCGCAGCGCCGCCGAGACAGTCCGCTTGCGATCCGGCTGCCATGCCCCTTCGAGCGCGTTCATCCGGGCGCGCCGCTCGGCCAGTTGCTCGGCGGACAGCGCCGCATTCAGCGTCCGTGCCGGGATGTCGATCTCGATCCGGTCGCCCTCCTCGATCAGTCCGATATCCCCCCCCTCGGCCGCCTCGGGCGAAATATGCCCAACCGAAAGCCCCGCCGTGCCCCCCGAGAACCGCCCATCGGTAATCAGCGCGCAAGCCTTGCCCAATCCTTTCGACTTCAGGTAGCTCGTCGGATACAGCATCTCCTGCATGCCCGGCCCACCTTTCGGGCCCTCGTAGCGGATCACGACCACATCGCCGGGCTTCACGCGATCGCCCAGAATCCCGGCCACCGCCGCTTCCTGGCTCTCGTAAATCCGGGCCGGCCCGGCAAACACCAGCGCCGACGGATCGACCCCCGCCGTCTTCACGATCGCCCCGTCCCGGGCAATGTTCCCATACAGCACGGCAAGCCCCCCATCCGTGCTGAACGCATGCTCGGCATCGCGGATCACCCCACCCGCGCGGTCGAGGTCGAGCGCCTCGTACCGCCGCTCCTGGCTGAACGCCTCCGTCGTCCGCACCCCGCCCGGCGCGGCCGTGAACAGCGTCATCGCCGTATCCGCCCGCCCGGGCGCCGCCACATCCCACTGCGCGAGCGCTTGCCCCAACGTCGGTGCGTGGATCGTCGGCAGCCCCTCATGCAGCAGCCCCGCGCGCCCAAGCTCGCCCAGCACGCCCATGATGCCGCCCGCACGGTGGATATCCTCCATATGCACATCCGGCACCGAGGGCGCGACCTTGCACAGATTCGGCACCTGCCGCGACAGCCGGTCGATATCCGCCATGGTGAACGGGATGCCGCCCTCCTGCGCCGCCGCCAGCAAATGCAGCACCGTGTTGGTCGAGCCGCCCATCGCGATGTCGAGCGACATGGCATTCTCGAACGCCTGGAAACTCGCGATATTGCGCGGCAGCGCGCTCGCATCGTCCTGCTCGTACCAGCGGCGCGCCAGGTCCACGATCAGCCAGCCCGCTTCCACGAACAGCCGTCGCCGGTCCGCATGCGTCGCGACCAGGCTGCCATTGCCGGGCAGCGCGAGGCCCAGCGCCTCGGTCAAGCAATTCATCGAGTTCGCCGTGAACATCCCGGAGCAGGAGCCGCAGGTCGGGCAGGCCGAGCGCTCCATCACCGCGGCGTCCGCATCCGTGACCGTGGGATCCGCCGCCGACACCATCGCCGTGATCAGGTCGACCGACCGAATCTTGGCGCCTTCCTGGATCTTCCCCGCCTCCATCGGCCCGCCCGAGACGAACACCACCGGGATGTTGAGCCGCATCGCCGCCATCAGCATGCCCGGCGTGATCTTGTCGCAGTTGCTGATGCACACGAGCGCGTCCGCGCAATGCGCCTGGGCCATGTACTCGACGCTGTCGGCGATCAGCTCGCGGGACGGCAGGCTGTAGAGCATCCCGTCATGGCCCATGGCGATGCCGTCATCGACCGCGATCGTGTTGAACTCCTTGCCGATCCCGCCCGCCGCCTCGATCTCGCGGATCACCAGCTGCCCCAGGTCCTTAAGGTGAACGTGCCCCGGCACGAACTGCGTGAAGGAGTTGGCGACCGCGATAATCGGCTTGCCGAAATCGCCGTCCTGCATCCCCGTCGCCCGCCAGAGCGCGCGGGCGCCCGCCATGTTGCGGCCGTGAGTGGTCGTGCGGGAGCGGTAGGCGGGCATGGTGGGGGTCCCCTTGTGGCGCTCGCTGTGGCTTACTCCCCTCGCGGGCGGCAAACCAGCCCGGACGGGGGCAGCATGGTAGAGAGATGGGCGGCATTTGAGGCGAAGGCATGATCGCGCTCGCCGACGTCCGCGCCGCCGCCGCGCGCATCGCGGACGGCATCCGACGCACCCCGCTCGTCGCGGCGCCGGGCAGGGCCGGGATCAGCCTGAAGCTCGAGACCATGCAGGTCACCGGCTCCTTCAAGGCTCGCGGCGCACTGAACGCGATCCGCTCGCTGCCGCCCGGGCGTCGCGCTCCGGGCGTCGTCACCGCCTCCGGCGGCAATCACGGCCTTGCCGTCGCCTACGCCGCACAAGCGGCCGGCATTCCCGCCACCATCGTCTTGCCCCAAGGCGTCTCCCCGGCCAAGCACGCGGCCCTCGCGCGCTACGGCGCCCGCATCGTCATCCACGGCACAGTCTGGGACGACAGCAACGAAGCCGCCCTCGCCCTGGCCGCGGACGGCCTCGCCTACCTCCACCCCTTCGCCGATCCGCTCGTCATCGCCGGCCAGGGCACGATCGCCCTCGAGCTGCTCGAGGACGACCCGGCGCTCGACACCATCCTCGTCGCGATCGGCGGCGGCGGCCTCATCTCGGGCGTCGCCCTTGCCGCCCATGCGCTCAAGCCCGGCCTTCGCATCGTCGGCATCGAGCCGGAGGGCGCCCCGACGCTGGCCGAAAGCCTCCGGCTCGGGCAGCCTGCTACCCTCGCCCATATCGACACCATGGCCGGCACGCTCGCCCCGAAATCGACCGACCCCCTCCCGTTCGGGATCGTCCGCGACCACGTGGACCGGATCGTGCTGGTGAGCGACGCCGAGATGCGGGACGCCGCAATTTGGCTCTGGCGAGAGGCGGGCATCGCCGCCGAGCTCAGCGGCGCCGCGGCCATGGCCGCCCTGCTCACCGGCCGTTACGCGCCCCGGCCCGGCGAGCGCGTCGCCGCGATCATCTGCGGCAAGGGCACCGACGGGCTCTGAACGCTCCGCCCCAGCTCAAGCGCCGTCCCGCAGCGGCAGCGCCGTCGTGTCCTTCAGCCGCTCAAGCCCGACCATGGAGCGCACGTGCGCGACGCTGCCATGGGGCAGCAGCACGTCGTTGATGAGCGCCGCCAGCCCCCGCAGGTCCCGAACCGCGACGCGGAGCAGGTAGTCGGCATCCCCGGTCACGGCATAGGCCTGCTGGATCGCCGCCGTGCGCTCGACGAGGCCGCGGAAATGCTGGGCGTTGTCCGGCGAGTGCCGGGCCAGCGTAACCTGGACGAAGGCGACGACGTCGAGCCCGAGGCGCTGCGGATCGAGCCGGGCCGCGTAGCCGGCGATCACGCCCTGCGCCTCGAGCCGTGCCCGGCGCCGGGAGCACTGCGACGCGGACAGGCCCACCCGATCCGCCAGCTCCTGCACGGCAAGGCGCCCATCGCCCTGGAGCAGCGTCAGCAGATGCAGGTCGAAGCCGTCGAGCGCGACGTGTTCTTGCATGATTTGGACATACGCGACGTTTCCGTGCGCTTCCAGCCCTGACTGGCCTGCATTATGCGCACTTTTGACCCGCGCGGCGTGAAATATTCTCTCAATAGCCGAAGGAGCACGCTATGGGTCCCTTTCCGCACGATGCCGCGCCCGCCACCGTCTCGGACGCCAACCCGATGGGCACGGACGGCTTCGCCTTCGTCGAGTTCGCGCACCCCGAGCCCGCGCAGTTGCACGCGCTGTTCCGCCTGATGGGCTTCACCGCCGTCGCCCGGCACAGGGCGCGCGCGATCACCGTCTACCGCCAGGGCGACGTGAACTACCTCGTCAACGAGGAGCCCGGTAGCCACGCCGTCCGCTTCACCGCCGCGCACGGCCCCTGTGCCCCGTCCATGGGCTTTCGCGTCGCCGATGCGCGCCACGCCTACGATCGCGCGCTCCGCCTCGGCGCCGAGCCCGCCGATTCGGCGGATGGCAGCCTCACGCTCGGCGTCCCCGCCATCAAAGGCATCGGCGGCAGCCTGATCTACTTCATCGACCGCTACGGCGCGAAAGGCTCCATGCTGGACGAGGAGTTCCGCTGGACCGGCGATGCCGACCCGGCCCCCGAAGGCGCCGGCCTCTATTACATCGACCACCTCACCCACAACGTGCAGCGTGGCCGCATGGGCGTATGGTCCGGCTTCTACGAGCGCCTGTTCAACTTCCGGGAAATCCGCTTCTTCAAGATCAACGGCGAATACACCGGCCTGCACTCCCGCGCGCTGACGAGCCCCGACGGCAAGATCCGCATCCCCATCAACGAAAGCGCTGATGAGAAGTCGCAGATCGAGGAGTACCTGCACGCCTATAACGGCGAGGGCATCCAGCACATCGCCTGCGGCTGCCGCGATATCCACGCCACCATCGAGACGCTGCGGGCGGACGGGCTGCCGTTCATGCCGGCGCCGCCTGCGACCTATTTCGGCCGGGTGGACGAGCGCGTGCCGGGTCACGGCGAGGAGGTGGCGCGGCTCGAGCGCAACGGTATTCTGATCGATGGCGAGGGCGTGGTCGAGGGCGGCACGACGAAGGTGCTGCTGCAGATTTTCTCGGCCAACGCGATCGGGCCGATCTTCTTCGAGTTCATCGAGCGCAAGGGCGACGAGGGCTTCGGCGAGGGCAATTTCCGGGCGCTGTTCCTGTCGATCGAGGAGGACCAGGTGCGGCGCGGGGTCCTCGCAGCGGAGTGATGGTTAGGGCAGCATCGGAAATAAGTGCGTTAGCACTCCGATGAAGCTGCCCGCTGAAACAAAGACTTAGGGCTTGTTCGACACCGCAATCGATAGCATAATTGTCGAACAATCCCTTAAAGTCTCGCCGCACGAGAACAGTTGATGGGATCGCGATTGCGGCAGTGTGCCTAAGCGCGTAACGGCTCGCGTCCATCTTACACAGGGACGCTCGATGAAAGCAGTTGTTTGGCACGGCGTGGGCGACATACGCCTCGATACGGTGCCAGAGCCTAAGATCGAGCAGCCGACGGACGCGATCGTCCGGCTGACCGCCTCGGCGATTTGCGGGACCGACCTGCACTTCGTCCGGGGTACCTTCTCCGGCATGAAGCCCGGCACGATCCTCGGCCATGAAGGCGTCGGCGTCGTGGAATCGCTCGGCGCCGACGTGCGCAATTTCGACGTGGGCGACCGCGTGGTGATCTGCTCCACCATTGCCTGCGGCACGTGCGGCTATTGCCGCGCCGGGTACTATGCGCAGTGCGACAACGCCAATCCGAACGGGCCGGACAAGGGCACGAGTTTCTTCGGCGGTCCCGCCGATACCGGCCCGGTCAACGGGCTGCAGGCCGAGCGCGCGCGCATCCCCTTCGCGGCGACGACGATGGTGAAGCTGCCGGAGCAGGTGAGCGACGACCAGGCGATCCTGATCTCCGACATCTTCCCGACCGGCTGGTACGGCGCCTTGCTGGCCGAGGTGGGCGAGGGCGATACGGTTGCGGTGTTCGGCTGCGGCCCGGTCGGGCAGTTCGCGATCGCGAGCGCCATCCTGCAGGGCGCGGGCCGTGTCATTGCGGTGGACAAGTACCAGGACCGCCTGGCCATGGCCCGGCGCCAGGGCGCCTTCACCGTCAACTTCGAGGTGGAGGACCCCGTGGAGACCATCAAGCACCTCACAGGCGGGGTAGGGGTGGACCGGGTCATCGACGCTGTTGGCGTAGATGCGATGCACGCCCATCATGGCCCGGCCGGCGCGAAGGCGGCGAAGAAGGAGGCGGAGTTCAAGCGGGAGGTGAAGCAGGTTGCCCCCGAGCAGCATCCGCAAGACGGCAATTGGGTGCCGGGCGACGGCCCGAGCCAGGTGCTGCAATGGGCGGTGGAGTGCATCGCCAAGGCGGGCACGCTGGGCATCATCGGCGTCTATCCGCCGAGCGCGCAGTCCTTTCCGATCGGCCAGGCGATGAACAAGAACCTGTCGATGAACGCCGGCAACTGCAACCACCGGGCCTATATCCCGGCGCTGGTCGAGATGGTCCGCATGGGCCGGATCGATCCGCTACAGGTGCTGACGAAGGTCGAGGGCCTGACCGGCGCCATCGAGGCCTATGAGCATTTCGACAAGCGCGAGAGCGGCTGGATCAAGACGGAACTGAAGCCGGCGGCCTAAGCGCCTGGGCGATGGCGGCCTGCCACCCCGCGTATTTCGCCGCGCGGGCGCCGGCCGTCATCGCCGGCACGAACTGGCGATCCCGCGACCAAAGCCCGCCCAGGGCTGCGGGAGCGGGATAGATCCCGGCATCCCACCCCGCCAGGTAGGCGGCGCCGAGCGCCGTCGTTTCAAGCAGCCGGGGGCGGTCCACCGGCACGTCCAGCATGTCGGCCAGGAACTGCATCGCCCAATCGCTCGCCGTCATCCCGCCATCGACTCGCAGCACGATATTGCCGGGCTGCCCGGCGTCCTTCAGCATGGCGGCGAGCAGGTCGCGGGTCTGATATGCGACGCTTTCCAGCACGGCGCGGGCGAGTTCGCGGCGGGTGGTGCCGCGGGTGATGCCGGTGATGAGGGCGCGGGCGTCGCTGTCCCAGTGTGGCGCGCCGAGGCCGGTGAAGGCGGGGACGAGATAGACGGATTGCGCCGGGTCAGCGGCGGCGGCGAGGGCGGCGGTCTCGGCGGCGGTCTCGATGAGGCCGAGTCCGTCCCGCAGCCATTGTACGCTGGCGCCGGCCGAGAAGATGGAACCTTCGAGCGCATAGTGCCGGACACCGCGCCATTGATAGGCAATAGTCGTTAAAATACCATGGGTCGATAGGGAGAACCTATCACCGATATTGAGCAGGATGAAGGCGCCGGTGCCGTAGGTGGCTTTGACCATGCCGGGTTTGAGGCAGGCCTGGCCGATCAGGGCGGCCTGCTGGTCACCGGCGATGCCGCGGATCGGGAGCGGGGTTCCGAACGCCGTCGTGGTGCCGAAGGGGCCGGCGCTATCCCGGATTTCGGGCAGCATGGAGCGGGGGATGCGGAAGAGGGCGAGGAGTTCGTCGTCCCAGGTTGCGGTGCGTATGTCGCAGAGCAGGGTGCGGGAGGCGTTGGTGGCGTCGGTCGCGTGGACCTGGCCTTCGGTGAGGCGCCAGAGCAGGAAGCTGTCGACCGTGCCGAAGGCAAGGTGCCCGGCCTCGGCGGCGGCGCGCGCGCCGTCCACGTGGTCGAGAATCCAGGCGATCTTGGTCGCGGAGAAATAGGCGTCGAGGCGCAGCCCGGTGCGTTCGGCGATGAGCGGGCCGTAGCCGGCCGTTTCGAGTGCGAGGCAGGCTGGGGCGGTGCGCCGGTCTTGCCAGACGATGGCGTTGTGAACGGGACGGCCGGTGCGGCGGTCCCAGACGAGGGTGGTCTCGCGTTGGTTGGCGATGCCGAGTGCTGCGACGGGGACGGCCGCCTGGGCCAACGCTTGGCGGGCGGTGTCGAGCGCGGTTTGCCAGAGCGCCGCCGGGTCGTGCTCGACCCAGCCCGGCACGGGGTAAAGCTGCGGGAACTCCGCCGCGGCCTGCGCCACGGGCACGAGCCCGGGTCCGAATACGATTGCCCGCGTCGAGGTGGTCCCCTGATCGATGACCAGCACATGCCCGCTCATGGGGCCAGCGGGCCGCGTCCGCCGTGGGTTGTCAACTCGGGCGATGCGCGGTCGGTCGAGATCGACGCGGCGATCCTGGGACTTGCGGGCGGCGTCTACGCGAGTCAGTGTTGCGTGTACGGCATAGGAGATCGGCATGAAGCGTCGCACCCTTTTGGCTACGGGCGCTGCTGCGCTGGCTGCGCCCCGGATTGGCCGGGCGGCGAGTGCGACGACGTTGCGGTTCATTCCGCAGAGCGACCTGACCGTGCTCGATCCGATTTGGACGACGGCGTATGTGACGCGGAACCATGGTTTCCTGGTGTTCGACACGCTGTTCGGGCAGGACAGCAAGTACAACGTTTCGCCGCAGATGGCGGAAGGGTCGCGCACCGAGGATGGCGGGAAGACGTGGGACATCACGTTGCGGGACGGGCTGAAATTCCATGACGGCACGCCGGTGCTGGCCAAGGATTGCGTGGCGAGCCTGCAGCGGTGGGGCAAGCGGGATACGTTCGGGCAGACGCTGATGGCGGTGACGGACGAGTTGTCGGCGCCGGACGACAAGACGATCCGGTTCCGGCTGAAGAAACCATTTCCGTTGCTGCCGCAGGCGTTGGGGAAGACGGGGAGCAACATGCCGGCGATCATGCCGGAGCGGCTGGCCAAGACGGACCCGTTCCAGCAGGTGACGGAGATGGTGGGGAGCGGGCCGTTCAAGTTCGTGGCGAACGAGCGGATCGCGGGGGCGCGAGTGGTGTACGAGAAGAACACGGCTTATGTGCCGCGGCCGAATGGGACCACGAGCTTCACGGCGGGGCCGAAAGTCGCGCATTACGACCGGGTGGTGTGGTCGGTGACGCCGGACAGCGCGACGGCGGCGGCGGCGCTCCAGAACAACGAGACGGATTGGTGGGAGAATCCGCCGGGGGATCTGGTGCCGCTGCTGCGGCGCTCGAGCGACATCAAGATCGTGAACCAGGACCCGACAGGCTATGTCGGCATGATGCGGGGGAATTGCCTGCATCCGCCATTCGACAACCCGGCAATTCGGCGCGCGATCATGGGGGCGATCTCGCAGACGGATTTCATGAACGCCGCGGCGGGAACCGATCCGTCGCTGTATAAAACCGGAGTGGGCGTGTTCTGCCCGGTGTCGCCGATGGCCAACGACGCGGGGATGGCGGCGCTGACGGGGCCGCGGGACCTGGCCAAAGCCAAGAAGGATCTCGTCGACGCCGGGTATAAGGGCGAGAAGGTCGTGTTCCTGGGGGCGACCGATTTCCCGATCATCAATGCGGTCGCGAATGTGGGCGTGGATCTGTTGCAGAAGCTCGGGATGAACGTGGACTACGTGGCGAGCGATTGGGGCACGCTGGTGCAGCGCCGGGCCAAGCACGATGCGCCGGAGAAGGGTGGTTGGAGCGTGTTCTGCACGTATTGGGGTGGGCTCGACGTGTTCACGCCGGCCAGCGACATCTCGATTCGCGGCAACGGCGATGCTGGCTGGTTTGGGTGGCCGACGCTGCCGAAGATGGAAGCGCTGCACCAGGCTTGGCTCGATGCGCCTGATGTAGCGGGGCAGAAGCAGGTGGCGCGGCAGATCCAGGAGCAGTTCTTCGTCGACGCGCCGTATTATCCGCTCGGGCTGCTGTATGAGCCGACGGCGTACCGGACGAGCATCAAGGACGTGCTAGATGGGTTCGTGCTGTTTTGGAATGTGCAGCCGGCGTGAGCGTGGTGCGGGTGTTTGCGGCGCGGCGCATTCACACGATGAATGCGTCGGTGCCGGAGGCGACGCATTTGGCGATGCGGGACGGGCGTATCCTGGGCGTAGGCAGCGAAGAGGACATGGCGGCGTTCGGGCCGGCGGAGGTGGATGACCGGTTCCGGGACAAGGTGCTGCTGCCGGGGTTCGTGGAGGGGCATAGCCATGCGTTCGAGGGGATGGCGTGGCGGGACCCGTATCTCGGTTATTTCGACCGGCGCGGGCCGGATGGGACGGTGTGGCCGGGGCTGACCGGGATTGCCGCGGTGGTGGCGCGGTTGCAGGCGGCGGAGCGGGAGCTGGCACCGGGTGAGGCGTGTTGCGGGTGGGGGTTCGACCCGATCTATTTCGGCGGGGGGCGGATGGTGCGGGCGGATCTCGACGCGGTTTCGAGCGAGCGGCCGGTGGTGATCACGCACGCGTCGGGGCACATCATGAACGTGAACGTGGTGGCGCTGGCGCGGGCCGGGTTCACGCGGGAGACGGAGCTCGACGGGCTGGTGCGGGATGCAGCGGGCGAGCCGACGGGGGAGCTGCTCGGGCCGGATGCGATGGGCCGGGTGCGGCGGACGACGCAGGGGGCGTCGCTGGCGCGGGAGCTCGATGCGGAGAGCGTGCGGCGGTTTGGGCAAATTGCGTGCGCGGCCGGGGTGACGACGGCGACCGATCTGCAGAACGAGCTTTCGGCGGCGCAGGTCGCGGTGTTCCAGGCGGTGACGGCGGAGGCGGGGTTCCCGATCCGGCTGGTGCCGGCGCTGGCGGGGCGGGCGTATTCGGCGGAGCCGGGGATTGCGCGGTGGCGGGAGCTGTGCCGGGCGAGCACGGAGCGGCTGCGGTTCGGGCCGGTGAAGCTGACGGTGGATGGATCGATCCAGGGGTTCACGGCGCGGCTGCGGTGGCCGGGGTATCATGACGGGAGTCCGAATGGGCTGTGGTATCTGGCGCCGGCGGAGCTCGATGCGATCGTGCTCGCGTATCACCGGGCGGGGGCGCAGCTGCACATCCACACCAATGGCGACGAGGCGACCGAGGCGGCGGTGGATGCGATCGAGCGGGCGCTCGTGGCGCATCCGCAGGCGGATCACCGGCATACATTGCAGCATTGCCAGATGGCGGATGCGGCGCTGTTCCGGCGGATGGCGGCGCTGGGGATCGGGGTGAACCTGTTCGCGAACCATGTCTGGTTCTGGGGCGACGCGCATGTGGCGCGGACGATGGGGCCGAGCCGGGCGCAGCGCCTCGATGCGTGCGGGACGGCGCTGGCGGCGGGGGTGCCGCTCGCGATGCATTCGGACGCGCCGATCACGCCGATGGCGCCGTTGTTTACGGCGTGGTGCGCGGTGAACCGGCGGACGGCGGGGGGGCGGGTGCTAGGCGAGGCGGAGCGCATCCCGGTGGCGGCGGCGCTCCGGGCGATCACGCTTGGGGCGGCGGCGTCGCTCAAGCTCGACCGGTGGGCGGGGAGCCTCGACGTGGGCAAGTGGGCGGATGCGACGGTGCTGGACGAGGATCCGTTCGAGGTGGCGCCCGAGGCGCTGCGGGATGTGCCGGTGCATGCGACGGTGGTGGGCGGCGAGGTATACCGGGCGTGATCCCTGTGACGGTGGTGGGTGGGTTTCTGGGGGCGGGGAAGACGACGCTGGTGAATGGGCTGCTGGCACGGGCGACGCGGCGGTATGGCGTGCTGGTCAACGATTTCGGGGCGGTGAACGTCGATGCCGGGCTGATCGCGGCGCGGGACGGGGAGATGATCGCGCTCACCAATGGCTGCGTGTGTTGCGGGCTTGGGGCGGATTTGGGGGAGGCGGTGGCACGATTGGCGGCGCTTGGGCCGGAGGCGATCATGGTCGAGGCGAGCGGGGTGTCGGACCCGCGCCGGGTCGCGCAACTGGCGGCGCTGGAGGATGGTGTGGTGCTCGATGCGGTGCTGGTGCTGGTGGATGCGGCGGGGTTCCTCGAGGGTTGCGCCGATCCGCGGCTGGCGGACACGCTGGAGCGGCAGGTGGCGCGGGCGGATTTGCTGGTGATCAACAAGTGCGACCTGGCGGATGGGGCGGCGCTGGAGGGGCGGCTGGCCGAGCTGGCGCCGTCGGCGCGGGTGGTGCGGGCGGTGATGGGGGCCGTGCCGGAAGGGTTGGTGGCGGGAAGCGCGGGGCCGATCAGCCGGTTCGAGGTGGAGGCGCCGGGGCATCCGTTCCGGACTTGGCACTGGCGGAGCGATGCGGTGGTCGACGAGGGGCGGCTGCGGGGGGTGGTGGGGGCGCTGCCGCGGGCGGTGCTGCGGCTCAAGGGGGTGTGCCGCG
>JAABUX010002989.1_pt1 | contig 23023 bp, 8 predicted proteins | sample 5561851 | NCBI WGS metagenome assembly JAABUX01 (sample SAMN10711883, study PRJNA513361) | rock metagenome | isolation source: Antarctica rocks | place: Antarctica: Victoria Land, Richard Nunatak red sandstone | collected 2016-01-03 | reverse complement strand
CCCTACGAGTACTCCCCCAGCGAACCCTCACTTTTTGGAGGTGGGGAGTACTCCCCCAACGAGTGCTCCCTCGACGAGTGCTCCCCCTGCGAGTACTCCCCCCAGCGAGCCCTCACTTTTTGGAGGTGGGGAGTGCTCCCTCGACGAGTGCTCCCCCTGCGAGTACTCCCCCCAGCGAACCCTCACTTTTTGGAGGTGGGGAGTAATCCCCCGACGAGTGCTCCCTCGACGAGTACTCCCCAGCGAACCTCCAGCTTTTGTAACGAATTATGATTATCTAACCCTGGCCTGCGTTAGCCGAAGAGGCTTGGCGACGGCTAGTGGAGTGAGTCGGGCTGAGGTAGAAAGGACAGAGGGCGGAGCAGACGATAGGAGTCTAGGTGGTGATAGGTAGAAGAGCAAGCATTTAGGGTCAGGCAGCTGGCGCCTGGAGTATGAAAGCTGGTGCCGATGATATTATAACTATAGTAAGCTATAGAGAGGCTGGGGGTGGGCAGTGGAGTAGTATGGTATATCTGGCGCTGAGGGCATAAAACTTCTAGCGTAGAAATGATTGATTACCCTTGACAGCGTATTAGTCATCCGAAATGTCGCTGGGCACTTCCCCTCTTCCTCTCGACTCTTCGCTATCGACTTTAAATTTATTAAGTCTGCATTCTCTTATTAAATTAGTCAGCTGTACTAGTAATAGTGGCTATGACTTATATCCTGCTTTGCTCATGAGCTAGCCGCGGGGTCAGGGTCGGCGCTGATCTAGCACCGTATATCTTGCTAAGACTTGATTATACCATCTTCTATTAATCTTCCCTATATCTATCTTATCTGGTTTCAAGCCAGCGCCTATATAAAGACATCTCCTGCCCCTTTATTCCATTCGATATAGCCCGCGGTCAAGCAAAGTCAAACATCAAGAAGAATAGGCGGCAACCTCTAGCACTAAAGGATTAAGGTGGAGTACTTAGAGTCTACACTGCGTGTTTAAGCTGACCGTCTATAGGGAAGTAGCCTCAAGGTATTAAAAAACAAGCCATTCGTAAAAGCGCACGCTTATAAGAAATACGATCTCGCAAGCAATCTATATCTAAGAGTAATCTCGTTCAAGAAATCTAAATACTGCCCTCCTCACTATATATAAGCAATATCCCCGCAGATAGAAAAGTATATTCCTCTATCCCTTTTCATGCCCTATTATATCGCTAACCTAATCGAGGCCTTATAACGTCTACAGGTCCTCTATAAACCCTCAAAGCCCTATTAGAAACGGAAACGAGGGCATAAAGCTGGACGTTCCTCTCCTTAAGACCGAGACCGGCCTCCTTTAAAGCGACCGCGAACCTCGCCTTTAAGCTGTACTACTAAGGAAAGTGCGGCCAGCGATACCTATAAGAAGAACGTTGATCCGCTCGAGTATTAGACTCGGACCAGAAGGTGGCCTAAGGAATACTTCGAATAAGACAGCCAGATTAGGGAAGACCTTGAACAGGACAGCTGGCTAGAGGAATAAATGGAATACTCGACCCAGGTTATCGAGTACGTGGAGATTAATGGATTCAGATACCCGCGTCCTATCAGGAAAGCCCCGACCTCGCTCCGTCGGAAACAGTCGGACTCAAGCTTGACTGGCTCTAGCGACCAAAATAAAAGGGAGAGCAAAAGTGTTATATACCGTGACACACGTTATACCACGTTACTTGCGGCTAAAGGAAGCTTTATAGATAAATCAGACCTAGATATTACAGATACGAGTAAGAGTCTTTACCGGCGCCTTTTAGAATCGGAACAGGACGTCCCTAAGGATTTATTATTTCGAGACGACCTGTTTAAAAGAACTTGCCGAAAGATCTAAGACAGGAACGAAGCGAGGGTTATCCAAGATATCTCTCGATTAATTATCCCTTCTATAGAAACCCTCGCTACCTACGGGGCCACACACCTCGATCATCTGATTAAAGGTGTCAACGAAGCCTAGATAGGTAGTATACTAGTAGAGGGTCCTAAGCCGTAACCGGACTACTCTGTTAGATTTAGGCGGTCTGCCTTTACCGACGAGTAGCTCAAGAAGCTCGATCCGCTTATTGGTAGCGTCTTCGATACCTCCTTTTTCGTCGCAACCTACCGAATATACTTTCCCTTCCTTACCTGCGAGGTGAAGTACGGTATAGCGGCTCTCGACGTCGCCGACCGATAGAACGCGCACAGTATAACTGTTGCCGTAAAAGGTGTCGTTAAACTCTATAGAGCTATGAAACGCGAGAAGGAGCTTCACCGGGAGATCCTCGCCTTTTTAATCTCGCACGATTATAGCACGGTAAGGATCTACGGCTACTACGCTATAATCGTGGAGGATAAGACCACCTTCTATCGTCACCCTATCCACAAATTCGACTTCACCGCCCTAGATAGGAGGGATAAATGGACGGTATACAAGTTTACGAAGAACGTCTATAATATATAGATGCCGCTTTATATTAAGAGAATCTGCTCAGCCATCGATGATTTGCCGCCTGGTATCGATTTCGACCTCTTATAGTCAGCTTCTTTTTTATAATTAGAACCTCAGAGTTCGCAGTAATTAAATGCCGAGTCCATATTTATACTAGATAAAGACGACAGCTAATCGAGCCTTGTAGGCTCGCAAGAAGTTATACCGACCACCTCCTTCACTTAAACGACCGAGCGAGCGTCTAAGAAGCTAAGGAATTAGCGTGCTGCGGGTCAGCAGCGCTAAAATGTCAAGGTAGGAGGCCGTACGATTTAAAGTAGTTTCAGGAAGCGTTTTATAAGTAACACATATGTTTTGGTTGATTGCCATCTAATGACTAAATTTATGTATGTGATAATCGGACCTAGTAAAGTTTTGGGATCTGTAAGGGTATGTATTGTCCTCAGGCGGCAACTATATTCTTTAACGAGGCGGCAACTACATTCTTTAACAACTACTTCGGAAGATTATAGAGCTTAGGACCTGTCTATATAGTAAAACAAATAGCTCTAAAGTAATTAGTATACGAAAAGAATGGCGGTTGTGAGGGCGATTGCTCTCGGTAATAGCGGAGTATGAGATGAGTGAATTATGAGTCCGTCCTCATTGATATTGAATAAGGAATATCTAGAGCTGCTAGACCCGTTAAATTGCCACAAGCGTATCATGTGGGTAAGCCCGAAGATAAGCCTCTAATCTTGCGTGCGGAAGACGTCTCGAGCGTTCGCGGCTAGGTCTAGCTATACTAGCGTCCGCCCGTCTTCGATAGGGTTGCTTATTAACTCTCCAGTCACGAGGCTCTCAGCCCAGTTAGAGATCGGTGTATTAGACTTCTCGCCAATTCCGTCTTCGTCACCCTTGCTCTGTCCGTGGCCTGCTGTAATACCAGCGGGAGACGGTATAGACGAAGTCAGAGATGTTAAGTCGGAGGCTAGGAAGGAGTTCGTCTTCCAGCGTATCATCTACCTGCTTCCTATACTTAAATGCTTCTACGAAGCTGCCCGTATTAAAGTACTAAGGCGTCTACTAGAACGTCGATGTTAATAATAGGTAAGATATAGGAGGGGTTATTAGTTGCGTTATTAGTCTTGTTCGCGTAACGAGGTCTAAATCAGCTACCTATATATCTATATCGCTGGTCTGAGTAATACCACTCCTCTAAGTGACTATAAGTTATAGAAGCGGAACGACGTGTTCGTTAGTTTAAGGAAAGGCGAGCGTAAGAAGTAGTAATGTTACCGCTAAGAGATTAATCCCCAGTCCTTAAGCAGATATTTCGAGCCGCTGGCTGACCCTATAGAGCCAGAATAAGATCAAGTAGAGTATCCTTCTCTTCTGTCTCGTCTTAGTAATAGAGAAACTCCTGAATTACCCCCCTTACCTCTTAGACGCTTTAGAGGTGAGCTGATCGACTACCTTCGTTATACCCGCATTTTGCCATTGACATACGTCCGATATGAATGACAGACAAACTTTTTCGAGTCTTTCTCGAGAGTGATGGATTTTAATTCAATAGGTGAGAGCTCCCCACGTTCGAGTGTTCTTAGAGAGCTAATTAGCTATTAGAAATAAAGTTATAAAGGAAGTTCGAAGCTAGTGCGTCAGGAGCTATGCCCCACTATAAGCCCAAGGCGCAGCTAACCTTGGGTATTAACGCTTACTACTCGCAATATAGTTTATTAATCTTTTTATACCTCTAACGCGTCCTAGGCGCATTTTACTTTTATAGCTAGGCACCTTATACGCAGGCGCTAAGACTCAGCGCAATTGTTCGGAGGCTAATCCGAATTTTCAGGTTATATAGTAGTTAGTTATAAACTTTACCTGGCCCTCGTCATTATATAATTTATTATTTGCCTACCGTTAACGCATGCGCCTTATAATATTCCAACTCGAATCGGTATTTAATATACTTTCCTTACTTCAATAATTATTAGCGATAATAATGACTTAAAAGCTAATAGCCTCTATGCGCGAATTAGAGCCTTCCGTACGCGTGCTTTTCTTAGACCTTTATTCTCGCCATCGCTTACATCTACATTATATCCGTACTCCTCTTATTCTACGTATTCTCTCTGTCGGTCCTAGGTAGACCTAGCGCCTCTCTCTTAGTGCTACTCTTCCCGAGACGTGGCAGAAAATATTGTATATAAACTGTCTGCTGGCTTTCATCGCCTCTTAACTATGGCTACAGCGAGTGTAGTAGAGATATAGGAGAATATTATAGATGATAAGACTAAGCTTCTAATAGAAGCTAGGGACAAGGTCTAGACCTTGCAATGTTATTATTCGAACACACACGAAGCTAATCTAGTTCTTATCTAACTAGGAATTAATTTCAATAAGTCCTAAGTCGATGAAGAGAATTGGACACTATATAATATAAGACCCTTCCTAAGCTATACGAGAGAGCGTATAATTATCTTCAAGCCAAAGCCCCTAGTCGAATTCATTAGATGTATTAGGGTCCGTAAAGAGTAGAGCAACGACGTGCTGTGGGAAACTACCCGGAAGAAGGGAGTATATATGGGCTACGTGCTAATTAGATGTTCTTTTAAAGCGTTATTAGTCGAAGTGAAGCTTATTACGCGGAGATAGCGCTGGAGTTGAAGATTATCTCTAAGTTGAAATAATAAGCGAACTAGACTGCATCGGCCCGTAGGAGGGAAAGCATGACCGATATAACACGGTCTTCGATTGGCATTATTATAATAATAGAATGAAGTTCTGAAGCGGAAGATTTGTTATAGAGGTCCCATAACTTCGTAAAGGTGTCAGGGGGTACTAGAAACACTATATCTATAGCTCCTTGTACTGCGTTATAATAAATCAGCCGACAACCCTTTATTACCTTTATATATAACTTACTATCGACACCCAGCGTCTTATATTATTAAATCCCGGGTATTAGTAATTATAGTTCGACGTGGCGATTATTTGTTATTCTAGCATTTATAATTTCGTTAGAGACGGGTGGACCTAGTTAGAAACCGGGCTGATTTTGAAGTGGCGGCTCGACTACTGCGTGTCTATCTTTAATATACCTGCGCTTCGTTAGTCTCGTGAAACTACTCGCTTAAACCTGTAGATTATCGAGACCTACTCCTTTATTAGTACTCTCAGCCCAACTCCTGATATAGAGTAGATCTAACCTCCGATAAACTTATAGTAATTGCTAGACCCTTGTAACGCGCCTTCGGCTCTAAAGGTGTATAGCATTTCGCGTAACTTGACTGGCCATATATGTGTTTCCTAGGATTCTACCTCATCTATAAGGTAGTTAAAGGCGCGATCGTTTATGAAACCTGCTGTCTAGTCCGTAGGCGGAAAAGCTGCAGCCCAGGAAATAATGCCACTTAGACTTAAGTAGCGAATCCGCTCGCATCTTTTACGAGTCTACTTGTTCCTAGATCTAACCGTACTAGAGTTAAGAGCGGAGTCTATAGGACCTTTAAAAAACAGTGTAAAATTTCTCCGGAACGTCGCGACGCTCTTTGGCTGACCGTCTACGATTAGATTTAGACGGGCTGACTCGGCCCGGGAGACGAGTTTCTTCCCTTCTCCCTCGACCTAATCTCCATGTTCTCCCTTTAATTAATCGACTTGGTCTGAGAATCTCGCCGCCACTTCGGAGAACCGCAGGTTTAGAGACTTAAAGGTATAGTACTCTTCCTTCGTTAGTTAGGCTTTCGTGGCACAGAACTTTTCCATTATATATTCCGCTTTCCTAGCTAGAGCTTCTAGCTCTAAGGTCAAAGCCGTTAGCATAGTAGGTTATAGAAGGGTAAGAATCTTGCTAAAATTAGCAGATTGAGAGTTTACAAGTTTCTAAAGGCCGGCGGGGTAAAGTGGTACCGAGGTCCGAATAAGTAATCTCTAAATTACGAGACTTCGTAATTTCTTAATTATATAGCTCGTCTTCGAGGCGCAGCTAAGATTCAGTATGCGATAATGCATGTAAGCCACTTAATCTCTAGATGCATTGCTTGTCACTACATGCTCTAAGCGTCAAGCTACTAGCTCAAGCACACTATTTTCACCCGGATGACTGCGATATATAGATATACACTTTCCTATATAAGGCAAAGATCACGACGCGGATTCGTACCCGAACGAGATCGAGGAACATATAGTAATATGCGTTCTCCATTTCATCTATATCAGTTCCTCTCAGGTCGATTTAACTCAATTATTCTCTTAGTGGAAAACTTTCTTATTAGAGCACTGCTTGCATTAATAGCCTGTTGGAATCATTGATTCTAAAATATATTCACTCTCACTAATTCCTATCATTTACTTTTCAGGTCTCTGACCTTAAAAATCACTCTGTTGCTAAGACAATACCACCAACAGAAAATGCTCCGAAGCTATCTATCTCTCCACAGCCACCAGCTACACCCCCCGGCAGCCCTACATTCCCACCTTTTCCACAGTCCGTTGCGTTCGACGATCTTAAGAGATTAGTAGTAGGACTAATTAAGGAAGCCTAAAAGGCGGAGTCTATAGATAAAGTCTAAGCTACAGCCTCTATAACTGAGAAAGATATTCCGTCCGCGGGATCGAGAGCTCGCGCTTCGAGACTGGAGTATAAAATTATTGACGAGTGGTATTTCCCCCCACTTTAAGCTTATATGGTCAAGCTAATTATAATATAGCTGGAACGATAAGACAAGTTAGTACGAGACTGTGGAGTCCACACCTGCAGGAGAAGTGGACGGGCTAGACGAGTATGTCTTTATCGCTCGCGTACGGATCGGTAAGTATATTAATATAGTTAAGAAGCTTGATCGCTAAGAGATATTAGATAAAAAGACTTCGGATCCGGTATTCTATATTGACATTAAATCGGAAAAGTTGCGAGATATTCTAAGAATAGTCCTGTAAGACATCTATAGTGTCTCCCTTAGGGAGGATAAACCCCAGGTATGGTTTTCTGTCTTTTACATAAATCTATGACTTAGACTCTTCGCCTAGATCGAACGAAATCTCCTCTACCATTTCCTTCCGGAATTAGAAGCGTACCGGACTAAACTAAGCGACGACGTTAGTCAAGACGCTGCGGGGCTAAAGTATCTCAGCCTACTAGTAGACTTCATCAAGAGTAAATACGCCTCGACGACAGATCGTCTAATTCCGCTTCTCAAGAATAGCGAAACCTTATACGAACTGCTCTAGGCTCTCTTTAAACCGGACACGATCGTATATACCACCTGTCTTAACACGGAGAAGTCCTTATACTTTCGGTTTGACATAGGCGAAGAGCGGACGACGGCGACTAGCATTACATATTTCCACATGGAGTACCGATATCTCGATTCTAACGGAGCTGTCTTTAGTAAAGTCTCAGCGTTACTAGGGATTACGAAATTTGCCGGTATTAAGCGGATCGTCAACCTCGCCGTATTTCCCCTTGCGTACTATCCGCGCAGAAGCGAGATAAGGACTGGTCTCGTTGAACGGGGCCGGCGGTTCGTTTCCTTACTGGGCGTGTATTACCTCTAGTACTACGGAAACGCCATCTTTATAGAAAAAGCGGAGGTGGTTGAGGTTCCTATTAAGAGTCGAATTATAGTTGATACTACCTTCTTCCGTAAGAATAACCCTAACTATATTAGACCACGTATTAGCGGATTAACTAAGAGGAAATACCTAGATAACGGATAGTTCACTCTTATGCCTGAAAATGAGGTCAAGAGCAACGGCAGGGAGCTAACCGAGATAAAGGAGGACGATTTACTCCTTTATAGCCTAACCGTACGCGGGTGGAGTTTTAGTAATAAACTATAACGTAAGTTTTTCCTCTCTCGCTGGACGATAACAGGATGAGATGACGAGCTAACGACCTCCGAAGTTGAGTTTACGGTAGATAATATCTCTAATATTATTTAGAACCCTTCGTCTTTTACTAATCTCGCGATCCCCTCCTAGAAAAAGTAACTTGTCCTAGCCCTCGCTTAGGCTTATCTTAGTGAGATATCCGACCATACGTTTAATGACTTCGTGGTAGGAAAGGGACGGGGCCTAATTATGCTCTTACAGTAATATATATAACGTCTAACCTGAAATTCTTACGCTAACGTCCGGTTTAGTGGCCCTCCTAGGGTCGGTAAGACTTTAACCGCCGAGGGACTGTCGGAGTATCTGAAACGGCCACTTTACGCGGTAGGTGCTCGTCCTATTTAATGCTATTAGGCATTCTGACCATCTAGGTTTCTGCCGGAGAGCTGGGTTACGAACCGAAGAAGCTGGAGGATTAGCTATCCCATATCTCTCAACTGGCGTATTACTAGAAAGCCCTAGTCCTTCTAGATGAAGCGGATGTGTTCTTACAGGCGCGCTCGATCGATAGTTATTAAAACGCTCGCGTCTCGGTCTTCCTCCGCAAGCTCAAGTATAATCAAGGGATCATGTTTCTCACGACCAATCGAGTCAGAGACTTCGATGACGTAATCTAGAGCAGGATTACTCTGGCGGTAAGGTATAAACCGCTGAGTCTCGCCACAAGAAAGCAGGTCTGGGCAAGCTTTTTAAAAAAGGCCGTAATAGCTAACGGAGCGGCAAAATATAATACCGAAGACCTCGACGGGTTAGCGAGGAAGAATCTTAACGGTCGGCAGGTTAGAGCTCTATTATCGAATCCAGTCGAATCTATTAATACTAACCGAGTCGTTTATTATAGATTAAAAATATAGTCGCCGCGGCTTATACGTTGGCCGTATATTATAATGCCAAAGTATCTATATCTTATTTAGAATTAGTCACCGGTTTAAGCGAGGAATTTGAATCTGATTTCGGTGGTACTACCCGAGCTTCTAATAAGTACTCTTACCTTTAGCTTTTACTATCGTAAATAACATCATCCTTAGTTTATTGAAAGTTTCGAGATAAAGCAAGTATTCGGGAAGTGTTTCCCCCGGATAGGTTGAGTCGGGTAATGGCTAGACGTCGGACGCCGTAAGCCTCTTTATATAGTAATAATACCGCCTGTAGATATATAATCTCTTCTCAAATATAACTATATTCGCGGCAGCTACCTTATCATCTAACTAGAAAAATAAAGCCTAGACCCTGTGCTAATCCTTACTATACTCGACAAGAGGGCCAAGAGTAGATCTTTATAGATAGTCGAATATTCCTAATCAGATCGATTGAAGGCTGCAAGCTACTGCGTATAGATGTAGGAGGTCCTAGGAGACTCTTCTTAGGAGAGCCGGTGTAGATCACGCTAAAGCCTTGGCATTTTCGCGCTTGACTATTTGTAATATCCTACAGATCTTACTTTTTACAAATCTATAAAAAAAACTTGCCCTTGCCTTATTTCCCTAAAGAGGAGCAAGTATTAATATAAAAGAGCGTCGTTTCACTTTATATTAACTATCAGTGCATTAACTATAAACGTGACATGTCCCGACTTATTAAAACGTTTACTGCAGTCCTGAAAGAGATGTTTCGTATAAATAATGGGACCTCAGTCACCTTGCGGGACCGGAATGTGAAAAAGGTTGGCAGCTACGATTTGCTCACTGAAGGTGGAAAGGTCAAGCCCAAGGCCCTTGATCCTAATTCGTACGCAGGTAATATAGTATATATTAGCTTTATTAATAATAGAAGGCTGATGCGCATCAGCTCTAAATGGTGCCTCGCTACGCCTAAATACAAGCAACTAAAATCGACTCGTTTATAGTTTTAAAGGCTCTAATGCCATTATTTATGCTATCCTAGCAGGTTTGTACGTTCTAACGGACAGCTCTAAAGGGAATTCTCACCCGTCGTTAGGAACATAGCTTCCGGATGACCTTGTGCTTATACACGAGCACAGTAATTATTATTCACTATAAGTAACTAAAGATATAACCCTTTAAGGTGCGCTCGAGACAAACGATCTATATCATTCTCCGCTCTAACTAAGAATAAAGAAATTAATACGAAAATCACTAACTTTTTGAATAGGCATGCTGAGAAGCTCACAAAAGAGCAGTGGCTTAAAAAATACCCTGAGCCTACTAAGAAGGAATAAGTAGGGAGGAGCGCACAGGGGATTAGCTTCTTAGGCCTCACTCGCTCTAATTAGATAGAAATAACTTCTATCTGTTTCTGCCCATTTCGATCCTTGGTATAATTAGTAATTATCGATTCTCTACTTATATTATGCTAGTCAACTTTATTCACGTTATATTCCATAATGTTTTAGAAACCTCCTCACGTACTCTCTCGGTATAATACCTTTCATCCTCTTATTTTTAGCTTACATGGGTCCCGTAGATATCATCGAAGGTTTTCCTTAATCTCTATTTACTCTTCTTTTCCCGCTTCTTTATTTCGACTTTAATAACAGCCGAAGTCCGCGCTCTTCGATTATAGCAAAAGCTGAGAAGAGGTAAGCCCTAAAGATGGAGTACTTGTCTCTAATAATGGACTCGTCTATCTAAGGTTATTAGTGAAGCCGCCTTATCCGTGTGCGCTTTAAACCATCCTGCTTTCAATCTAACTTCTAAGCCGTAGTCTCTAACGGGGCGAGCTTTATGCCTAATACATTTATAATACAAGAGTTAGTTCGCCTCTCGCTTAATAAACACCTTGAAAGCCTAGAGGGCGGCGAGTCCCCAGGCGAACCTGTAATATACTCCGTGAGAAAAGGTTGCGTGGCCTGATATTATAATAAGCCCAGCCACTAATAGCTCGCAGGCACCCTTATCCCCAGCGCTCTAACGCTATTTAGAGAGGAGTCGTCTCGATTCTGCCTTCAATCTTCAAGTCCTGTGTCTTTAAGAGGTATGGGAGATAAAATGACTACCATTAGCTTAACTTTCTAATGAATGCTATTATAGGACTAAACAGCCTTTTAGATGATTTCTATTCGAGCCATACTAATGTTAATACCGTTAGGAGATGGCTTACATCGCACCCTTTCGAAGAAGGTCATCTAGATCATGCAGAGGCAGCTTGGATGGAGCACGAGACGCAAAACCATCTGGTAAGAACAAGGGTAATGGCATGCTACACAAAGGACGTATCCTATCGAAGAGGTGTGGCAAGAGGAGGGTTGCCCGTTGAATTCTGTGAGGGTCATTAGGGGAGGGGAGAGGGAGAGGGGGAAGGAAGCAGTAGGGCTTAGAATAGAGATGGAATAACGAACGGCTCCTAGAGTAGGAAGAATAATACGATTATTAGTACTTAAAGAGGACGAGTACTATATATCAGGCGAGCATATTTATAAGCTGCCGGTTTTCTAACGCCTGTATTTTAACGCCTCGGATAGAATCAAGGATATATAGACTTCTGCAGATAAATAAAAATAACTAACGGTTACTAACCCTTGTCTATATACGCCGGTCTTCTTTATTTACCTCCCCGCTGCGCCTGGCGTTTAGCCTTAAACTCCCGTAGTAGTTCCTATACGTTTCCTAACTCGTGTTCGAGTAGCTATGTTTTCTTCTAGTACACTTTATATTCATAGCCCTTCCCCCGTCGTCTCTTCCCAACGATCCTTACGATCTCCCACTCCTCTTTATCTAATACTAAACCTCCTTAGTCCTGAGGCTGCTCGTGGGAAACTGGGATGGCGGCGGCAACGCCTAAGGGATTGACAGTCGCTGTTACTCCGTGATCATCTCCGGGAACAGCTTGCGTTCCTCGATCCTAGGGTAGTGCGACTCTAGGAGAGGCGGGGCGATTAATAGGGGAGGTGGTAGGTTCGGTAATAGGTTCGGTAGTAGGTGTTATAGTAGATTCGGCGGTAGTAGGACTCAAGCAACCGTATGTCTTTGGCTGTTCCCTTAGGTGGGAGCTTTAGAGGTGTATAGTACTAATCTCAGACTCGACGCTCGTAGCCCTGGTAGAACCGCCGGTTTCGCCAGTCTTTTCTTTATTATCCCCCACCACGAGAGGGTTACCTGAAGTCTATTAGAAGAATTCCCGGGTGCTGGTCGGAAATATACTAGGGGCAAACCTTGACTGTTACTAACTTTACTAGATCGACTTGAGCTTGCTTTATTCTCGCGTTACTGGAAGTCTCGCAGAGAGGAAGGCCGTCTAAAGACAGGCTTAGGTCGCGATAGGCTCCGTGCGAACTCGACCTTATTTATATTATCGTCGGTATCTATATTATCGATTACGATCGGGTCTTTCTAGAGTTATTAGACGCGCTTATAGCGACTAGGACCTGCGTACTAACCTATACGCCGGGCCTTCTCTAACTTATATACACCTTCCCCGCCCTCGTTTAAACCTGCACTGTCTGCTGTGCGCTTGGAGGAATCTCGAATGTCGGTAGCGCCTATAGTTGTCTTAGGCTCGGCGTCTATAAAGTGCGTTGGGCTCTATATCGTAATAGGCGATCGGAGAGAGTGGGGGATAATATTGTCTATACTGCAGCTCGCTCCTTTGTCCCCTTACTATTTCCCCCCACCGGAGTGATAAGGCTTAGTATTTTTGAAGCAGGTTTATGTATCGTGTGTTAACGAGAGGGGGGTATTAGGGAGTAGAGGAGGATTAGAGATAGAGTCTTCTATCTTCTCGTAGAGAATGAAATATCTGAGTAGGCGCCATCTATTAGTATAAGAATCAGCGAGCGGGGTTTCAAGGATCGTACCTAGCTTCTAAGCCTGCCAGAGAAGTCGGTGGAGTACTGAGGGAGTATTACTTCCTAACTTGCTCATTAGAAGTCGAGCCGTCGCTTCTAGGGTAGACGCTACTGCTATCGTCAATATCCCTACCCTAGTCTCCACCTTATCTCGGTCCCGAAGTAGAAGCGTTATTATAACCTTCTAGGGTGGGATGTTTAAAGGCGCCGTCAGACCTTCCAACTCCGTGTTTAACACTCGATCCCGCTCGCTGCGACTCTAGGACTTCTCCAGCACCGAATAGTAATTCCTCGAGGGATAGGAGAGTATTATTATTCTCGTGACCGCCCTTAGTATAGGCTATATTCAAGGGACCTGGAGTCGTTAATTAGCGCCCATCAAGTCTTAATGATAGGAAACTATACCTCTAGCATCTTTTTCGGTATAGAGGTTCGGTACTGGTATGTGAAGTGGATCTGTAGGCTCCTTCGGCGGCGGCCTATTCATGTCTAGAAATTCGATTAAGTCGAAATCTTGGAGACTTTCGCTCGCTTTCTTGCCCTTTCTATAAGCTGTAGGGATATAAAGGTTGGAGACTATAGGCCGCCCGTCGCTGCGCAAGCTTACCGTGGTTAGGGGTTAATAGAATTAAACGGAATCTATATTAACAAGGGTTATTATAGGACATAAGTGTAAAAGCTAGCCAGAGGATCCAGATAAAGTCTGATCTTTTTTTAGCTAGGAAATCTGAGAGGGAAATTCTAATTAGAGTGAGACGAGGAGAGCCGGGTTATTTGTACACATAAAGGCTGGTAAACCATCCACTATAATTTTCCCCACTTAAAATCCCACTCCTTTCCCTCCACTTAAAGACTACTAATCGCCGATCTCTAGTTATTTATCTTATACCAAGTTATATGCCCTGGCGCAGCTTCTAGCCGCTGGAATCTCGTATTTAATAGACATCCTATATAGCTTGATTCCTACTGCGCCCCTCGTAAACGTCTATATCTAGCTAAAAAGGTTAGCTACAGCGGCTTATATCTTCGAGCTGAGACAACTATAATACATCGGCTGCACCGCCCACTCTACTATACTCGGCGAAGAAGAGATCCACGTCTCGAGACCCTATCTAGGTAGATCTTCCCTAAAATCTCGCCTCTCGACACCTAATTATCCCCTGTCGCCTTCTTGACCTTATACCGCTATCGAGTCTCACCGTAACAGCTAGCTAGATAATCCTAGCGTTTCGCCTGGCAGAACGCCTCGCCCCTAATGGTGCATGGCTCAGCCCTAGCACAGCTGAGACTATCACCGCCACGAGCTCGAAACCTGGCACTGTAACTGGCGCGGGTGAAGAGAGCTCGGCCGACGGGTACATGGAAGCGTCATATCTCCAGGAGCCTAATGTCGGCCGAGTCTTCACTGCGCCTCTCGGAGATGTCTATCTATGGAGCCACGTCAGCTGCTGCTGCTACTGCTGCTGCCTAGATCTTCGCGCTGGGATTTCTGTAACGGGTTAGAGACACTGCGCCCTCCCCGATCCACAGCGAAAAGTGAGATCACCGTCTCTAGGCCACGTTACTAGAACGGCACTATTGCGGCATCTTTATAGGCGCAGCCAGGCAGACACGTAATGGCCGCTATCGATTAAGGCCAGGCCTACGCTCCTCCGATTCTATTAGCTAGTTCTGCTATCCTGCTGCTGTTTGGCGTCACGCTTAGACTACAGCTAAGGTGCGACCCCTATTAGTGTGGCCAGGTAGATATATGGGACGCCCGAGCCATCGTTACGAGGGATAAGGCATTCCTTTTATTGGTTATATGGAGCCCTAAGAGAGGAGTCAGGATTTCGCAAGCTGAAAGTTCTCAGCTAGTACCGTGGCAGGATTGCAGATCAGCTAAGTAGTGGTGAAACGGTGGCGGATAAGGGAAGGGAGAGGGCAAGAGAGTCTAGAACGGCAGGGCCGAGCGAAGAGATGGTCCAGTATGCCCTAAAAAAGGGTCATCTCGAGCTGGCCTACAGGGCAGAGGAGGATATACAAGGCGGCGAATAAGATGGGACGTCTGTATCACTAGCTCCAGTCGTAGAACAAGTTAGGTAGGTTGAGAGAGGGCCAGCGTGAGAGTTGCAGCGATGTAATCCCTAAGGGAAAGGCCACCGGCACAATGCCTCACCCAAAGGTCCAAGCACAAGGATCGGCGATGGTCGGTAGAAACCAGCTAGGCAGCAGGATGGGGGCGCAGACCCTTGTAATACGAGAAGGAGCGAGGGGACGGCAGGGAGATGTGGAAGAAAGATAAAGGGAAGTGGGAGAACAGCGAGCGGTGCAGGTCTTTATACCTGGAGAAAGCGGCGGGTAGGGCGATGCCGGGCGCCTTGCCTAAAGGGGCCACGCCAAACCCGACGGGGACGCGCCTTAACTGGAAGCAGGAAAGGGCTACCGTTTTACCGTCCCCTCCTTTATAAATTAATAAATTTACCCTTTTTTTAAAGTTTATTTAAAGTACTCCTTTAATACGCGTAACTCTTTCTTTAATAGATTATAAAATAAATTAAAGGGAGGTTCTTTATTCTCTTTTATATTAATTGCGTAATTATAATATATATAATTTAATAATACCTTAATATTCTTAATTAAGAAGATATTTTAAAATTCTTAAAATTTTAAAAAGAGCTTAACTTTAAGTAGTAAGCTTTTATTACCTACTCTTAAATATATTATAATAAATATAATATTATTAAGCTACTCTTTTAAGGCTTTAATAGTATTAAAGTACTCCTTAATATTACTTTTCTTAATAGGAAATTACTAGTTTTATATAAGTTAATCTACTTAAGGATTTTATTCTTCTAATTATAAATATTTAAAGTAGAAGTTATAATTAAGGTTTATTATTATATAAAAAGTACCCTTATAATATTATATAATACTATTAGAATTAATAAGTTTAATTTCTCTTATATAAAAACTTAATAATAATATTAAATTCTTAACTTTATTATATAAGATATTATTAAAGCTTAAGTCTATTTCTTAATCCTACTTCTTTATTAAGTATATATTAATATAATTAATATTTAATTTGAAGTTAATTAATATAATAAATTCTCTTTATAAGCTTTTAAGCTTTATTTATATTATAATAATAAGTTATTATATCTACTTCTTCCTTTATATTATAATAGTAGATATAATTATAATATTTAAGGGTTTTTTAAATTTAAACCTTTTTTAATTAACTTATTATTAGATATCTTATTAATTATAAGCTTATTAATTATAATACTTATAACTATTAATTTTATACTCTAATAATCTTTAATTATATATCCCTTTTTTATAATTATAATACTTAATAGTAGAAAGGTTAGGCTTAGGCCTTTAAGGAAGGTATAATAATACCTTAATAGTACTTAGCCCTTCTTACTTTATATATAAGCTATTATCTCTTTACCCTTAGAAATTTCCTCTTCCTCTTTAAGGATATTAACTCTTGATAGGAATATTATCCCTTTAATCTTTATATATAAGTAGTATTATATAAGGCTCTAATTAAGTTATTAATATAATAAGAGTATCCCTTATCTTTAGAATATTAAGTTATATTATAAGTTAATTATAAAGATCTTTATATAACTTATTTAAAAAATTATTATAAAGTATATATTTTATTAATAATTTAAGTTATCTTTTTAACTTAATAAGGTAATTTATAAAGTTTAAAATCTTTTAATATTCCTTTTACTTAGCTTTTAAGTAGTACTTACTAGTTATTAGATATTAATTTTAAAGATCTTTTATTTAATCTATTAAGAAATTATTAAAGTATTTTTAGGACTATTTATCCTTTAATATATCCTTTATATACTTATATTATATAGCCTTAGAGTCTAGGGCTATATATTATAATATATATTAGATTTTTATAAAGTTATTAAAAAAATAGGTTATACTTATTTTAATTATTTTAATTATATTATTAAATTATTCTTAATATTCTTATACTAACTTCCTATTATATATATATAAGTCTTATAGCCTAAGAATATAGGTTTTATATTAAAGATACTTTAATTCTAATTCTTCTACTAATAATAAGTAATATTAATAACTTATTTAAGTAGTATTATTAGTATATATTTCCTATTCTAACTCTTATAAATATTATTATAAATCCTATATTTATTACCTTTCAAAGACTTCTTCTTTAAGTTCTTATATCCTTTATAATAGTACTTCTTAGGTTTTAAGTAGTAGGGACTAGGTTTATACGCCTAATAGCTACCCTTAAATAATTAATTATAATTATAATATATCTATTATTAATTTATTAATTAACTCTTAAGACTTACTTTCTTTATAAGCTTAATCCCTTATATTTAGGTAGGTTATTTATATTAATTAACTAACCTTTTTACCTTATACTTATAATAACCCTTCTCTACTTATCTTATTAATAGTCGGGCTACTACCTATAAATAGGGTAAAGTAATTAGAATATAAGGGTACTATATAATAATATAGTTATTAAGTACTATAAATAGTATATATATATATAGAACTCTCTATTCTTATTAATAGTAAGATTAATTACTATCCTTCCCTTTAAGGGAAATTCCCTCCTTTATATATTATAGGTAAAGGGGTAGCGTAGTACTATTATATACTATAAACGCCACGTTAATAGTAGTACCGTATTCCTAACTAGTCCTTATACTTCTATATAATTTACTATGGTATTATAAGTATTAGCCTAGGTAAAGCCTTCTATAAATAGACTATTATTAAGGTATAATAAGTCTAGTACCTTATATAGTTAAAATCTATATATAATCTAGGTTAGAGTTAGGTTTATAGAGCTATATTTAGTAGAGTTATTTAAGGTAGATAAAATCCTATATAATATTATAAGTTATTACCTAGGATTATTAAGAGTTATAATATAATAGTATAATACTACTTTAACTATCTAATTAGATTATATAGATACTAGAAAATACCTGTAAAAATTCAAGATTTTTACGTTGGAAAATTACCCCTACTACCTAGCGTTTAGTAGGTAACGTGAATAGCGGGAAGTATATTAGACACGTTAGTTAGTAGGGTAAATAGTAGGGAGTATATTAGATATAGTAGGCTATTAATAACACGGATATTTCCCCCTATTTAAACTAATATTAGACATGTTAGTAGGTAAGGTAAATAATAGGGAGTATATTAGATATATTAGTAGGTAGGGTAAATAGTAAGGAGTAAGTATATTAGATATAGTAGGCTATTAATAATATAAATATTTCCCCCTATTTAGACTAATAGTAGACACGTTAGTAGGTGAGGTAAATAGTAGGGAGTATATTAGACACGTTAGTAGGTAGGGTAAATAGTAGAGAGTATATTAGACACGTTAGTAGGTAGGGTAAATAGTAGGGAGTATATTAGACACGTTAGTAGGTAGGTAGCTAGCCTATATATACGATAGTATTAGCTATATTATATATATATACCTATTCTAATAGCGTTCTATACCTAATAATAAGACGGATATTTCCCCCTATTTAAGCTAATATTAGATACGTTAGTAGGTAGATATTAGATATATTAGTAGGTAATATAAATAGTAGGGTTTTTAGCCTATATATAATTATAATAGTATTAGCTAATATAGTAATATACTAATTTAGATTATACTAATAGTATTACCTACCTAGTAATAAGATAGATATTTCCCCTATTTAGATTAATAGTAAATATATTAGTAGGTAATATAGTAGAATAGGTAATTTATAAATAATATTAGGATTTTTATTATTTGTAATCTATATTCTAGTAGTTAGCGTATAGAATTTAGTAGGTAAATCTACTTATTCTAATATATCTTTTATACTACTATACCGATTTTTATTATTATTAAGGTATTAAGTAGGCTGAAATAAGCTATATAACTTTATTTAAGTAGAAAATATTATAAAGGGTAGGTATATACGTAGGTAGAATACAAAGAAATATTAGAGCTTTAATATTCGCGCTAGTCCTAGAGGGGTAATTAGGGTACTTATTAACTAACCGATAAGCTACGATAAGGTTAGGGTACTAATTCTAGTATTTTCTATTATAGTAAGAAGATACTATCTATTTATAAATACTAGGTAGTTAAGTATAATAGACTAACTTTTAGAGATTAAAAGATTTATTTCTATATTTAGCTTATAAACTTCCTATCTTAATCTAAAATAATTACCCTAGGAATACCCTAGTTAAGCTTAGCTAACTAATCTAGTAGCTTAATTACCTAGTCTTTACCTAATTATATAACTTTGTTAAGAATAAAGCTAACTACCTTAGAAAATTTATTAATAATTAATATAATATATTTATACTAGTCTAGGACTAATACTAGTAGGGCTAGTATAAGGTTAATTATAATAGTATAAAATAGTCTTATTAGTAAGAAGATAAGCTAAAGGGATTTATATAATTTATATTATAAAGTCTAATTTAGTTAGTAATATAAGTAATACCTAATAAATTTATAAAGCTTTATAATAAGGCTATATATATAAAGTCTATTAGTAAGGTATTTATAAGTATAAGTATATCCTAGGTATCCTATTTTATTATAAGTTAGTTAGAATACTTCCTTTTTTATAATAAAAGGTATATATAGTTATAGGCCTTTATTATTATTATTAAAATATAATACCTAATTAATAATATAATAAGATAGTTTAGTTATATTCCTATCTAATAACTTATTTATATAGATTATTATAATAATATATACTTATTAGGGTTTATTAAGGCCCTTAATAAGATATTAGTAAAACTCTAGACTTATTTCTACTAAATTAACTAGGAAAGCCTTTACTATTAGGGCGTTTAGACTAGAATTATTAGATAGGTAATATTTATAGCTAGTAAGATAGGATAGGATATTAAGTATTATATTAGATTTACTAGGCTTATAATAGATATCTAATTAAAAATATTATAAGTATTTAGATACTTAGATAAGATAGAGGTTTAGCTTTTTTATAAAGGTAGTATTTAAACTTATTTAATAGGCTATTATAAGGACTAGTTAGGAATATAGTACTACTATTAATATAGCGTCTATAGTATATAGTAGTACTACGCTACCCCTTTCCCTATAATATATAGAGGAGGGAATTCCCCCTAAAGGGAAGGGTAGTAATTAGTCTTACTATTAATAAGAATAGAAAGTTCTATATATAGATATATATATATACGTACTATTTATAGTACTTAATAGCTATATTATTATATAATACCCTTATATTCTAATTACTCTACCTTATTTAAGGGTAGTAGCCTAACTATTAGTAAGATAAGTAGAGAAGGGTTATTACGGGTATAAGGTAAAAAGGTTAGTTAACTAGTATAAATAACCTACCTAAATATAAGGGATTAAGCTTATAAAGAAAGTAAGTCTTAAAAATTAGTTAATAAATTAATAATAAATATATCGCGATTATAACTAACTATCTAAGGGTAGCTATTAGGTATATAAACCTAATCCCTACTACTTAAAACCTAAGAAGTACTATTATAAAGGATATAAGAACTTAAAGAAGTCTTTAAGAGGTAGTAGATATAAGATCTATAATAATATTTATAAGAGTTAAAGTAGGAAATATATATTAATAATACTACTTAAGTAGGTTATTAATATTACCTATTATTAATAAAAGAATTAAAACTAAAGTATCCTTAATATAAAATTTATATTTTTAGGCTATAAGACTTATATATATATAATAGGAAGTTAGTATAAAAATATTAAGAATAGTTTAATAATATAATTAATATAATTAAAATAAATATAACCTATTTTCTTAATAACTTTATAAAAATCTAATATATATTATAGTATATAGCCCTAGACCTTAAGGCTATATAATATAAGTATATAAAGGATATATTAAAGGATAAATAATCCTAAAAATACTTTAATAATTTCTTAATAGATTAAATAAAAGATCTTTAAAATTAATATTTAATAATTAGTAAATACTATTTAGAAGCTAAGTAAAAGGAATATTAAAAGATTATAAACTTTATAAATTACTTTATTAAGTTAAAAAGATAACTTAAGTTATTAATAAAGTATATACTTTATAATAACCTTTTAAATAAGTTATATAAAGATCTTTATAATTAACTTATAATATAACTTAATATCTTAAAAATAAGGGATACTCTTATTATATTAATAATATAATTAAAGCCTTATATAATACTATTTATATATAAAGATTAAAGGAATAATACTCCTATTAAGGGTTAATATCCTTAAAGAGGAAGAGGAAATTTTTAAAGGTAAAGAAATAATAGCTTATATATAAAGTAAGAAGGATAGGGTAATATTAAGGTATTATTATACCTTCCCTAAAGGCCTAAGCCTAACTTCTCTACTATTAAATATTATAATTATTAAAAGAAGGGATATATAACTAAAGATTATTAGAGTATAAAATTAATAATTATAAGCTTATAATTAATAAGATATCTAGTAATAAGCTAGTTAAGAGAGGCTTAAATTTAAAAAATCCTTAAGTATTATAATTATATCTACTATTATAATATAAGGGAAGAAGTAGATATAATAATTTATTATTATAATATAAGTAGAGCTTAAAAGCTTATAAAGAGAATTTATTATATTAATTAACTTTAAAGTAGATATTAATTATATTAATATATACTTAATAAAGGAGTAGGATTAAAAAATAGATTTAAGCTTCAATAATATCTTATATAATAGAGTTAAAAACCTAATATTATTACTAGTTTCTTATATAAGAGAAATTAAACTTATTAATTTTAATAATATTATATAATATTATAAGGGCGCCTTTTATATAATAATAAACTTTAATTATAACTTCTACCTTAAATATTTATAATTAGAAGAATAAAATCCCTAAATAGATTAGCTTATATAAAACTAATAATTCCTTATTAAAAAAGTAATATTAAAGAGTACTTTAATATTATTAAAGCCTTAAAGGAGTAATTTAATAGTATTATATTTATTATAATATATTTAAAAGTAGGTAATAAAAGCCTACTACTTAAAGTTAAGCTCCTTCTAGAATTTTAAGAATTCTAAAATATCTTTTTAGTTAAGAATATTAAGGCGCTATTAAATTATATATATTATAATTATATAATTAATATAAAGGAGAATAAAGAACCTCCTTTTAACCTACTTTATAACTTATTAAAGAAAGAGTTATATATATTAAGGGAGTACTTTAAGTAAGCTTTAAAAAAAGGATAAATTTATTATTTTATAAATTTAATAGGTATATTAATTCTTTTTATATTAAAAAAGGATAGAATATTATATTTATATATTAATTATAAGGCGTTTAATAAAATTATAATTAAAAATTATTATCTACTTTTATTAATTAATAAAATATTAATAAGATTAATTAATATTAAATATTTAATTAAGTTAGATCTTAAGGATATATATTATTACTTATAAATAAGAAAGGATAATAAATAAAAGATTATATTTTATATAAGGTATAACTATTTTAAATATATAATTATACTTTTTAAACTTATTAATATACCTACCTTATTTTAAGTATATATTAATAAAGCCCTAGTAGGATTACTTAATATTATATATATTATTTATCTAGATAATATTCTTATCTACTCTTAAGATAAAAAGTCTTATATTAAAGTTATAAAGGTAGTATTATAATATCTTTATAAATTTAAACTTTATATTAACTTAAAGAAATATAAATTTATAATAATAAAAGTAGAATTCCTTAGCTTTATTATTAATTATAATAGTATATATATAAATTTATATAAAGTAGATACTATAATAGAATAGCTAGAACTTAGAAGTATTAAAGATATTTAAATCTTTTTAAAATTTATTAATTTCTATTATTATTTTATTAAATATTATTCCTTTATAATTATAA
>JAABUX010002988.1_pt1 | contig 23024 bp, 22 predicted proteins | sample 5561851 | NCBI WGS metagenome assembly JAABUX01 (sample SAMN10711883, study PRJNA513361) | rock metagenome | isolation source: Antarctica rocks | place: Antarctica: Victoria Land, Richard Nunatak red sandstone | collected 2016-01-03 | reverse complement strand
CCAGGTCAGTCAGGTCCTTTCGCGAGGCGGGGTCGAGGAAGCCGGGGTGGATCATGGGAGTAGGTAGAGTCGCGCCTGGCGAAATTGGCAAGCGGGAGAGCCGGATTCTCACAGAGTCGGGGTATAGATCGCGCCTACCTTTGGATGATTGCCGCCGTGTCCCTGCTCGGCTTGGCTAGGCCCAGTGCCGCAGAACCATTCACATTGAACCCGCAAGCACTGGGGCTAAACGGGGCGAGCGTCACCGAAAGCGCGCTGGTGTTGAGCGATTACGCCCAGATCAGCTTTTCCAATAACGGCACGACCTTCGTCGATACCGGTATCCTGCCGATCCTCGGCTTCACGCTGAATGGCGCACCGGTGACGGCACCGGGCTATGCGGCGTCTGATGGCACGGGGTGGGGCGCTTACGCGCAGTATGTTGGAACCGGCACCGAAAGCTATACGGCAGCCGGTGCCCCTTCGGCCGCGACGTTCAGCACGCTCAGCTACAAAATAATCGTTTACGATGGCCTTGCGACGTTCGGGTTCGCGCCTGACGGCAGCGCTGTTGTTGGCGGCCAAGTTGCGGATGCCGTTGTGGTGGCATCGGGGTCCTTGATCTCGGGGCAGCTTGCCTTCATCCCCGGCCCAACCGGGCTGACGATCAATGGGACGGCGGCAACCACCATCGACACGGCCACGCCGGGGTTCTTCCAAGGAATGCCGAGCCAGTTCGACGTCACCTTCATCCACCCGCCGGCCGAATACTTCTTCACCTCGCAAACGACGTTGGAGATCAATGGCGGCAGCAGCTCCACCGCGGTGCTGGCCGGGACCGCCGTGCCTGAACCGGCATCCCTGCCGCTGCTCGGGTTGCCCCTGGCTGGGCTGGCCCTAATGGCCCGCACGCGCCGCCGCGGCGGCCTGACGGGCAAGGCCGGTTCCAACAGGGCCTGACCGCAGCGGCGCGCCTTAGCGACCGAGTGTGTGGTATTCGGCGTTGGGCATCATGTCCACGGCGTGCGCCACGCGGTTGGTGTAGTTGAAGAACGCCGCGACCTCCGCGATGTCGAAGATGTCGGCGTCGCCGAAGCCATGGCCGCGCAGGGCGTCCCGGTCCGCTTCCGTCACGGTATGGGGCGCCGCGGTCAGTTGCAGGGCAAAGTCCAGCATGGCGCGCTGCCGGGGCGGCAGGTCGGCGACGCGGTAGTTGAAGGCCATCATCTCGCCGAGCTGCGGGTCGCCGGACAGCTTGCGGACGGCGGCGCCGTGCGCGACCAGGCAGTAGTAGCAGCGGTTCCACGATGACACCGCGACGGCGATCATCTCGCGCTCCAGCTTGGTCAGGTTGAGAGGGGCCAGCATCAGCTCGTCATACAGGCGGATGAAGTTGCGCAGGCGCTCCGGGCGGATCAGCCAGGCGCGCAGCACGTTGGGGACGAAGCCCAGCTTGTCGCGGCATTTCTGGAAGTAGGGCTGCAGGTCCTCGGGCAGTGTGCTTTCGTCGGGTTCGGCGAGGGCGGTGACGTGGATGGGCTGCGGCATTACTGCTTCTCCAAGGCGCGGGGGGCCTCCAAGGCGCGGGCCTGCTCGCGCAGGACGAACTTCTGCATCTTGCCCGTGCTGGTCTTGGGCAGGGGGCCAAACACCACCGTGCGCGGCAGCTTGAACCGGGCCAGGCGCTCGCGGCAGAAGGCGATTATTTCTTCCGAGGTTGCCGACGCATCAGGCTTCAGGGTCACGAAGGCGCAGGGGGTCTCGCCCCAGGTCGGATCGGGCCGGGCGACGACGGCGGCCTCCATGACGGCGGGATGGCGGTAAAGGACGCTTTCGACCTCAATCGTAGAAATATTCTCGCCGCCGCTGATGATGATGTCCTTGCTGCGGTCGCGGATCTCCAGGTAGCCGTCGGGGTGGCACACGGCGAGATCCCCGGTGTGGAACCAGCCGCCGGCGAAGGCTTCCTCGGTCGCCTTGGGGTTCTTGAGATACCCTTTCATGACGATGTTGCCGCGCATGAACACCTCGCCCATCGTCGTGCCGTCGTGCGGGACCGGCTGCAGGGTGAGGGGGTCGGCGACCATGACGGCCTCCTGCACGGGGTAGGCGACGCCTTGCCGGGCCTTGAGGCGGGCCTGCTCGTCGGCGGGCAGCGCGTCCCAGGCGTCGTGCCAGGCGCAGACGGTGACGGGGCCGTAGGTCTCGGTCAGGCCATAGACGTGGGTGACCTGGAAGCCCAGCCGCTCCATGCCCTCCAGCACGGCGGCGGGCGGGGCGGCGCCGGCGGTCATCATGCGGACCGGGTGCGGGCGGGGGTGCACGCCGGGGTGGTTCAGGACTAGGCCCATGACGATGGGGGCGCCGCACAGGTGGGTCACGCCGGCCTGGTCCATGGCGTGCAGGATCGCCGCCGCCTCGACCCGGCGCAGGCAGACGTTGGTGCCGGCCATCGCGGCGACAGTCCAGGGGAAGCACCAGCCGTTGCAGTGGAACATCGGCAGGGTCCAGAGGTAAACCGGATGCTGCGCCATGCCCCACGTCAGGGCGTTGCCGACCGCGTTCAGGTAGGCGCCGCGATGGTGATAGACGACGCCCTTGGGGTTGCCCGTGGTGCCGCTGGTGTAGTTGAGGGCGATGGCGTCCCATTCGTCTCCGGGCATGTCCCAGGCGTACTCGGGGTCGCCGCTGGCCAGGAAGGCTTCGTAGTCGGTGCTGCCGACGGGGGCGCCGGGCGGGGCCAGGGCGTCGTTGATGTCCACGACGTAGGGGCGGGATTCGACGGGCATCATGGCCAGGGCGGCGCCGATGGTGGGGGAGAACTCGCGGTCGGTCAGCAGCACGCGGGCCTCGCCGTGGGTGAGGATGAAGGCGATGGTGGCGGCGTCAAGGCGGATGTTGAGGGCGCAGAGGACGGCGCCGAGCATGGGGATGCCGAAGTGCGCCTCGACCATGGCGGGGGTGTTGGGGGCCATGACGGCGACGACTTGGCCGCGCTGCACGCCGTGCCGGGCCAGGGCGGAGGCGAGGCGGCAGGTGCGGGCGTAAGTCTCGGCCCAGGTGGCGGTGTGGGGGCCGTGGACGATGGCGGGGCGGTCGGGGAACACGGCGGCGGTGCGGCGGATGAAGCTGATGGGTGAGAGCGGAACCCAGTTGGCTGGGCCTTGCGGCATATTGAACATTGAGTCCTCCCATTCGCACTTCTTCTCCCGGAAGAGGAGGGAGCACGCAGCTTACCTACATCAGAACCCGAACCTATGGTCCAGCGGGAACCTATCCGCGTGGCCCATCAGCCTTTGACACCTGAACAGCGAGGTTGAGGCAGCCTGCAAAGGGCTTGGCATCGGTCCGGCGCGTCTCCAGGGAAGCAGCGCCCGCACATTCTGACGGGATGGCGCTTCCTGTTGCGGGCGAAATTCGGACCTGCAGCACCCTCACTCGTGACACGCTGAGACGGTGCCCGCGGGAGACAACGCCTGCGGAGGAGATGGCGGTCGCCAGGGGTTGCGGCTGCTGATGGATTTGCGGAAAAGCGGCTACTTTCGGCGATGTGGACAGGCTCGCCTCCTGCGCCTGGAACAACGCCCGGGGCTGGAACAACGGAGAACAGAATGGCAAGAGTTTTCATCACCGGGTCGTCGGAGGGGCTTGGCTTGATGGCGGGCCGCCTCCTGGCCGGGCAGGGGCATGCGGTCGTGCTCCACGCCAGGAACGAGGCCCGGGCGGAGGCCACGCGGGCCGCGCTGCCGCAGGCCGAGGCGGTGCTGACCGGCGACCTTTCGACGCTCGCGGCCATGCGCGGCATCGCGGACCAGGCGAACGGATCGGGGCGGTTCGACGCAGTGATCCACAATGCCGGGATCGGCTACCGCGAGCCGCGCCGGGTCGATACGGCTGACGGCCTGTCGCAGCTCTGGGCCGTCAACGTACTCGCGCCCTACGTGCTCACCGCGCTCATGCACAAGCCCGGCCGGCTGGTTTATCTGAGTTCAGGCATGCACACCGGCGGCGACCCCGGCCTGGACGACCCCCAATGGTCCCAACGCCGCTGGAACGGCAGCCAAGCCTATGCGGACACCAAGCTGCACGACGTGCTGCTCGCCTTCGGCGTGGCGCGGCGCTGGCCCGGTGTGTTGTCCAATGCGCTCACCCCGGGGTGGGTGCCGACCCGGATGGGCGGCCCGGGCGCGCCGGACGACCTGGACCAGGCCCCTCTGACCCAGGCTTGGCTGGCGGTGGGCGACGAGCCGGCAGCGCGGGTGACCGGCGGCTACTTCTACCACCAGCGGCCTGGCAACGTGAACCCGGCTGCGCCGGACCCCGAACTGCAGAACCGTTTGCTCGATTACTGCCGCGGTCTGTCCGGCATTACGCTGGCGTGAAGCGGTAGAAACCCCACGTGGCCGTCCGCCGCGCGCTCACCAGGTGGAATGGGGTCCACGCGCAGACCTATCCCAATTGAGGTCGCGGAGCCGGTGCCTCCCCATCTCTAATTCCGGGTAGCCCCCCTGCCGCCAAACCTCAAGAAGTGCTAGTGGCAGCTTCGCGTCCCGGCCGGGACGCGGCAGCGCCAAACCGTCACGCCGAGCAGCCCGGCGCCCAGGATCAGCAGGGAGGCCGGCTCCGGCACCGCCCCGATTGGACCCGTGGCGCCGTTGGCGAGGATGTCGTCCAGGGCGATCCCGTTGGCGCCTGTCTGCATGACCGTCCCGCCCGGCTGGAAGATGCCCTGGAACGCCACCGACATGAGGCCGGTGAAGCCTGTCGGCAACGTGAAGGTCGAGAAGGTGCTGGACACGGCAAAGCTGGCCTGCACGGACCCGCCTCCTGCCTGCTGGCCGGTCACGCTGATCCGGTCCGGTGATACGGCGGAGTTGATGGTGTTGTTGAAGCCCAGCGCCCCAGCGAAGGACGTGAGCGCGAACGTGCCGCCACCCGCAGGCGACATCACGACGAGCGCGGGTCCGTCAGAACTGGCGAGGTGCGGCGTGCCGTCGCTGGAGCAGCCACCGAAGCCGCAGCCGCCGGGGCTGGAGATCAGGAACAGGTAGCTTGAGGAGAACGTGAACCCGCCATAGGCAAAGGGCGACGGCAGGAATGGATTTAGGTCGCCCTGGGACGGGGCGAGGTCGTCGAAAGTGAGCAGCCCGGCCCGGGCAGGGGCAGCGGACAGGGCGGCTGCGGCAAGGACTGTCAGCAGGGTTTTGAGCATTCAATCCATCGGCATTAGTTTTTAACAAATCCTAACACAGCGTTCGGCGGCGTGTCAGCCGCGCAGTTGGCGGCGTCCCGTAGGGGTCATCCCCTGTTTTGATCATCGTTTCCACGTTGGTCGGCGCACGTCCCCTGCCACCTGCAGACCGCTCCGGACCGAAACGGATGGTCCGAAGCCATCCGTTCCACGGCGTGACCCCTGGGAAAAGTGAGCAGGCGCCACCCCTCCGGCCCGCCCGCATCAGAACCCGAACATATGGTCCAGCGAGAACCCGCCCGCGTCGTCCATCAGCCCATGGTACCCAAACAGCCGGCACGTCGTATCCCGGATCAGCACGTAGCCGCGCGGCCCCGCCTGCTCCAGCAGCGCGTCCCCGAACACCAGATGCGGCCACACCATCGCCGACCCGCGGCACGCCACCTGCAACGGGCGCTCCGCCAGCACCGCCCCGTCCGACCCGTGCAGGATCAGCGCCGTGTCCGACACCGGATGCCAATCGGCCGACGCCGCGTAGATCAGCGCGGCGTAACTGCGGCGCACCCCCTGCCCCAGCTTCAGGAACAGCCGGGTGGACAGCCCCGGCGGCGGGCCGTTGTAGCTCTGCGGCTCGTCCCGGTAGGTCATGGCGGTGTTGTAGATGTGGGCGCCAAAGCTGCTCTCCGCCGCATGGGGCGTGTCCCGGCCTTCGTAGCGCAGCAGGGCGTGCAGCCATCCATCGGCCTCCCCGCCATCCCGGAAGTCATACACCAGGTCGGCGTGCCCCCCCTCCGGACCGAGGCCGGCGCCCAGGTCGGCCAGGTCCAGCGCCAGGTCGTGCCGCCGGGGCAGGTTGCCGAGGAACCGTTCGGCCACCTGGCGGCCCCCGGCGTCGAACACGTCGATGCGGATGGGCAGGCTGGCCTGGCTCTCCGCCATCGGGGTGGGCAGCACCAGGGTGCGGAAGCGGTCCGGCGGTAGGATCGGGAACGGCAGCAGGTAGCCGCGGCCCAGCAGGTTGGACAGCGTGGGAATGCCGGGGTCAGGGCGCAGGTCAGCGCGCTCGACGTTTAGGTGGGCGATGCGGCTGCGGCCGGCGCGGGTAACCTCATAGCGGGGGCGGACGACGTGGCGGCCGGCGCGGAGTTCGATTTGCGCCGGCCAGTGCAGGCCAGGCAGCAGGGTGGATACGTCCAGGGCCAGGCTGGCGTAGGGCGGGACCTCTTGCAGCAGCGGGGCCGGGGCCTCGGCGCCCATGCGGTCCAGGGTGATGGCGCCGGCGGGAATCGGCGCAGCATGGCTGTTTTGCAGCCAGAGCACCACGCGCTCGTCCGGGCTGGGGGCGGGCAGGCCGGCGTAGCGGTCGCTGGGCCAGGCATTAGCGTCGTGGGTGCAGGACAGGCTGCGCTGGTCGCCGCTGCCGTAGGTGTCCAGCGCATACTTCACCACGTCGTGCCCGGCGGCGCCGATGGCGTGGATGAAAAGCTGGCCCGCGAAGCCCGGCAGGCCGAAGCGGGCGCGGACCTCCCGGCTGTCGATGGCGATGCCGCCGGGGCCGACAGGCTCCTCCCACTCGGCCATTACCACGCCGGCGCCGTCGAACAGGCGCAGCCAGAGGCGGACGGCGCCCGCGCCATAGCCGGCCCAGTAGTTGGCCGTGACGAGCCGGGTGTGCAGGCCGTTCCCGTGCGCGTCGTCCTGGTCGCGGAGGAAGGCGTAGTTGGTGGCGAAGTTTACCCGGTCCAGGTATCGGCGGGAGTTGGTGAGCATTGCCGCCGGCAATCGTGCCTCGTCCAGGGTCAGCACCTCCATGCCCGGCGGCATCATGTGGGCGATGCGCGCCTGCACCCGGCCGGCGTCGAAGGCGGCGATCAGCAGGGTGGCGCACCGGGACTGCGGCAGATCGACCAGGGGCCGGGCCGGCGCCCCGGCGCGGAATTGGCCGACCTGCTGCACATCATGGACATAGACCTCGGTGGCAGGGGGCATGGCGGGATGCAGGGCGAACAGGGCGTTGCACACCGCGTCCGGGTCATACACCGCCAGGGAGCCGGAAGCGCGCAGGCGGTCAGCCAAGCGGGCCAGGGCCTCCGCCGCGACGGGGTGGGCCAGGGCCTTGTAGAGCACGTTGCCGCCGGCCCGGGCGTCGAAGGTCTGGATATCGAGCATGAGGGGTCTCCTACAGGCCCAAGCGGTGCCGCACGGCGTCGGCGGCGGCCTGGGTGTCGTCGATGGGCGTGACGGGCCATCCGTCCAGCCGCCCGGCGAAGGGGCGCACCCGCCCGTCCTCCTGCAGCAGCCGGTTGAACAGGCGGATGCGGTGCGAACGGCCCGGCAGCGACGCCAGCAGCACGGGCGCGCGGGTGGCGGCGGCCTCGGACACCATCGACACGCTGTCCTCGGTCGCCACGATCACGTCCGCCAGGGCGAGCATGCCGAAATACGGGTTGTCGCCGTGCATGTCCCACACCCATCCGCCCTCCGGCTCTACGGCGGCACGCAGGGCGGCGCGGGCCTCGGGCGAGGTGCGGCGGGAGGGGGTGAGGGCAAGGCCGACATGGTCCAGGCGCATCATGCCGGCAAGCTGCGCACCCAGGGCTTGGGCCACCGGCAGGTCCAGCCGGAAACGGCCGTTGCTGCCGCCGACCAGCACGGCCACCAGGGGGCGCGGCAAGTGGGCCAGGCGCGGCTCCCAGTCCAGCGCGGCCTGCGCCAGCCGGACCGGCGTGGCCGGGTGCAGCGCGGTGCGGGTGACGACGACATTGGGGCCGGTCAGGCCGTCATGGCGGTTGACCACCACCACGTCGAAGCGGGCCGGATCGATGCGGGGGTGCTGGACCTGCACGACGGGGCGGCCCGGCCGGCGCAGCGCCGCGCCGACCACGCCGGCGGTGCCGCCAGAGGTGAACAGGACGCTGTCCCCCAACTCCGGAACCCGCACCGCGTGCAACGGCGCCGGCCACATGCGCGCGGCCACCCAACTCCAGGGTGCCCGGGGATGCAGCTCCACCACCCGCGGCTGCAACCCCGCCGCCGTGGCCAGGCCGAGCGCCTGGGCCTGCAGGCCGGCCAGCGGTTCGGACAGGATCGCGGAGGCTCGCATGACGGGCTTGTCCGCACTCTGCGGGCGAAGGTCAACCTTGGGGCTGGGCTGTCCTCTCCGTCTCCTGCTTGGGGGAAGGGGGCAGCATCTTGCATCGCCCGCTGGCCCACCATTTGGTACAACACAGTATGACATCGCCCCTGCCCTTGCCGGATTGGGTCCCCTGGTGGGTCCACGTCGCCATCCTGGTGGCCGCCGGGTTGTTCGCGCTGCTGTTTCTGGCGATGCCGTTCGCGGTGTTCGGCGTCAAGGGCCGGCTGGAGGCGGTAGAGGCGCGGCTGGATGAAATCCAGGCCGAAATCCGCAGCCTGGCCATCCGCCTGCCCGAACCCGCCACCATGGACGAGGGCTACGTCTCTCCCCCCGGCAATTACGGCGACCGCCCGCCCATCCCCCCTGCCCCACGCGACCGCCCCATCCCCGTCATCCGCCCAAACCGGCAGGAACCGCGGCTGTTCTGAATCGGCCGCTTGCCCCCGCCCCGCCCGCCGTGCCCTGATGCCGCGCAACGGCCAAGAGGAAAAGCCCATGCGCGTCAGCGTCCTGCAGATGAACCCCGGCGCCGACAAGGCCGCCAACATCGACCAGGCCACCCGCCTGATCGACGATGCGCTCGCCGCCGACCGCCCGGATCTCGTCAGCCTGCCGGAGATGTGGACCTGCCTCGGCGGCGACCGCGCCACCAAGCTGCGCGAGGCCGAACCCCTCCCCCCGCCCGGCTCCAACCAGCCCGGCGGCCCCGCCTACGAGTGGCTCCGCCGCACCGCCCGCGAGCGCGGCATCCACATCCACGGCGGATCGCTCGGCGAGCGCGTCGGCGACCGCCTGTTCAACACCACCGTCGTGTTCGACCCGCAGGGGGCGGAGGCCGCGCGCTACCGCAAGATACACCTGTTCGACATCACCACCCCCGACGGCGCCGGCTACCGCGAGAGCAGCATCTATGGCGCCGGGGACGACATCGTGACGTTCGACGCCGGCGGGGTCCGCGTCGGCTGCGCCATCTGCTACGACCTGCGGTTCCCCGAGCTGTTCCTGGCGCTGCGCCGGGCCGGGGCGGAGCTGGTGCTGCTGCCCAGCGCCTTCACCGTCCCCACCGGGCGCGACCACTGGGAGGTGCTGATCCGCGCCCGCGCCATCGAGGCGCAGGTCTGGATGGCCGCCCCCGCCACCTGGGGCACCCACCTGGACGCCAAGAACCAGCCGCGCGCCACCTTCGGCCACTCGCTGGTGTGCGACCCATGGGGCCATGTGGTGGCCAACGCCAGCGACGGCATCGGCTGGGCCACCGCCCGCATCGACCCGGCGCTCACCGCCCGCGTCCGCCGCGACATGCCGGTCCTGGAGCACCGGCGGCTGGCCTAGGCGCGCATCGTGTCCGGCCTCCTGCCCGGCCTGGCGCCCGTTGCCGCCGTCGTCGGGCCTTATTTGACCAGCCCCGTCGAGCGCATCACCTTCGCCGCCGCCCCGACGCGGCTGGCGCAGGAGTGCCTGGCGCGGCTGGCGATCCGGTATGGCAACCACGTCGATGACGCCGCCGACGTGGTGGTGGCGCTGGGCGGCGACGGCCTGATGCTGGAGGCGCTGCACCGCATGATGGCGCGCGGCGATACCCGCCCCGTGTACGGCATGAACTGCGGCAGCGTCGGCTTCCTGATGAACGGCTTTGGCGAGGACGAGCTGCCGGAGCGCCTCGGCCGCGCGCAGGCCGCCATCCTGCACCCGCTGCGGATGCACGCGGTGACGCAGACCGGCGCGGTGGAGGAGGCGCTGGCGCTGAACGAGGTATCGCTGCTGCGGCAGTTGCGCCAGGCGGCGAAGATCAGGATCACCGTGGACGGCCGGGTGCGGCTGCAGGAGCTGGTGTGCGACGGGGTGCTGGTGTCCACCCCGGCGGGATCGACGGCCTACAACCTGTCGGCGCACGGCCCCATCGTGCCGCTGTCGGCCAACCTGCTGCCGCTGACGCCGATCAGCGCCTTCCGGCCGCGGCGGTGGCGCGGGGCGCTGCTGCCGAGCACGGTAGACGTGCTGTTCGAGGTGCTCGAGCAGGACAAGCGGCCGGTGGCGGCGGTGGCTGACTTCACCGAGGTGCGGGACGTGGCCTCGGTGGCGGTGAGCGAGGACCGGGAGGTGGTGGTGACGGTGCTGTTCGATCCGGACCAGGGATTGAGCGAGCGGATTATTGCAGAGCAGTTCACGGTTTAGGCTGCGATCCGTTTGGTTCATGGAACACGTGGTCCTCGGTGATTGATCTGATCCTCAAGCCGCTTGTCTCCATCGGGCCATTCGCGCTCGGCGTGTCGCGTCCTGCGGCACGCAAGGCAGCTTTGGACGCCGGCCTCGCGTTCAAGCATGAGCGGAAGGACTTGGATTACTTTGCCGATAACGGCATTCAGGTCGAGTATGGGGACGACGGCATGGCAAGCTTCATCGGGGTGTCATCAGGTGGTGCGGACTATCGCCTGCTGTATGAGAGTACTGAGTTATTCGACACGCCGGCTGATGTTGTTTTCGACTTCATGTCCGCAAGGGACGGGTCAGGACCCCATGCCTTCGACAGGAACGAATGCCTTTTTCCGAACCAGATTATCGCATTATGGGAGGCTGATGAGCAATACGACTATATACGGCGCAAGTCGGGCCAACGGCCACTGCGTCAGATCTGGGGGCAAGTTGCGATCGGATCGCCCGGATACAAAGAGGCCGTAGCCAGGATTCTTGCGCGATGATTGCAGGCTTGCTTGCGCCGGCATAGCGGCTGATCTCCAGGAGCCGGCACAGAAGCTGCTCCATGCCACCCCGGTCGATCCGAATTCCTGCTTCCTGCGCACCGTCCCATCCAGCTCCCCTACCTCCACCATCCGCAGCTCGAACCGCGGCGCCGCTGCAGTGGCATAGGCCGGCAACGGCAGGTCCGGGCCACCCGGCAGGCGCTTGAAGCGCGCCATAGGTTCAGACATGCCGACCTCCTCGCAGGTGCTGCATCACGTCGCCGGGCCACGAGCACGGCTCATGGTGTCAAATCCGCTGTGATACTGGACGCCTTTGACTTTGACCGGCGCCGGCCCAGGCCAGCACTGTCATTGCGAGCAGCACTTGCGGCGCGGCAATCCAGGGCTGCCAGGACTGTGCCTGCCGCTCCTGGATTGCCGCGCTGAAGCCGGCTCGCAATGACGGTGCTCTCTCCACGGGTCAGACTTACGGACGGTTAATACAAGAGGCACGTCTTGCAGGTGGTCGACATCAGCGAACCCTTAAGGTTTCAGCCCTATACCAGGCAGGCCGCCGATCAACCGGGTGGGCCAGCCACATGCCACCAGCAGAAGGCCACCCATGATGTGTATGAAATCGCCGCTATGCGGATAAGCCTGACGATCGCTGCGAAGCTGGCAATCGCATACGGCATGTTCCTGGCGCCGATCGCCTATCTCGGCTACCAGATGGTGTCCGACAAACAAACAAATATCGAATTTGCCTTAAAGGAAATCACAGGCATCCGCTACATCGCGGTCATTCGCGGCGTGCAGGATGCTGTGGTCCGCGGCGGCGACATGCCAGGCTTGGCCGAAAGGACCAAGGCCAATGACGAGGCGCTCGGCGCCGACCTGAAAACCGCAGCCTGCACGGAGATCCTGCTGGCCGCCCTGGCAGACACCGACCGGGGCGCTGCGGCCCAGGCCGCCGCGGATCTCATCGGCAAGGCAGCCGACGGCTCCAACCTGACGCTCGATCCCGACCTGGACAGCTTCTACACGCAGGATGCGCTGACGGTGAAAGTGCCCGCAGCCGTGGCAAGCGCCGCATCCTGGGCGCGCGCGGTCGCGAACACCGCCGGCCACACCCCCTCCATCGCCGAACGGGTCAGCATCGGCGTGCAGGTCGGCGGGCTGCAGCCGGCGCTGGACGGCCTGGCCTCCGACATCGTCAACGCCGTGACGGGCAACCCCGACGACACGGTCGATGCCGCCCTGACAGCCCTCATCGCCCAGGTCGCAGAAGCCGCGAAAACATCCCTAGCCTCGCTCGCCGACCAGGCGGAGGCAGCCGGCGCCGATCAGGTGGTCCTGCCGCTGCTCGACGCCCTGACAGCAGCCGGCGCCGCCGATGCCGACGAGCTTGAGCACCTCCTGAACGCACGCATCGCAGGCTTCCGCCGGGCCGAGATGACCAGCAGCGGGGTCGCGATCGCGCTGTTTCTCGCCGCCGTCGTCTACGTGCTCGTCGTCGTGCGGCGTGGCGCGATCAAGCCGCTGCGCGCCCTCACGACCACGATGAGCGAGCTGGCAGCCCGCAACTTGGCCGTCGAGATCGACGGCATGGCCCGGGGGGACGAGGTCGGCGGCATGGCCCGCGCCGTCCAGGTCTTCAAGGACAGCATGATCAGGGCCGATGCACTCGCCGCCCGCGAGGCATCCAGCATCCGCGCCAGTGAGCGCCGCTTCCGGGGCCTGGTCCAGAACACCTCGGACATGATCCTGATCTGCGCCGCGCCGGGCACCATCACGTATCAAAGTCCGGCGGCAAAAGGCACTTGGGGCTATCCAGCCGGCGAGTTGCTGGGCGTTTCCCTGATCGCCCTGATCCACCCCGACGACCAGCCTGCGGCACAGGAGACCTGGGACCAGTTGCGGCAGTCGCCGCCGGACGGTGACGACGGGGCCACCCGCAGCACCGGGCTGCGTCTGCGCGATCAGTGCGGCACATGGCGGCACGTCGAGCTGGTCGGGACCAACCTCCTGCACGACCCGGCCCTGCACGGCCTGGTCGTCACCATCCGCGATGTCACGGAACGCAAGGCGTTCGAGCAGCAGCTCATGCAGCAGGCGTATTACGACGCGCTGACCGGGCTTCCCAACCGGGTGCTGTTCCGGGACCGCTTCGAGCAGGCGCTGGTCCGTGCAGCCCGGCAAGGGAACGCGGTCGGGTTGCTGTTCCTCGACCTGGACAACTTCAAGCTCGTCAACGACGGCCTTGGCCACCAAGTCGGCGACCAACTGCTGACCGAGGCGGCCGTGCGGCTTCGGTCCTGCGTCCGCGCCCAGGACACGGTCGCCCGACTGGGCGGGGACGAGTTCGTGATCATCCTGGAGCTGCTGGCCGGCGAGGAGGACGCCCTGCCTGTGGCAAAGGCCATCACGCACCAGTTCAGCCGGCCATTCCTGCTCGATGGCCGCGACGTCGTCGTGACCGCCAGCATCGGGATCGCCATCAGCGGCCCCGGCCGGCAGGATGCCGACAACCTGCTGCGCGACGCGGATGTTGCGATGTACCGGGCCAAAGGCGATGGCCGCGCCCACTACGTCGTGTTCCATCCGAGCATGCACGCCGACGCGCTGGCCCGGCTCGAGCTTGAGAACGACCTACGGAATGCCCTCGCCCGCGGCGAGTTGCGCGTCCATTACCAGCCCATCGTCATGATGGCGTCCGGGAGGTTCAGCGAGGTCGAGGCCCTGGTTCGCTGGATGCATCCCACACGCGGCCTGATAGCGCCGGGAGAGTTCATCCCGATCGCCGAGGAAACCGGCTTGATCGTTCCGCTTGGCCTGTGGGTGCTTGAGGAAGCCTGCCGGCAGGTTGCCACCTGGCACATGCAGCGTCCCACCGAGCCCGCGTTGACGCTCAGCGTGAACCTGTCGCCCCGTCAGTTCCAGCAGCAGTCCCTGGTCGCTGACGTGGCCCGGGCGCTGCGCGACGCCGGGCTTGCCGCGGGTTGCCTCAAGCTGGAGATCACCGAAAGCGTGATCATGCGGGATGCGGAAGCCACGATCCGAACGCTGTGGGAGCTGAAGGACCTCGGCATCAAGCTCGCCATCGACGACTTCGGGACCGGCTATTCCTCCCTATCCTACCTCAAGCGGCTGCCGATCGACGTGCTCAAGATAGATCGGTCCTTCGTGAGCGGCATCGGCCAGCATCAGGGGGACACGGCAATCGTTCATGCAATCATGGCGCTTGCCAAGTCGCTGAACCTGAAGGTGACAGGCGAAGGCATCGAAACGGCCGAGCAGGCGGCACTGCTGAGCGAGTGGGGCTGCGACCAGGGCCAGGGCTACCTTTACAGCAAGCCGCTCAACAGCCAGCAGGCTGGGGTGCTGCTCGGAACAGCGGAGAGGCAAATCCCCGGCCAGCACTCCAACCCCAGCATCCCGGCTCCAGCACTTCAACCGAGGTGACCTTGCTCGTAACTTGACGGCCGCAGCATCCGGACCGGGCATCCCTTGCTGAGCCGGATCGATCAAGCGAGACATGGTCGAAGCTTGGAATTGCATGCAACAAGCGGCCAGACCGCGTTAAGTCAGGTGCCCTCTGCCCTCCAGCCATTCCATTGGACTGGTTGCACATATCCGGTGCTGTCCATCAGGCCACCCCCGTCGATCCGAATCCCTGCTCCCCCCGCACCGTCGCGTCCAGCTCCCCCACCTCCACCACCCCTAGCTGCGGCGCAGGCGCCATCACCCCCTGGGCAATCCGGTCCCCACGCGCCACCGCAAACGCCTCCGCCCCCAGGTTCGCCAGGCACACCAGCAACGGCCCGCGGTAGTCGCTGTCCACCGTCCCCGGGCTGTTCAGCACCGTCACCCCATGCCGCGCCGCCAGCCCCGACCGCGGCCGAACCTGCATCTCCCACCCCGCAGGCACCGCCACCGCAAACCCGGTCGGCACCACCCGCCAAGCCCCCGAAGGGATCACCACAGCCTCCGCCGCCCGCAAGTCGAACCCCGCCGCTCCCGCAGTGGCATACGCCGGCAACGGCAGGTCCGGATTGCCCGGCAGACGACGGAACCGCACCACCGGCGTCGTCACGCGAACACCTCCGCCATCCGCCGGGCCAGCCGAGCCGCCACCTCCGCCTTCGGCAGCAGCGGCCAATGTTCAACACCCGCCAGCGTCACCAGGTGGACCTCGTTCGTCTCCCCGCCCATTACCCCCGTCTCCGGCCGCACGTCGTTCGCCACGATCCAGTCGCAGCCCTTGCGCCCCAGCTTGGCCTGCGCGTGCGCCAGCATGTCATGGGTCTCCGCCGCGAACCCCACCACCAGCCGAGGCCGCCCCGGCCCGGCCGCCGCCAGAGCCGCCAGGATGTCCGGGTTCGCTACCAGGCGCAGGGCCGGCGGCGCCCCACCCGGCTCCTTCTTCAGCTTGCCCGGCGACGCCGCGTCCACCCGCCAATCCGCGACGGCAGCGGCGCACACGGCGATGTCGGCCGGCAGCGCCGCGGTGCAGGCGGCCAGCATGTCGGCCGCCGTCTCCACATGCCGCACCAGGACGCCTGCCGGGTCCGGCACCGCCACGGGGCCGCTGACCAGGGTGACGCGCGCCCCCAGTGCATGCAGCGCCACTGCGACCGCATGGCCCTGCCGCCCGCTGCTACGGTTGGCAATGTAGCGCACGGGATCGATCGGCTCATGCGTGGGTCCGCTGGTGACCAGCGCGTGCCGCCCGGCCAGGGGTCCGGCACCGTCGGCCGCCACCCCCGGCGCAAGCAAGGCGTGGATGGCGGCCAGGATCGCGGGCGGCTCCGCCAGGCGGCCCATGCCGAACTCGTTGCAGGCCATCGCGCCGCTGTCGGGGCCGACGACGCGCACGCCGCGCGATTGCAGCAGCGCCATGTTGGCAACGGTGGCCGGATGGGTCCACATGCGGACGTTCATCGCCGGCGCGACCAGCACCGGCTTGTCCGTCGCCAGCAGCACGGTGCTGGCCAGGTCGTCCGCCAGGCCCGCCGCCATCTTGGCCAGCAGGTTGGCGCTGGCTGGCGCGGCCACCAGCAGGTCGGCGCTACGCGAAAGCTGGATGTGGCCCATCTCGCTCTCGTCGGTCAGGGACCACAGGGCGGAGTAAACCTTCTCCTCCGTCAGCGCCTGCAGGCTGAGCGGCGTGACGAACTGCGCGCCGCCCTGGGTCAGCACCGCCGTCACGCCCAGCCCATCGCGGCGCAGCAGGCGCACCAGCTCCAGCGACTTGTAGGCCGCGATGCCGCCGCTGACGATCAGCAGGACGCGCCGCGTCATGCCAACTGCTGAGGGTGCTGTCCGGCGGCAACCACACCATCATTGCGAGCCGCGCTTGCGGCGTGGCAATCCAGGGGCGGCCAGGATTGCGCGTGCGGCCCCTGGATTGCCGCGTCGCTGCGTCCCTCGCAATGACGGGCATGGGCCGAGAGCACGCCAGCACCCCCAGCAACCGGCCCCACCCGCCGCATCACAGCCGCCAGCCGGTGTGAATCGCGGCGATTCCGCCCGTCAGGTTACGATGTCCCACCCGCGACAACCCGGCCGCCCGCATCATCGCCGCCAGAGCCTCCTGGTCGGGGAACGTGCGGATGCTCTCGGCCAGGTATTGGTAGCTGTCGGCATCCCCCGCCACCACGCGGCCCATGCGCGGCATCACCTGGAACGACCAGGCGTCATAGACCGGCTGCAGCGCGGCAACCTGCACGCGGGAGAACTCCAGGCAGTGGAACTGCCCGCCGGGCCGCAGCACGCGGCGCGCCTCCCGCAGCACGGCCGGCTTGTCGGTGCAGTTGCGCAGGCCGAACGCCATGCTGACCCGGTCGAAGCTGCGGTCGGGCAGCGGGATGGCCTCGGCATCGGCGACCAGGATCGTCAGGTCGTCCCCGCCGCGCCGGTCCGCCGCCCGTCTGTCAGCACGGGTCTGCCCGACAGCGAGCATCGAGACGTTGATGTCCGACAGCACCGCCGGCCCTCCACCCCGCGCGAGCCAGCCGAACGCGATGTCCCCGGTGCCACCCGCCAGGTCCAGCAGGGTGCGGCTGGGCCGCGGGTCCAGGCCACGGATGAACTCGCGCTTCCAGAGCCGGTGGACCCCCAGGCTCATCAGGTCGTTCATCAGGTCGTAGCGCGGGGCGACGCTGTCGAACACCGCGCGCACCAGCGGCTTCTTGTCCGCACGCGGCACGCTGCGGAAGCCGAAGTCGGTGTCATCTGGGTTGCTGCTCATGGGCGGTGCCTATACCCTGGATACCGCCGATGCCGGAACTCCCAGAAGTCGAGACCGTGATGCGCGGCCTGCGGGCACGCTTGCAGGGGCAGGTGATCCGGCGTGCGGAGGTGCGCCGCCCGGACCTGCGCTGGCCGATGCCGGCGGCGTTGCAGGGGAGGCTGACGGGGGCGGCGGTGCTGGGCTTCCGCCGCCGGGCTAAGTACATCCTGATGCGGCTGGACGGCGGCGACAGCGTGCTGCTGCACCTGGGCATGTCCGGCCGCATGCTGATCCGCCGCCGCGGCGCCAACGATCTCGACGCCGGCCCGGTACTGCATGAGCATGTGGAGATGGAGACGGATGACGGCTGGCTGGTCGGCTTTGTCGATCCCCGCCGCTTCGGCAGCATCGATCTGGTGCGGACCGAGGCCGAGGACGCGCACCGCCTGCTGGCCGGGCTGGGGCCGGAGCCGCTGGACGACGCCTTCACCCCCGCCGTGCTGTCCGCTGCCCTGGCCGGCCGCCGCACCCCGATCAAGGCCGCCCTGCTAGACCAGCGCGTGGTGGCCGGCCTGGGCAATATCTACGTGTGCGAGGCGCTGTTCCGCGCCGGCATCGCGCCCACGCGCCTGGCCGCCGACGTGGCCGGGCCACAGGCGGCGCGGCTGGTGCCGGAGATCAAGGCCACGCTGGAGGAGGCCATCGCCGCCGGTGGGTCCAGCCTGCGGGACTACGTGCAGCCGGATGGCGAACTCGGCTACTTCCAGCACGCCTGGCGCGTGTACGGCCGCGAGGGCGAGGCCTGCCCCGCCTGCCCCGGCCTCCCCGTCTGCCCCGGCATCACCCGGGTCGTGCAGTCCGGCCGCAGCACCTTCCTTTGCCCGCGCCTGCAAGCCGGGTAGAAGCGCCGCAACGCCACCGGAGGGCACGCACATGGCCGAGATGATCCTAGTCGAGACGCAGGGCCGGGTCGGCCTGATCCGCCTCAACCGTCCGCAGGCGCTGAACGCCCTGTGCGATCAACTGATGGAGGAGCTGGGCGCGCAGCTCCTGGCCTTCGACGCCGACCCGGCCATCGCCGCGATTGTGCTGACCGGATCGGACAAGGCGTTCGCCGCCGGGGCCGACATCAAGGAGATGCGGGACCGCAACTACCCCGACGTGTTCCTGCACGACTTCATCGGCGCCCGCTGGGAGACCGTGCTGCGCGTCCGCAAGCCGGTGATCGCCGCCGTCGCCGGGTTCGCGCTGGGTGGCGGGTGCGAGCTGGCGATGATGTGCGACTTCATCATCGCCGCCGACACTGCCCGGTTCGGCCAACCCGAGATCAACCTGGGCGTCATCCCCGGCGCGGGGGGCACCCAGCGCCTGACCCGCGCCATCGGCAAGTCGAAGGCTATGGACCTATGCCTCACGGGCCGCATGATGGACGCCGCCGAGGCCGAACGCTGCAACCTGGTCAGCCGCGTTGTCCCCGCCGCCGATTTGCTGACCGAGGCGCTAAAGGCCGCCGAGAGGATCGCCTCCCAGAGCACCGTCGCCTCTGCCATGGCCAAGCGCGCCGTCAACGCCGCATTCGAGACGACGCTGACCGAGGGCGTCCGGGCGGAGCGGGCGCTGTTCCTGTCGCTGTTCGGCACCCCGGACCAGCGTGAGGGCATGGCCGCCTTCGCCGAAAAGCGCAAGCCGGCCTTCAGCGGCCGGTAGCCGCCTTGTCGAAAGCGGGCCTAGACCCACTCTCCCTGCCGCATGACCGGCTCCGCCTGCCCGGCCGCATCCAGCCCGTCCACGTCCACCTCTCCCGACCCGATCATCCAGTCGATATGGATCAGGCTCGTGTTGGCCCCGCGCTGCGCCAGCTCCGCCTCGCCGGCCAGCGCCCCCCCCTCCAGGCAGGTCCGGTAGGCCTGCCCTAGCGCGATGTGGCTGGCCGCGTTTTCATCGAACAGCGTGTTGAAGAATAGCAGCCCGCTCGCCGAGATCGGCGAAGACCCCGGCACCAGCGCCACCTCCCCCAGCCGCCGCGCGCCCTCGTCTGTCCCCAGCACCTTTTCCAGCACCTCCAGCCCGGTCCGCGCATGAGCCTCGGTGATGACCCCGTCCTGGAACCGCACCGCGATGTCCTGGATCAGCGTGCCGCCATAGCTCAGCGGCTTGGTGCTGCGGACGTGACCATCGACGCGCAGCATGTGCGGCGTGGTGAACACCTCCTCGGTCGGGATGTTCGGGTTGCAGGTGATGCCGTTCTTCGCCGGCTCCGCCCCGCCCAGCCACAGGTGCCCATCCGCCAGCCCCACCCGCAGATCCGTGCCCGGGCCGCGGAAGTGCAGCGCATGGAACCGCTTGCCGTTCAGCGCCATCGTCCGCGCGTGCAGCCCGGCGTTGTGCGCCGCCCATGCCGCGACGGGATCAGCCTGGTCCACGCGGGAAGCGGCAAAGATCGCGTCCCACAGCCGCGCCACCGCCTCCGCCTCTGGCACATCGGGGAACATGCGCCGTGCCCACGCCGGAGAGGCGTATGAGACGATGCTCCAATTGATGGCGAAGTTGGTAATCAGCTCCAGCGCCGGGCGGTAGGCGACGGAGCGGGCGCGGTTGGCGCGCGACACCCGGCCCGGGTCCTGTCCCGACAGCAGCGACGGATCATCCCCCGCAATCGCCAGCCGCGCCGCGCCGCCGCGGTAGGCCGCCGCCATGCCCTCGTACAGCCAGGCCGGCGCACGATCGAACGCGTCGTCCGGGGCGAACTGATAGCGCGCCAGGGTCGCGACATCGTCGGTCAGCAGCGTCGTCACCTGCGGGCACCCGGCGCGATAGGCGTGCTCGGTGATGCGGCGCACCAGCGGCACGGCGTCGAGCGGCGCAGTCATCACCAACTCCTGCCCGTGCGCCAGGCCAAGCCCGACATCGACGGCCACCTTGGCCAGGCGGTCCAGGCGGGCTTCATGGGATTGAGGAGTGATGGCATTCATCGCGGGGGGCCTCGTGCTGGCGTGGATACCCTGCACATAATGGCGCCCCCGCCATCGCGCAAAGGCCCCGCCATGCCCGATCCCGCCGTCACCCTGTTCCACATGCCGCGCACCCGCTCCCTGGCGCCGCTGATCCTGCTGGAGGAACTGGGCGTGCCCTACCACCTGGAGGCGCTGGACCGCGGGCGGGCGGAGCACCGCGCCCCGGCCTTCCTGGCGGTCAACCCGCTGGGCAAGGTGCCGGCCTTGCGGGATGCTACGGGCGCCATCGTCACGGAGCAGGTGGCGATCATGCTGCACCTGGCCGATCTGTTCCCCGCCGCCGGGCTGGCGCCGGCGTTGGGGGACCCGCTGCGCGGCACCTACCTGCGCTGGATGGTGTTCTACGCGGCCACGTTCGAGCCGGCGGTGGTGGACCGTGCCAGCGGCCGCGACCCCGGGCCACGGGCGATGAGCCCCTATGGCGACTTCGACACCATGCTGGAGGCGGTGGTCGGCGCGATCACGCCGGGTCCCTATGTGCTGGGCGACCGGTTCTCCGCCGCGGACGTGCTGTGGGGGACGGCCCTGGCTTGGACGACCGCGGTGAAGCTGCTGCCGGAGCGGCCGGAGATCGCCGCCTACGCCCAGCGTATCAACGGCCGCCCCGCAGCCCAGCGGGCCGTGGCCAGGGACAAGGCGCTGCTGGCGGCAGCCTGAGCCATCGCATATGGCATAAGAACCGCCTTGACCTCCCGAAGCGGGAGACGGGGCAGAGGCAGGTCTCACGCGGCGTCGTGGAAGATGATCCCAAGCGTATGGCGGCGGCCGGCGCGGAGCTTGCTGACCCCATGGCGCAGCAGCACCCGGTAGTCGCCACGGCCGCCCTGAACCGGACGGCTGTTCACCGCGAATAGCACGGCGTCGCCCTTGCCCAGCGGCACGACGGCGGCGCGGGTCTGCATCCGCGGGCGCTGCTCGGTCAGCACGAACTCGCCGCCCTGGAAGTCCCGGCCCGGCTCGGACAGCAGCGTGGCGGCCTGCAACGGGAAGACGTGCTCGCCATACAGGTCCTGGTGCAGGCAGTTGTAGTCGCCGGCCCCATACTGCAGCAGCAACGGCGTCGAGCGCGCCTGGCCAGCCTGGTGGCAGCGTTCAAGAAAGGCAGCATGGTCGGCCGGGTAACGCACGCCGGCCCCCATCCGCTCGTTCCAGCGGTTGGCGATGGGGACCAGGTGCGGATACAGCGCGGTCCGCAGCCCCTCCACCAGCGGCGGCAAGGGATAGGCGAAATAGCGGTACTCGCCTTGCCCGAACCCATGCCGCGCCATGACGACACGGCTGCGGAACCCCTCGCCGTCATACAGCCCGGCAACGCCGTCGCACTCCGCCTCGGTCAGCAGCTTGGGCAGCACCGCCCAGCCCTGCGCATCGAGGTCGGCAAGCACGGCCGCCCAGTCAAGCGCCTCCACCCGGTCAGCCGGCGCCAAGCCGTGCCCCTCCTGCCGGTATGCAATCTGGCGACACGCAGCCTGGCTGGCTGCTGCCAAGGCGCTCACGCCGCGGCCTCCATGGCGATGAGCTGACGCTTGCGCTCCACGCCCCAGCGATAGCCGGACAGCGAACCGTCGGTCCGCACCACCCGGTGGCACGGGATCGCCACCGCGATGGCATTCGCCGCGCAGGCCCCGGCGACCGCACGCACCGACTTCGGCAAGCCGATCTTGCGGGCGACCTCCGCATAAGTCGCAGTCTGGCCCGGCGGAATTTCGCGCAGCGCCTGCCATACCCGCTGCTGGAAGGCGGTGCCCCGCACGTCCAGTGGCAGATCCAGGCCCAGGCCGGGCGCCTCGACGAAGCCGATCACGCGCGCCACCAACGCCTCGTATCCGCTGTCGCCGCCCACGAGGCTGGCCCTCGGAAAGCGGTCCTGCAGGTCGCGGACCAGCGCATCCGGATCATCACCGATCAGGATCGAGGCCACGCCCTTCCCGCTGGATGCAACCAGGATGGCCCCCAGCAGGCACTGTGCGACCGCGAACCGGATCACCTCGTCGGCGCCGCCGGCCCGGTAGCGCGTCGGCGTCATGCCGAGCATGGCAGTGGACCCCTCATAAAACCGGCCGTTCGAGTTGAACCCGGCGCCATAGATCGCCTCGGTCACGGTGGCGCTCCTGTCCAGTTCCTCGCGCACCCGGCTGGCCCGGCGCGCGGTGGCGAAAGCCTTGGGAGTAAGGCCGGTCGTGGCCTTGAACAGCCGGTGGAAATGGCCGGTGCTCATCCTTGCTGCGGCGGCCAGCTCGGTAAGCGAAGGCGCATCCTCCGCCTGCTCGATCAGCCGGCACGCCTTGGCGATGACCGCGGCGTTGACGGCGCCCGGCGACGGACCGTCGGGGTTGCAGCGCCTGCACGGCCGGCAGCCGGTGGCCCGGGCCGCCTCCAGCGTGTCATGCAGGCCAACGTTGCCCGGCTTGGCGAGCCGCGACGGGCAGGAGGGCCGGCAGTAAACGCCGGTGGTGGCTACCGAGTACCACAGCATCCCATCGGCCGTCCGGTCCCGCGCGACAATGCGCGCCCACCGCGGATCGGCCTGCGTGGGCGCCGCCAGACGGTCGTGCTGCTGTCCCGCAATCATGTTCATCGCCCGGTCCCCCTGTGACGCCCAGCCACGCGACCATGCCGCAGACCAAGGTGCGCCACACTCCGGCTCTTGCTCTCCAATCCAGGAATCAGGCCCTTGCCGCCTCCCTTGTATCTGGACGTTGGCACGCGGGTTTGGCAACGAGCGTGTTGCGCCGGGTCCGGTGGCCACCGGACCCGGCGCGCGGCGGCTGTCGCCCGTCCTCCCTCAGGC
>JAABUX010002987.1_pt1 | contig 23046 bp, 28 predicted proteins | sample 5561851 | NCBI WGS metagenome assembly JAABUX01 (sample SAMN10711883, study PRJNA513361) | rock metagenome | isolation source: Antarctica rocks | place: Antarctica: Victoria Land, Richard Nunatak red sandstone | collected 2016-01-03 | reverse complement strand
GGGATCCTCGGATCGAGCACATTGGTTGGGCACTCAAAGCGGAGCTGGAAGCGGACGAGCCGTTTGGTCGGTTGTATGCCGACAGCCTCGGCTTGGCATTGGCCGCACACCTATTGCGGCGCTACGCACCCGTTGTACCCAGGCGCGCCTTCAGCAACTTACCCAAGCGGCGACTGCAGCGCGCGGCCGATTACATCCACGATAACTTGGCGCAGGACCTAACGCTCACGCAACTCGCTGCGATCGCCAACATGAGTCCGTCACATTTCAAAGTGCTCTTTAAGCAATTCGTCGGCATGCCGGTCCACCAATACGTCATCCGCAGCCGCGTCGAATATGCAATGGGTTTGCTGTCGCACGAGTCGCTTCCGCTCAGTGACGTAGCCGTGCGATCAGGATTTGCGGATCAAAGCCACATGGCTCGCTGCATGCGACGCATTACGGGTGTTACGCCAAGTGTCGTTATGCGCAATATATCTTAGTCCGAACGCGAGGCCGCCAAAATCCGCGAAAACTCTGCCCGAATGTCTCTGCTATCATCAGATCGTACGCGATCTGTCCCTTAAGGCGATGCTACTATGTAGCGTAGAATGCGGAGCCAATAAGGAGCAGCGGGTTGCCATATCCGGTACAGAAACGTCGGGCGAGCCCCTGGGTCAACGAGGCGCTCGCATCCGCGAAATATGCGACAGCTCTCGTGGCGACTGCCGATAGTGTAGCCGCCTCCATAAACAGCTCGGCGACGGCAGACGTTCTCATTCTTGAAACACACGCCGAAATAACGCAGACCGTTGCATCCCATCTTCGTAAGAAAGGGGGACCTCGCGTCGTTATCGTCGTAGACGCTGCGCCTAGCAAGTGGGTCTCCGGAACGGCCAGCTTGCAGTTTGCCATCGATGCCCGGACGGTGACCGGGCCGCATGGTGCAGCCCGACTAAGTCGAGTCGAGGCTGCGTTGCTCGCGTGCTTACTCCACTCGAGAACGGCCATCGTCACCCGCTCTCGACTGCGCAACGCCATGTTCCTGGCTCTGCGCCGGCAGTCGAGTGACAGTTGCCTTTCCGTTCACATTCATAATATTCGCGCGAAGCTCCGGACAGTCTCGGATGTCGACTTGCGGACTTTAATTGGGAGAGGGTATGAACTCCATGGCGGCGGGGACGGCCTTCTGTCCGAGCGCGCTTGAACCGGAGCCGATGGTGGAACGTATCGGACGCCGCGCGGTCGGGCTCCCGACGCTCAGAGACGACTCGGAAGATCTCAAGTTGTAAGACATTCCGCCGACCGATGCTCTGCTCTGAAGGCTAAGGGTACGATGAACGCTGACGGTCGTCGGTCGAATGTTGCCGTTGTCGTCGTGACTGTGTTTTTGTTTGCGATCGGCGCCCTGCGTCCCGAACGACTTGCCGCCAAAGCCGTCGCATCCAAAGCCGTCGCTTGTTCAGCGCCGGCATATCGAGAATTCGATTTTTGGGTCGGCGACTGGATTGTGTACGATGTCGCCGGCGCGGACGAGGTCGCGCACGCATACGTCACGCACATGCTCAACGGATGCGTGGTGCACGAGGTCTACGAGGAAGGACCGGGGCACAGAGGTGAAAGCTTCAGCATTTACGATGCATCGCAGAGGCGGTGGCAACAGACGTGGATGACCAACCATGGAACGCTGCTTACGATCGAAGGGAACATCCGCGGCGGAGCGATGATCCTGAGCGGAGTCGAGCACGTCGTGGGAGGCGGCGAAAAGCAAGTGCGCGGTGTTTGGCGTCCGGTCGCCGGCGCGGTTCGCGAAACGGCGGTCACATCGCGCGACGGCGGCAGGACGTGGAAGCCATGGTTCGACCTCATATTCCGGCCCCACCGATGAAGGCCACCCTATGATGGTGGGTGAGGCGGCCGGTGCAATCAAGACGGATGCTGCGAAGCCTAAATTCGCATCCCGGCGAAGGGCTGGTCACGACTAATTTCGTCCAAGAGAATGGTTCGACCACGGCAAAATTACGATGTTGTTCGAATCCCGCGAGGTCTGCGACACGGCCCTCGAGTCCGGCATCAACCAAGGCGTAGCCGCGAGCTACGACCGCCTCGCCGACATTTCCCATGGACCATTTGATCTATGGTCGCGAGTCACACCAGTAGAGCCTGGAATATTTCTGCGGGTTTCGAACGGTAAAGGCATCGCTGCCGGCGTCAACAGGGGAAAAGCCTCATTTCGCGGTTAGCACTCACGCGCGCATCGCGTGGGTCTCTGAAGAAGGCTCCCTCATGCCGTAGCAGCCACGCCTTCCGTGCGAGCCCGCTGCCGTAACCGGTGAGCGTGCCGTCCGCGCCGATGACGCGGTGACAGGGAACGACGATCCCGACGGGATTCGCGCCGTTGGCGAGTCCAACCGCGCGCGTCGCCGTCGGCATACCGAGTGCTCTCGCAAGAGCGCTGTAGGACGTCGTCGTCCCGACCGAGAGCGTCCGCAACGCGGACCACACAACTCTTGAAACGCAGTACCGGTAGTCGTCGTCGAAATGTCATCGAGCGCGTGCAAATGGCCTGCAAAGTACGCCTGAAGCCGTTCTCGAATGCCAATGCGCTCGCGGCGCATGTGCAGGCCGACGTCGCCGTAATACCGGCGCAAGAGTCGATGCATGCGTTCCGCGTGGTCGGCGAAACCCAACGCACACAGTGCAACATCGTTCGTTACGATCACAACCGTGCCGATCGGTGATTATCTTTGTCGGTATCTCGAATCCGATCATTGAAATCATCGGCAAGCCGTCGACTATGCGTACCCGAAACAAATACAAAAGGGCTCGCCCGCGGAACGACGCGCACGTAGATACTGTCGCGATGCGACAGGCACGTCATGCATGAGCGAGGGGCAACACATACTCGTTGTCAAGGACTCCAAATCAATGCTCAGCAGATCCGTTGGCGGAAACGCGCGTTGTAAGGCGTTTTATTTCGGACAGGCCGGAGTCTCGGTCGGCAACCGCTTGCGGGTAACCGAGATGAGCATCGCGGGCCCGTCAGGGCGAAGGATATTCAAGACGAGATCGGGCTCGTGATAAGCGCGATGCGAATGAAATCGTCGAATTGGGCAGTGCGTGTTTTGTAGCGCTCTTTTTCGACGTCCACCAACACGCGGCTCGAGATGTGCGCTCCCGGCCGCTCGCCTACTTCAAATCGCGCGCGATTTCGAGTGCCGCGGCCAGTTCGAGTGCGCGCTCGGCAACATGTTCCCAACTCTTGTAGCGCTCGACCAGGAAGCGGTATTGAAGCACGTCCGCATTGTCGAGGTCATACGGGCGCGGCTCGGCCAGTTGCTTGGCCAGCTGACGCGATGCCGATTCTTCACTCTGCGGATAATACGCATCAAGTCCCGTCAGAACGCTCAGCATCGCCGCGGATCCCTCGAGCATGAGTAAATGATCGGCGAGCGCGACCGCATCGATATAGTCGCGCGTCGCGTTGCGATCGAGAATCAGGAATGCCTTGATACGTAGCATCTCCGGCAACGTCGGTAAGCGAAGCCGACCGAACGGCGTCTCGTGATCGACCGTCTCAAGCGGAACGGCGCGTCGCAGGTTGCGAAGGCCGGTATCGACGCCGTCGAGGTTTCCGAGGATCGCGAGCGGTCGAATGCGACGCTTCGTCTTCCAGCCCGCCAGCGACTCCAGGCGTTCGAGCACCTCATCGTAGCGGTCGACCAGACGTTCCACGACGTGATCGTCATCGCGCGAGAACCGATGCTGCGCGTACAGGCTTGCAGCCGTGCCGCCGACGAGGACCGCTTCAGGGAACAACTCCTGCAGCTTCGTCGCCGCCCGCACGACGCGTTCCCATTGCGCCGACGATTCGACCGACCGCAACCGCGGCGGAGGATTGTTCACGGTTCCTCGCGCTGCGCCGGAGGGCCTGACGTTTGAGGCCCGGGCGCTCTACCCCGCCCGCGCAGTTGCGCAATTGCCGCCGGCCACAATCGCGACGTCCCGTACATTGCATGCGCCGAACAGATGCGGAGCACGTCGTCGGCGACCGAGCCGAACGGGTCTTTCGCAACGATCCGCATGAGTTCGGACCAATCCTCCGGCATTCCCCGATCGAGAATGTCGTCGATTGCAGCGCGTGTCAGGCCGACGTCGTCGGTTAGGTGTCGGTGTCTCACGATTCGTGCCTGCCGCCAGTATAGCACGGCTCCGCTTGAGCAGCTCTCCGACTATTCGGCTATGCCGAAGGTTGCGGTTGCGGTCCGAAACTGCTGTCGTGAAGCAAAGGTGACTGCTCGAGCCGCGTCAGGATCACCGCAACGTAAGCGGTAAGGTTACTCGTGCCGTGCGACCGTCGGGAACCGCGGCTACGAATTCGATGTTGTAGGTGCGGTTCTTCAGGAAGAACGGCACGTCGGGGATGCTCGTCGCAAGTGCGAAGATGCCGGGCTGCTGCTGCGGGATTGCAATCGTGCGTCCGAAGGTATCGGCAGTCACGCTCGTGACCGCTAGGTTCGTGAGCACCCGCACGCGGATCGCGCCGGGCGTTACAATCGTGGCGTCGCTGAGGTCGATCTCGGCAATCTGCGGCGCGTTCGGTTCGGCCGGTGGTGTGGCGCTCGGCGCCGGCGTCGGGCGGTACACGTAGTTGTAGCCGGGCGTCGGCGAAACCAGGGGCGTGGCATTTCCCGGCGGCTGCGGCGACGCGGTCGGCGAGACGGTCGACGATGCCGCCGGCGCCTGTTGAGCGAGCGCCGGCGGCGCGTGACCCGCGCCCGCGATGCCCAGAGCGGCACCGGCCGTCAGCAGTGCGGCGGTACGATTCACTGCAGTTGGATCGGAACGCCGACGGTGATTTTTTTGCCGGCGGGCGAAACGGCGGTAAAGTCCAAGGTCGTCGTAATGCCGGTCACGATTCGTGGAAGCTTCGGTAATTTACTATGCGCTTGGAAGTCGCCCGGGCCGATCTCGCCGACCAAACCTGCCCGTCCGTTGCTGCTGCTCGTTACCTTCACGACGTTCGCGCTCGTGATGACGCGGATGTCGATCGGACCCTGCGAGTGCAACGCTTTCGCGTTGAGATAGACGGCAAAGATTTGCGGCTGGTCTGCCGCCGGATGCTCGGGCTGTCCGGGAACAAACCGGTAGACATACAGTGCGGTGGCGGGACCGACGGTTGCGAGCGGTATGGGCATCCGCGTCCTAGTCTGCTTGCCCATGAACCCCCGAAGGTGCATCGGCGAGGCGCTCGGCGGCACCGGGCTCCCTATCGTCGACGGCGGAACTGCGGGCGATGCGCCCGGCGACGGGGAGGGCGCGGGTGCGGCCGAGGCGGCGGCGCCGGGCGAAGCGGGTCCCGTCGGCGGCGTCGGCTGGACGGCGAGTGCGAGCAGAAGCGGCAAGGCGAGGGCGATCACGATGGTAGGGTCGCTTTCTTGAGACGAGGCGGAATTAGTGCGCGGAGCGCGCCGAGCAGCGGCAAGACCGCGGCGGCGGCGATCCATCGGTCGGCTCCCGAAAGAGTGCCGGCCGCATCGGGAAGGTAACGTACCGCGGAGAAAATCGTCGCACCCCACAACGCCGCGGCCGCGTATCCCCCGCCGCTCACGATGACGGCCGGGAGGACCCAGAGCGCATACCATGGGTAGACGTCGGGAAGCGCGAGCCAGAGCGCGATCCCGCACCACGCGTAGCCGTCGCGATCGCGCCGCACGACGCGCGCGATGCCGTAGGCTGCCGCGGCCAGCGCGACGGCCAATGCCGGGCCAATGCCGACCAAGCTTTGCAACGATGCCGCCGGCGCGTAGCGTCCATTTTTTCCGACGGCTTCAAGCGCGCTCAGGAGCGGCGGGAGAGTCACGATTGCCGCCAACAGAAGACCGCCGACCGCACCCCCCACGATCCCGCGCTTTCGTTCCTGCGCCGCGGAGCGGAGGGCAGCGACGATGACCGCCCCGGCGTACAGAGCCCCGGTCGCCTTGACGGCCGCTGACAAGCCGACGAGGAGGGCACCGGCAGGGGGCGAGCGGCGCCGGCCGAGCGCGACTGCGGCACTTGCAAGCAGCAGAACGAAGGCGTCGTTATGGCCCTCCGCGACCGTCCAAAGCGCCACGGGGTTGAGTCCGTACGCGGCGACGGCGACGAAGCGGCTCGTTGGCGCATGTCGTCGCAGCGCAAGGTCGAGTGCGAGAATGCTTCCGACGAACGCGGCCGCTGCCAAGACGCGGAACACCCATAACGTCACACTGACGCTCGCAACGGAAGTCACGGCGACGACCGCAGCCGCCGGCGCGACGAAAAGCGGCCCATACACGCACACAGGATAGGTGCCGCTCCATTGAAAGCGCGCCGCGTCGATGATTGCGCCGTGTACGTGCGCCGGGGTGAGCGCGTACGGGTTCAGGCCGTGCAGCGCCATAGCCCCATACGCCGCGTAGGCATAGACGTCGCTCGAAAAGACGAACGGCCACGCGAAGGTCGCCGCAATCGCCGCACCGGCGGCAATTGCAACCTCGTAGCCGACGCGATCGTCCGCGCGGATGCGACCCGCGAGCCTGAAAACGGCCAGTATGAGGGTAAGCGTGGCAACTGCGAGCGTCGCCGCAAGCACCCAAAAGCACTGCACGCCGAACGGACCCCACGCGGTCACGACCACCAGCGGCTGAGCGCGGTCGATGAGCGTCCGAGCCGGAGCGTGGGCTAGTAATGCGCGCGCAACAATCGCGCCGCAACCGAATGCAAGCGCGACGGACGCCAGGCCGCCCAGCCGTCCGACGTTCAGTGACGCAAGCTCTCTACGTAGCGCCATCCACGAGAAGTTTGGCGGGCTTTGCCGGGCTTCCACCCGCGTGTTACGGTGCGGGGCCGCGGCTCGCTATCAGCGCCGGTTCGCTTGCTCTTTCGGCGCGCGCGAACTCCACGCGCCCGTCCGGGTCGGCCGAACGTTCGATGCTCGATAACAGGTAGAGCGGCCGCTCTTTCACCTGATCGTAGATGCGCCCGAGATACTCACCCGCGATCCCGATCGTGATCAGTTGCACGCCGCCCAAGAACAAAATCGCAACCATCATCGATGTGTAGCCGGGCTCGTTGAGGCCCAGTATTTTCAGGATGAGAATGACCGCGACATAGATGAACGCAAAGGCGCTGATCATAAACCCGAGATACGTCGCGAAGCGCAGCGGAATCTCCGAGAACGACGTGATCCCGTCGATCGCGAATTTGAGCATCTTCGAGAACGGATACTTGGTGCTTCCGAACGTGCGCGCGTCGCGTTCGTACTCGACGCCGGTCTGATTGTAACCCACCCAACTGACTAAGCCGCGCAGAAAACGATGTTTTTCGCGCGTCCGTCCGAGCGCTTCGACGACACGGCGGCTCATCAAGCGAAAGTCGCCGGTGTCGACGGGAATCGAGACGTTGGTCAGGCGCCGAATCGTCCGGTAGAAAATGCGTGCCGTCAACAGTTTGAAGGGGCTTTCGCCTTTGCGCGATTTGCGGGTCGCATAGACGACGTCGTAGCCCTCGCGCCATTTGGCGAGAAACGCTTCGATCAGCTCGGGCGGGTCTTGCAGGTCGCCGTCCATGAGTACGACTGCATCGCCGCGCGCGGCGTCGAGTCCGGCGGTCGCCGCGATCTGGTGGCCGAAGTTGCGCGAGAGGTCGACGATACCCAAGCGCGGGCGACGAACGCGCTCGGCGCGCAGCAGCGCAAGGGTGCGATCCTGCGAGCCGTCGTTGACCGCGACGATCTCGTAGTCGTCACCGGGCTGCGTCACCGCGTCCATGATCGCCGCAATGCGACGAATCAACTCGGCGACGTTGCCTTCTTCGTTATAGAGGGGGACGACGATGCTGACGAGGCTCACGCTGCGACTTCCGTACGGACCGCCTGCCAGAACAGGGGGAACAACAATTCGTGGTGTCCGGTAAACGCAAATCCCTGCCCCTGCGTGCCGAGGTGCGGTCGGCGCACGACATTAGTCTCTGGACGGTATTGTCGCACGAAATCGAAGTCGGCGGTCGTGAAATCGCCGGCCGCCCCGAGATTTCGCGCCACGCTGACGGCTTTGAGAAACGCTTCGGGCAGCAGCACGGCGGAGCCGAAGTTCAAGTACACCCCGCCGTCGAGCAGGTCGGCGACGACCGAGCACAGCACGCGAAAATCGACAAGCGCCCCGTCGCCGAGCGCCGCACCGTCGGCCTGCGGATGCGCGTGAACGATGTCCGTGCCGATCGCGACGGTGACACAAGCGGCTTTCTCATGACGCGCGCAGGTGGCCAACACCGAATCAGGTGCGCCGGGAGCATTCGCCGCGAGCAGCGCGTCGCCGACCGCGCGCCCGATTCCGCGCGCGTGCTTTTGCGCGATGGCATCCAAGATGAACGACGCCGTTTCACCGGACATTCCGAAACTGCCGTCTTGCAGGGCCACATCGACATCTTCGGACGTTTTACCGACGAGTGCGAGTTCGGCATCGTGCACGATGACCGCGCCGTTGCACGCGACGGCGCTCACGTAGCCGTCCCGCAGGAGGTCGCACAGCATGCCGCCCAGGCCAACCTTGATGACATGGCCGCCCAAGCCCACGAGAACCGGACGCCCGCGCTCGATCGCTCGTGCCGTGCGGTCGACCAGTTCGCGCAAGCTCGCACCGGCGAGGATGTTCGGCAGCGCGTCGAACCACGTCCGAAATGAAGCCTCAGCCGCTACCGTGCGTCCCCGGTCGTCCATGCTCACTTTGGAAGGACGGGCCGCGAGCGACGTCACCCGCAGACGCGCCAAGTCGATCGGCTCGTAGGGCATTGCTCCGCGCTTCCACCACCCGCACAGCTCCCCTTGCCGCCGGCCTGGCACTCCTTATCTTTACCGGCTGCGCGCCTAGAACGAGCGTGCGATCCGCACGGCCGGCCGCTCCGGTCGTGACGCCGCGCAGCGCGGTGACCGTGCCCGCAGGCGTCACCGTGGCGCCGGCGCCCAACGCCGCGGCTCTCCCGCGTCCCGCGCGCGGTCCTGCAACGGTGACCCCGCAGCGGGCGCTAGGCGTTGCGTCGCCGGCTGTGTCCGGACCGCGCATTCTGACGATCGCGACTGCCCCGAAGGTGGTTCATGACGGTGACGTGGTCCGTTGGGTCGTGCGCACGTCGCCCGACGTGATCGACGTCTCGGCGCACGTCCTCGCCTATTCGTTTGCGTTGCAGCGCCGCGCCCCGGGGTCGTTTGCGCTCGCATTCACGGTCCCCAAGGGCGTGCCGTTTTTCTTTCACCGCACGTACAATCTGAGCGTCGTGGCGCGCAATGCAGCGGGTGCGACGGCAAGTACGGTCGTCGGCATCCCGTTTCAGTGACGCGCGATGATCCGCGCGACGGCGCAAACGAGGCGACGATTGCGGTGCGTGTTGACCACGCGCGCACTGCGCGGACCGCGTTACCGGAGGTGGTGTACGGCGCCGGGAAAACGCGCGCGCAGATCGACGCGATCATGCGCGAGTTGTACGCCGTCGCAGGCTTCGCGCTCGCGACGCGCGTAGCGCCCGAGGACGGCATTGCCCTTGCGGCGGAGCTCCCAGAAGCATCCTACGATAACGTCGGCCGCGTGCTGCGCTGCGGGCGCCGGCCGCGTACCGGAACTGCAATCGCCGTCGCCTGCGCGGGAACCTCGGATCTGCCGGTCGCGCGCGAAGCGGCCTGCACGCTCGATGCGCTCGGCCACGATGTGGTCGAACGGTACGATGTCGGCGTCGCGGGCGTGCATCGAACCTTAGCCGCGGCACCGGCGCTCGATGCCTGTCGCGTCGTCATCGTGGTGGCGGGCATGGAGGGCGCCTTGCCGAGCGTCGTTGCGGGTCTGGTGAAGCCGCCGGTCGTCGCGGTTCCGACGAGCGTCGGCTACGGCGCCGCTTTCGACGGACTGGCGGCGCTGCTCGCGATGCTCAGCGCCTGCGCGCCCGGCGTCAGCGTCGTCAACATCGACAACGGCTTCGGCGCCGCCGCCGTCGCGCACAAGATCGTCAGTGGGGCGGCGTGTTGAATGGTATAGGGTTGAAAGGTGTTGGAATCGATTGACCGAGGTCGGGGGCGAGTTGGTCTTGATCGCCCCACGAGTAGACGGTATCGCGCACGGGCTCGACGTCGACGTTCGGTACGACGAGCTGATGCGGCCGCGGCTCTTGTCCCCCTTGATTGCGTTCCGATGAGCGCCATGAACCGCGCGTGTAGCGGTACAGGAAGCGCGTTCCCGAGGCGTAGTTCTCTGAGACTCGATAGTGCAGCGCGTCGACGCGGTCCATGCGAATCGCGGTCGCGCTCCAACCGCTGACGTCGGTTGCGAGATACACGGGATCGGCGAACGGCGTGCGCGGCGGAACCTCGACCGTGAACGTCACGAGGACCGCCCGTCCGCTGAACCCTTCGCCGCGGGGCCGCAGATCGGGGTTCGGCTTTGCCGGAGATAACGCAACCGCGTACTTCTCGACGTCCTCGTAACTTGCGGCGTTGGGTAGCTGGGTTTTCGAGAGCGCGAGTTCGACGATTGCGCCGCTGCCCGTGTCGAAGCCGGCTCGCGCGTAGACGCGTGTCACCGGCGACAAGGTCGTTGCGCCGCCCGTTTTGGCATCGTCGATCTTGACGGCGGGCGACGCCCGAAAGCCGTCACCCGTCGTAAAGAACACGAAGCCCGCTCGGTCGTCGAGAATCTGCCCGCTCCACTGCACGACCCGGCCTGAAGGCGACGGCGTGGCAGTCGCCGACAGCGGCGGCGGCGTCTGCCCACTCGGCAAGCCGGAGGGAATCGGCAACGCTGCAGCGGGCGAAGCGCCGCCCAGCGCGTTGAACGCGTCGAGCGCGAGCGCGCCTAACGCCAGTAGGCCAAAAGCGAGACGGCGTGGCGGTGTGGTCATTTCTCTATTTGAAACGAGAACTGCGGCTGCCATCGTTCGTAGCCGCCGAAGTTGAAGTAATACGAGCGCGCGATGTCGAGCACGATCAGATGGTTTACGCGGTAGCGCAACTGGAAGGTCGCCTGATACGGCGTCAAGCCGAAATTGTTGAACCCGACAACGTCGCCGACCAGCTGCGGCCGCCCCGGAATAGGCGCCGGGAAATCGATGTTTTTACGCATTGAAACGTTGAGGTTGAAGATGGGACCCGGCGTGTAGACGAGTTGCGCGATGTACGAGCGCGTCGTCGCAAATCCACGAAACGCCGTATAGCCCGGATAGGCTTGACCCGTGAACGGATTGACGGCCGGCGCCGCGTTGCCGTAAGCGATCGCCTGCTGCTTGCCGTAAAAGTCACCGATGTTCGTGTTGCTGTACGAAAGCAAAATCGCCAGCTTCTGTGGATCGACGAGCTTGGTCAAGGTCACGCTTTCGGTCGTGGTGTCGGTGTGATGAGGCGCGGAGAAGTACAGTTGCTGTTTGTCGAACAGGGCGGTTACGTACAGGTCCCGGTGGCGCGGGTCACGCAGGATCGGCACCGACCGCGAGGTGACGTCGATGCCGAAGCCCTTGGAGTACTCGCTATGGTAGCCGACGCCCCCCAAGGTCTGTACCGGCGTATCGCGGTTGTGGACGTAGCCGATCGACGAGCGCAATTGATAGAAGAACGGAAGCCGCAGCAGTGGTTCTCGAAAGCCGATCCACGAGAGTTGCTCGTCGACGGGATGGTCGGGAACCCAATTGTGGGACGGATCGCCGTAGAAGTACAGCCGGCCGCCCGATGGTGAAATTAGGGGCTTCGGCTCACCCAGTAAGCTGCTGTAGTATTGATCGGTTCGAAACTGCAGAAACGAATGAGCCAGGCTGCCCGTCACTTGCAACTGCGCGAAGGCGCTGGCAGCCAGCGGTTGCCGAAAGTCATGCTGGAAGGCGGATTCTTGCAGCACGAGCTGCGCTTGAAGACCGGGCGACAGACGATCGAAGCCGACGAAATTATAGACCTTGAAGGGCCGCGTGATCGGGCTGAGCGCCGCGACGAAATAACTGTTCTCGCTGATCTGGTGCTGCTCGTAGGCGGGAAAGACTTTGTTTTGCGAATCGTACCGAATGTGCGCGGTCGCAAGCGCGTGCCGGCCGCCCGCGAAATCGAGCGGACCGTCGGCATAGGCGCCCGGCAGCGCGTTCTGCGCGTAGTTGGGATTCGCGGAGAAGTCCAGAAAATAGCTCGGGAACGTGGCAAACGTTAAACCAAAGTTGATGTCGGCGGGCGTAAAGCGGGCGCTTTCACGCGGATCGACGACGACCCGCTTTGCGTAGAGGAAAACGCGTTCGCCGCTCAGGTCGGGCAGAAAAAACGTATCGCCGGGCATCTCGCGTCCGAACGCCGGGTGTGCATAGTCGCCGGCGATGAAAGTCCAGCGGTCCGGTTCGCTTGTGATCGGAATGAAGTAAGCGCGGTCGAAATCGAAGTATTCGGCAAACGCTGCACCGGCAATCTCCTTGCTCGCTACGCCCGCAGTCGCGACCCTGACATTCCCGGCGACGACGAAGCGATTGAGCCGCAAGTCTTCGAAGAACGTATTACCGCTGACGCGTGTGCCGTCGCCGAGCGTCACCACAACATTGCCGTCGGCACCGATGATAAAGCGGTTGCTGTAGAACGCCACGTTGCGCGCGGTGACGCGGAAGGCGGCAAGCCGGCGACCCGTTGCGGGCGACGGGCTTGGGCTCGGTATAGCAGCGGGGCTTGCCGTCACGGCGGGAACCGCGGGCGGTTCGGTCATGACGGGCGACGGCTGCGGGGCCGCGGTTACGGGGGCTGCGGGTTCGGCGGGAAGCGGTTGGGCGGCACGCGCGCGCGCCGTGAACCCACATACGACGCAGATGACGAGGCACAATGAGAAAACGATGAGACGCGGGACGTGCGCAGGCATCGCAAAGCCAATTACGAAGCGCCCGGAGATATGGCATGGCGCTTCGACGCCGGAATGTTGCGTCACGCAGCAGCGCGGGGTCCACACGGACGAATCGTTTCCGACTTACCACGGCAGCTTTCCCCCCGACCGTCTCAAGCACCAGCGCAGCGGATGCGATGTTACGTCTGCGTTGAGATGCGCCGATAACGATAACGCAATGGACGGCGATGCAATGTCCCCGCGCTCAGCGTGATGCCGCTCGAGGCGTCCTTGTTGCTGCCTGCTCGAGCGGTGAACGAGGATGTGTCCGTGAACGTGCGGCACGTTCCGCGCGCCTGGTCCATTGCGAAACGAGCCATCGACCTCGTCATCGGGACGCTCGCGTTGCTCGCGGCATCGCCCGTGATCGCGCTGGCGGCGCTCGGCATCGTGTGCGTTTCGCCCGGTCCTCCGTTTTTTCTCCAAGAGCGCTTGGGCCGCGACGGAAAGGCGTTCAAACTTTTTAAATTGCGCACGATGGTCGACGGCGCGCATCTCGTCCACGATGAGATGCACGTCTACAACGACGTCGACGGACCGGTGCTGAAGATCCGTAACGATCCGCGCATTCACCGGCTCGGCAAGTTGCTGCGCCGAGCCAGCATCGATGAGCTTCCCAACCTCGTCAATGTGTTGCGCGGCGAGATGTCACTCGTGGGACCGCGTCCTCCGCTCGAAAGCGAAGTGAAGCACTACGACGCGTTCGCGTTACGCCGCTTGCGCGTCCGGCCCGGGATCACGTGTTTATGGCAAGTATCCGGCCGCTCGGACGTCTCGTTCGAGCAATGGATGCGTTTAGACAACGACTACATCGACAATTGGTCGCCGCTCGGCGACCTCGTCATTCTGGTCCGCACCATCCCCGCGGTATTGCGCGGTGAGGGCGCTCATTAAACGGAGCGGCTCCACAGCCACGCGTGAGCGAGGTCGCCTGCGCGCGCTTCCCTCACCTGCCGTCTCGCATGGTTCACTCGCTCGCTCGACCTTGGTCGTGATGGCTGCGACCTTGGCATCGAGCGTTCTCGGATTCGGGCGTGAGGTGGTCAACGCACGGTACTTCGGTGCGCACGCCGAGATGGACGCGTTCCTGGCTGCTGCGACGATTCCAACGATCCTCTTCGGCGTCTTCAACGGTGCGCTCGTAAGCGCGCTCGTGCCCGTTTTCAGCGAATTCGTGGCACGGGGCGACGAGGACGGCGCCTGGCGCCTGGGCAGCACGCTGTTCAACATCTTGGGGCTCGCCTTGGCCGCGCTCGCGGCTCTGGGCTGGTGGCTCGCGCCCGCGTATGTGCCCGTCATTGCACACGGATTTCCACCCGAGCAACTGCAGCGCACGATCACGATGACGCGCTGGCTGATGCCGACCGTCGTCGCGACCAGTTTGGCCGGGGTCGCAAGCGCCATGCTCAACGCGCGCCATCGCTTCTCCGCGGCCGCGCTCCAAGGAATCGCCGTCAACGTCATCACGATCGTGATCGTCTTGTGGCTCACGCACAAGCTTTGGATCTACTCGCTTGTGCTCGGGACGGCTTTGGGCCTGACGGCGCAGTTGATCGTGCAGATGCCGGCGATCCTCGCCTACCGCATGTACCGGCCCGTCATCGATCTGCATCATGCCGGGCTGCGCAAGATCTGGCTGATGCTCGGCCCGATCGTCGTCGGTTCGGCGGCGGGCCAAATAGCGATTTTTTTCGACCGCCACTTCGCCTCGACGCTGTCACCGGGCTACATCGCGGGCATGAACTACGCAACCAAACTCGTCGGCTTCCCGCAGCAGATTTTCGCGGCCGCCATCGCGACCGTCATCTTTCCGCTGCTGGCCTCGCAATTCGCAAGCGCGAACCGGCGCGGCATCGAGCGCAGCGTCGTCATGGGTCTGCGCCTGGTGAACTTCATCACGATTCCGGCCGTCTTTGCGCTGATCGTGCTCGCACATCCGATGATCGCGACGCTCTTCGAACGCGGTCGTTTCACGGCGAGCACGACCGACCTTTGCGCCGGCCTGTTACCGTTCGTCGCGATCGGACTCGTCGGCGTTGCGGCGTGCATCGTGCTGACGCGCTGCTGCTTCGCCTGCAAAGAAACGCGCTGGACGGTTGCCATCTCGGTGTTCACCGTCGTGCTCAACGTCGTGCTTTCGCTCTTGTGGTTGCGGCCGCTCGGCGCACGGGGACTGCTGCTTGCAAACTCCGTGAGTCAGTGGACGCAGGCGTTCTTGTTGTTCGCGCTCGTGTGGCATCTCATCAAGGGGCTGGATTGGAAGACGATCGCCTCGTCGGTCGCGCGCATCGTCGTTTGTTCCGGGGCGATGGCGCTTGCGCTCGTGTGGATCGCGTCGCTCGGCGCACACGTCGGGCCGTCGCTCGGATCGCGGGCTTGGTACCTTGCGGGCCAGCTGCTCATCGGCGCGTTCGTCTTTGTCGGAACGGCGCGGCTGCTCGGCGTCGAGGAACTCGCGATCTCGGTTCGGCTGATCTTGCAGAAGTTCGAGACGGGCGTCCCGGGCCCGCTCGAGAACCGCGAAGCGCCGATTGCTTGATCTCTTTATGCGCGCACGAGGGCTGCTGAGCAGCGACTTTCTGCGCCATTCGGCCGTCGTCTTTACGGCGTCGCTGCTGATCAATATGCTCGGCTACGCGTTTCACTTTGCCATCAGCCGGCGCATCGGGGTCGTTGCCTACGGCGTCCTCTCGGCGCTCAACGCGGGTTACATGATTGCCCTGACGCTCGCGGGCGTTCTCACCACGGTCGTCGTCAAATACGCCGCGGAGCTGCACACGCAGCGCGATGGTTCGGCGCGCTTGGCCGCATTCGTTCATCGCCTGGCGGCCTTTTGCGCCGCGGCATCGGCCGTGTGTCTCGTCGGCGGACTGCTCGCACTGCGCCCGATCGCCGCATTCCTGCACGTGACCGACCTGCGTGCGGTTGCGCTGACGATCGCCATCATCGCTCTCACGGTGGCGGGCGCGCCGCTGCGGGCGGTCTTCCAGGGCATCGAAGACTTCGTGACGTTTTCGTGGCTCGCGCTGTGCGAAAGCGCCGTCAAGGCGATGGCCGGAATTGCGCTCGTTTACGTCGGTTTCGGCGTCGCGGGGGCCTTCGGCGGCTGGCTCGGCGGCACGGCGCTGTCGCTCGGCCTGACGACGGCCGTGCTGCTGTGGCGGTTTCGTTCGTCGCGCCGCGTTGCGCTCGAGCTCGATCTGCGCCGGCTCGTCGCGACGACCGCGAACGTTGCCGCCGCGACGGGGCTGCTCGGCATCATCAGTTACGTCGACGTGTTGATCGTCAAACACTATGCCGATCCGACCACCGCCGGCCTTTACGGCGCGCTCGCCCTCTCCGGTAAGATTTTGCTTTTCTTTGTGGCGTTCGTGCCGACGATCGTGCTGCCCAAAGCGACGCGCTTGGCGCTGGCGGGGCGGTCCGCGCTACCCGTGCTCATGCAAGCGGCCGCGGTCGTCGTCGCGATCTCCGCCGCCGGGTTGTGCGTGTACGCGCTCGCTCCCGGTGCGATCGTGACGACCCTCGCCGGGGCTTCATTTGCGGCCGCAGCGCCGTACGTGCTTCCCTACGGCGTGGCGATGGTGCTGCTCGCGATGCTCAACGTCGTCGTGATGTACAAGATGGGCATTCACCGCTTCGATTTCATCGCGCCGCTCGCAATCGTGGCCGTCGGTGAAATCGTCGGCATCGCACTTCACCACCGTACGTTGTCCGACGTCATCACGGTGCTGATTGCCGTGAATGCTTTTGCCTTGATCGGCTCCTTGTTTCGGGTCAACGCCCGGTTGCATTTGCCCGTCGTCGCGCAGTCGGCGGATGCGGCGTGAGCCGCTTCGCATTCGCTACAGCGCGAAGGTAGATAGGATGGGCGCCGCCAGTTGTGTCGCCTGCACACCGAGATCGAGCCGTACGACGACGAGCCGACGGGCGGCGCGTGCCTTGACTGAGGCGAGGAGTTCCAGTTGCGCGGCTCGCCGACGGACCGTGACGCCGCCGGTGATGTAGCGGGAGTAGCGTTGCGCGTACATTCTTGCGATTCGACGTGCGGCGCGCGACGCGCAACACGCCGTCGCGAGAGTGCTTCTTGAACCCGTGGGACTGCTTCGATACCGTGTACGGGAGAGCGAACCATCTGCGATCCGACGCTGTGAACGTGCGGAAGGGATGCCATCCATGAGCGAGGCACCGGATTGCCGCGTGAACGGAGTCAAGGTGATTCCGGGCCAACGGACACGCGTCCACGAGGACCCGATCTGAAAACGTTTTGGTCGTAAGTAGCGCACGCCTCTTGCACAGAAATCCCCAAACCGGCTGTTATCGAGAAGCCAAAGCGTGCGGCTTCGCGAAACTTTCTCCGTGAGCATTAGCAGGGTCGTGCCCAGCATCAAATCAGAGCGATGCAACGAGAACCGCAGCTTTTATGTCGATCTGCTCGGCTTCGAAGTGGCGATGGACATGGGTTGGATCATGACGTTCGAGTCGCCGACAAATCCAATGGCGCAAGTAAGCATTCTGAAGCGCGATGCTACCGCGTCGGTTCATCCCGACCTGTCGGTCGAGGTTCAAGATGTTGACGCGGTTCACGCCGCGGCGCTGCGGCGCCGAACGTTTTAGGGACCAATCGCCGCCTGAACTGCGCGACGTTGCGGTTTCCGGAAATCGGCGCAGTTTTAACCAGGAAAAGCCCATCGAGCAACCCGCGCGGATACTCTTGCGTTAGAGGAGACCGCGCAACTCATCGGCCGTCATGCCGACGTCACCAAGGATGGCCGATAACGTGCCACGCTTGAGCGTCTGCCCGCTGTGAATGTGGACCGTGGTCCGTCGGCCGTCAGGGTGCTCCATGAAATGCGCCGAGCCGCGAACGCGGACGAGGACGAAGCCGGCACGTTGCAAGGCACGCCGCACCTTGTCGCCTTCGACGACCGGAAGTTTTGTGCTCATGCCGGATATAAGGTAGCGTTTGGAGGGCGGTACGCTAGGCCGCCGGTGACGGTAGCGATATGGCGACCGTGGTCGCCATATCGGAGGGGGGAATCGCTTCGCCCCGTTCGGCCAAAACTTCCATGTGCAATGCGATCACGTCGCGAGCGTTGCTCACGGCCTCGTCGTAAGTTTCGCCCTGCGTGTGGGCGCCGCGGAACGCGGGTATGTGCACCGAGTAGCCGCCTTCGGCTTCGGGCTCGAGGACGACCGCGTAGGACCGTTCAAGCGCCATCATGCTGGAAGTTCCCGAACGGCAGCCATGGCCCCCGCGTCCTCGCTCACGAACCGGAGAACCTGTCCGACGGTGTTCGATTGGTGCACCGGCAAACGGCCGTTCCACCCCGGCAGGCTCGTCCGTCGTCATTCATCCTTTCCCCTTACGCCCACTTGCAGTCCGACAAGCGACCGTTTTCGGGAATATCACTTACGCTGGTGCAGCATAAACGTGTTCTCTTCACTGTCCCGACCGAAGGCAATGAAACAAACGGGCGTTTTGAATACGTCGCGATCGTCGCGGAACTGTACGCCACGCTCTTTGTAGAGGTCGACGGCAACTCTGATGTCGGAGACGCCGAAGGTGACGCCGTTTCCTTCGAACCACTTCTCCTGCTTGTACAATCCAAATGTCGTGCCGTCGGAAAAAGTGAATTCGACATATTTAGGACCATCGGCAGAGTCAGGACCAAACGATTTCATCACGGGCAAGCCGAGAGCGTCGCGATAGAACGAAATCGCGCGTTTCATATCCTTCACAAGTACATTGTAACGTCGATACCATTGATTGCGCCGGCCGTCGTTTGCTGGGTTGTCATCAAGCTGTCCCTCTCTTTCAGTCAGCAGCGGTCAGTCGGTTTCGCGATCGCATGAACGTCGGCGAACGTCGCACTGTGCAAGCGCGTACTGCATTCGCGTTCAGGCATTGGCGCTGCAGCGTTGGCGCGCCAGCCGCGTGGCGCGTGACGCCTCGATAATTCGTTGCGTTTCCGGGGATTCGAGCGCGGCGACGATGTGTTCGGCGGCGTCACCGTTCCCGAAGAGCGGTGGATGCTGCGGTGGGCGAAGGGGTTCGGCGTGCAGCGCGGCGCGGATTGCTGCAGGGTCCGCGCCGACGAGGCGGTTCCAACCGGCGTCGACCGTGTTCGTCCATTCGGTTGTGCCGCGTAACGTGATGCAAGGCACCGCTGCGAAGTAGGCCTCGCGCTGGACGCCGCCTGAATCCGTGAAGATCGTGCGGGCGCCGCATTCGAGCGCGATGATGTCGAGGTAGCCGAGCGGCTCGAGCGCGACCATTGCATCGGGAAGCGCGATGTCGAATTCGCGGAGTCGTGCGGCCGTGCGCGGGTGCACCGGAAAGACGATGGGGCGCGGCGCATCCGTGAACCCCGCTGCGATCGCGCGCAGACGGGCCGGGTCGTCGGTGTTCTCCGCGCGATGTACGGTGAGGAGATCGTACGGCTGCGTTTGCAGTTCGCGCAGGCGCGGCTCCAGTTGCGCGTGAGCACGGTCGCGGGCTTGCAGAAAGACGTCGTACATCACATCACCGCAAACGTGCACGTTCGCGACGATGCCTTCGCCGGCGAGCCGCTCGCGCGCGGCGCCGTCGGTTACGAGCGCGACGTCGGCGATATGATCGCTTACGATGCGATTGATCTCTTCGGGCATCGTGCGATCGTACGAACGCATCCCGCCTTCGACGTGTGCCAGCGGCAACAACAGTTGCTTTGCAGCAAGCGCACCGGCCAGCGTGCTGTTGGTATCGCCCCGCACGATAACGAGGTCCGGGTTCACGCGCGCGAACGCATCCGCTAGGCCGGCCAGCATCTCGCCCGTCTGCGCGCCGGCAGACGCGGCAGCGACGCCGAGGTTGACCTCGGGTTGCGGGATGTCGAGGTCGGTAAAGAACCGGTCCGACATTTGGCGGTCGTAGTGTTGCCCGGTATGAAGGAGCACCTCATTGTGGCGACGCCGCAGCAGACGCGAAAGAACGGCCACCTGCACGAACTCAGGGCGCGCTCCGACGACCGAGACGATCTTCATCCTGTGGGTGCGGCTGCGCCGCCTCCGCAGGTGTCGGGAGCGGCGCCGCTTCCACGGGTGTCCGGAGCCGCGCCGCCTCCCCAGTGACCTGGCCCCTGAAACCGGGGACTGCATTTCCTACGTTGTATCGGTGCAATCCGGCGGCCGGCGCGCCGAAAGAAAGGGAAGGCTCGGGGAGGAGCCGTGGACCGATGATCGAGACACCCGTTCGAGTGCCCCTCGTGGCGCCACACCTCGGCGAGGCGGAAATCGCTGCAGTCACGGCTGTGCTGCTCTCCGGGCAACTGGCCGGCGGCCCCGAAGTGGCAGCCTTCGAACGTGAATTCGCCGCCCGCGCGGGGGTGGCGCATGCCGTCGCCGTCAACTCCGGCACCGCCGCCAATCATGCGGCGCTCGAAGCCTTCGGCGTCGGCGAGGGCGACGAGGTGGTCGTCACGCCGTTCACCTTCGCCGCTTCCGCCACGCCGATTTTGATGCAGCACGCCGTCCCCCGTTTCGTCGACATCGAAGCGCGCACGTTTAACCTCGATCCGGCTCCGGCGGCCGCCGCGTGCAACGGCCGAACGCGCGCCGCGGTTCTGGTCGATCTGTTCGGGTGTCCGTTTGAACCCCGCGGCGTTGCCCTGCTGCGTGGGCGCGGGGTACGCGTTCTCGAAGATGCTTGCCAGGCGGTCGGGGCGCGCCGCAACGGCCACACTGCCGGTTCGCTCGGCGATGCCGGGTCGTTTTCGTTCTATGCGACCAAGAACATCATGACGGGCGAAGGCGGCATGCTGGTGACGGACGACGCCGACACCGCCGAGCGTGCTCGACGTTTCCGTCACCACGGGCAAGGCGCGCAGTACGAGTACCTGACGCTCGGCTACAATTACCGCATGACCGACATCACCGCCGCGATTGGTCGCGTGCAACTCGCGCGTCTGGACGCTTTTAGTGCCGCCCGGCGCGCCAATGCCGCCTTCTACGATGCGGCCCTGGGCGATATCGAAGGCGTTGTGGTGCCGTTCGTTCCGGCCGGCGTCGAGCATGCGTATCATCAATATTCACTCCTGGTCGATCCGGCTCGCACGCCGAGCGGCGCCGATCGCGACGCCGTTCGCGCGGCACTTGCGGCGCGCGCGGTAGCAAGCGGCATCTATTACCCGAAGCCGCTGCATCTGCATCCGCTGTTCGCGGCGTACGGCTACGGGCCCGGCGACTTTCCGGTTGCCGAGCGGATTTCAAAGCAGATTCTCGCGCTGCCGATCGGCCCGCACCTCGATCGCGCGCAATTGGAGTGGACCGCGCGCAGCGTGCGCGCTGCCGTCGGCGCCAGGGAGACGTAGACGTGTTGCCGCCGTTACGTATCGGAGTCGTGGGGTTCGGGTCGATCGGCCGCCACCATGCGCGCAATATCGAAGCGCGGCGCGACACGGAACTGGTCGGCGTGGCCGAGACATCGCCGCTCGCAGCCGCCCAGGCGCAGGCTTCGGGCTACCGTACCTTTTCGGCTTCGCGCGAGCTGCTGGCCGCGGGGCTCGATGCCGTCGTGATCTCCGTTCCGACGAGCAAACACGAGGACGTGGCGAGCGATTTCATCGATGCGGGCGTCGCGTTGCTCGTCGAGAAGCCGCTCGCGCACACGATGGCTGCCGCCAAACGTCTGCTCGGGCGCTGTCGGCGTGCCGGCGTGCCGCTGATGGTCGGCTACGTCGAACGCTACAATCCGGCGATCGCGGCCACGCGGGACTTCGTCGCGGGGGGAAACCTCGGGAAGCTGATCAGCATGTCGGCGCGACGCGTCGGGATTCTACCGCCGCGCATTCGGGATGCAAGCGTGCTGATCGACATCGGCGTGCACGACATCGACATGGTCGCCTTCATCACCGGCGCGCGGCTGAACCTGCTCTGTGCGCAAGGCGGAATGGCGGTACTCGACGATCGGCTCGACTTTGCGACCTTGCTGCTCGATGCTGCGGGCTGCGTTGTTTCGATCGAGGCGAATTGGATCACGCCGGTCAAAATCCGGGAGCTTTCCATCACGGGAACCAACGGCTACTGCCGCGTCGATTACATCACCCAGGAGGCGTGGTTCGCGCCGGGCCAGCGTTTCGAGCCGACCGGCAACTACGATGAGCTCGTGCGCCAATATAAAGAAGGCACGTTGATCTCGTTGCCCGTGGCCAAGCGTGAGCCGCTGGCGTGCGAACTGGAGGTCTTCGTCAACGGATTACGCGGATTCGAACCGCTGCCCGACCCCGGTTTGGCACTCGCGTCGCTGCGGATCGCCGAGGAGGCGACGGCGGCCATCACGCGCACGCCGCCATCGATGCACGTCGCCGCGGTGTCGATTGCCGGCTGATATCGCGCCCGCGCCGTTTGTGCACGAGACGGCGCTCGTGGAGGACGGGGCGCAACTGGGATCGGGCACGCGCATCTGGCATCAGGCGCAGGTGCGCCGGGGCGCGTTAATCGGCGCGCGCTGCATCGTCGGTAAAGGTGCGTTCGTCGACTTCGACGTCGTCATCGGTGACGATTCGAAGCTGCAGAACTACGCCTGCGTGTACCACGGCGTGACGCTTGGCCGCGGCGTGTTCGTTGGTCCGCACGCGGTTTTCACGAACGATCGCCGTCCGCGTGCGACGGACCCGTCGTTTGCGGCGCTACGTGACGGTGACTGGGAGGTCGGCGAAACGCGGGTCGACGACGGTGCGGCGATCGGCGCAAACGCGACGATCTTACCGGGACTGCGCATTGGAGGTTGGGCGATGATCGGAGCGGGCTCGGTCGTGACCGCCGACGTTGCGTCCTATGCGCTCGTCGTCGGTACTCCGGCGCGGCGCATCGGTTGGACCTGCTCATGCGGCGCAAGACTGCGTGATGATGCGACAGCCTGCGCGCGTTGCGGCCCGCTGCCCGAAGACCACCCATTACGGGTGCGCTAACGCATCGGCGTCCATCGCTTAGAGCTGTTGGGCTTTATCCGACTTGCCCACATGATTCCCCGACCGAATCGGGACTGATTCGGCATAGCCGAACCCTGCACGAATTCAGCGACCCAGTCCGATTAGTAGCGCCGGACGTTGAGCAGGTTTGCGGTGCGGAAGGCTTGCTCGACGCGGTCGACCGATGCGTCCGAAGCGAAATAAGCGACGACCGAACGACC
>JAABUX010002986.1_pt1 | contig 23047 bp, 28 predicted proteins | sample 5561851 | NCBI WGS metagenome assembly JAABUX01 (sample SAMN10711883, study PRJNA513361) | rock metagenome | isolation source: Antarctica rocks | place: Antarctica: Victoria Land, Richard Nunatak red sandstone | collected 2016-01-03 | reverse complement strand
GGCTGGTGATCGTGCGCGAGGCCGGCGGCTACGTGACCAATGCCGCCGGGGGCGAACTGGCGCTGACCGACAGCGTGGACGTGGTCGCCGCCAACCCGCATCTGCACGCGCGGCTGCTGGAGGTGGTCGCCGACGGGGTCGCCGTGTCCGGCCGGGCGGCGTAATTATCTTTGAGCGTATCGGCGCCCGGCGTTAGGCTGGTGAATATGACCAGGGCCGCGCTTCTACTGTCGCTCCTCAGTGCGCCCGCGATGGCGCAGGTCCGGGTCGATCCCGGCGCCTTGGATGCGCTGACGCAAACGCCGCCCGCGACCGCTCCCGCCAAGCGCGCGCCGCCGAAGCGCCCGGCCGCACCGGCGCATCCGGTGAAACCGAAGGCGCCGACGAAGCCGCCCGCTCCCGTGGTGAGCGCGCCGGCCCCGCCTGCGCCGCCGAAGGTGTCGGCTGCCCCGCCGCCAGCTCCGGTCGTGCCGCCGCCGATCGCGGTTCCCGTCCAGCGCCCGCCGCCGCCCGCCGCGGTCCCCGTGATCAACGACGCGCCCGGCGAGGCGAGCAAGGTTCCCGGCGGCCTGCGGGTGACGTTCGGGACCGGGCGTGCCGACCTCAATCCAGGCACGGAGGCCGCCCTGCGCATGTTTGCGAAAACGGTGAAGCCGGACGAAGGCGTCAGTCTCAACGTCTACGCCTACGCCGCCGCGACGGAGGACGATCCGTCCACGCCGCGCCGCCTGTCGCTGTCGCGCGCCCTGGCCGTCCGCGCAGCGATGATCTCGGAGGGGATCGTCTCGACCCGCATCTACGTTCGCGCACTCGGCGCCTCGGCGGCGGCCGTGACCGACAAGGTGGGCGATAAAGCGGGCGATAAAGCGGGGGCTGACGCTCCGCCCGACCGGGTCGACGTGACCCGTGTCGGCGCTCCGGACGCCCCGGCGCCATGACCCGACCCAACATCTACCTCGTCCGCATGCTGGTCTTCCTCGCCCTGGTCGCGGTGGTGGCGATCCTGCTCTCGGGCCAGTTGACGGTCGCGTTCTCCAGCAACCCCCTGCTGAACTTGCTGATTTTCTTCGTGCTCCTGCTCGGCATCGCTTGGAACATCGTCCAGGTCACGCGCCTCACGCCCGAGGTGCGCTGGCTCGAAACCTTCCAGCAGAATCGGTCCCGTCTCGCCGCCCTGCCGCCGCCGAAGCTGCTCGCCCCGATGGCGAGCATGCTGGTCGCCCGGGGGGCGCGCGGACGCGACGGGCAGGACCGGTTCACCTTGTCGGCGCCGGCCATGCGAAGCCTGCTCGACAGCCTGGCCAGCCGCCTCGACGAAAGCCGCGAGCTGTCGCGCTACATGACCGGGCTGCTGATCTTCCTCGGCCTGCTCGGCACGTTCTGGGGCCTGCTGCTGACGGTGAGCGCGGTCGCGGATGTGATCGGCGGCATGTCGGTCGGCTCCGGCGACATCAACGCGCTGTTCGACCAGCTCAAGTCCGGCCTGGCGCGTCCGCTGAAGGGGATGGGCACGGCATTCTCCAGCTCGATGTTCGGCCTCGCGGGCGCGCTGGTGCTGGGCTTCCTCGACCTCACCGCCGGGCAGGCGCAGAACCGCTTCTTCAACGAATTGGAGGAGTGGCTGGCTAGCCTGACCCGGCTGTCCTCGGGCGTGCTGGGCGGCGAGGGCGAGGCGTCCGTCCCAGTGTACGTGCAGGCGCTGCTGGAGCAGACGGCCGAGAACATGGAGAACCTGCAGCGCATCCTGGTGCGCGGCGAGGAAGGCCGCGGCCAGGCGAACCAGGCGATCCTGTCGCTGACCGACAAGATCGGCGGCCTGTCCGACAGCCTGCGGACCAACCAGCAGCTGATGCTGCGGATCGGCGAGGCGCAGTCGGCGCTCGGCCCGGCGCTGCAGCGGCTGGCCGAGCCGCGCGGGGGCAGCGGCGACGACGCGGCGCGCGGACACCTCCGCAACATCGAGACGTATCTCCAGCGATTGGTGAGCGAGAGCGAGCAGGGCCGGGTGCAGACCACCGCCGACATCCGCAACGACATCCGCGTGCTGACCCGCACCATCGCCGCCCTCGCGGAAGGGCAGCCGCATTGAGCGCGCGTCGGTAATGGCATTGCGACGCCGGGGCGGCGGGGGCGGCGAGCTGAATGCTTGGCCCGGCTACGTGGACGCGCTGTCCACCCTGCTGATGGTCATCATTTTCGTGCTGCTGGTGTTCGTGCTGGCGCAGGCCTTCCTGTCGGTCGCTTTGACCGGCAAGGACCGCGCCCTGGACCGGCTGAACCGCCAGATGACCGAGCTGTCGGACATGCTGTCGCTCGAGCGCGGCCGCACGTCGGAGCTGCAGGTGTCTATCGCCGGCCTCACCCGCGACCTGCAGACGACCGCGGCGGCGCGCGACAACTTCGCCTCCCAGGTCACCAGCCTGCAGGACCAGCAGGGCCGCGCCGCCACCGAACGCGACGCGCTGCGGGCCGAGCGGGACCGGCTGTCGGCGCAACTGGCCGACACCGTGCTGCAGTCCCAGGCCGCCGTCGGCCGCGCCGATTCGTTGCAGAAGCAGTTGGCGGACACGGCGGGCAAGACCGACGCCGCCGGGCAGGAAGCCGCGCAGATCGCCGGGCAACTGGCCGACGCGCGCCGGCAATTGGCCGAGGCGCAGGCGCAGATGGCCAAGCTGAACCGCACCGTCACGGCGGATCGGGCGACCATCCAGGCGCGGCTGTCGGACCTGACGAAGCTGGCCGACCAGGTCCGTGCCCTGACGGCCCTGCGCGACGAGCTGGAGGCGCAGGCGCGCGAGGCAGCCGGGCGGACGGTGACGGAGGAGCAGGCGCGCGCGGCGGTGGCTGCCCAATTGGCGGACGAGCAGAAGCTGTCGGAGAGCGCCCGGGCACAGATCGCGCTGCTGAACCGGCAGTTGAGCGAGCTGCGCGGCCAGATGGCGCAGATCGCCGGGGCGCTGGACGCGTCGGAGAAAGCCAGCCGGGATAAGGACGTGCAGATCGCCAACCTCGGCTCCCGGCTGAACGTGGCGCTGGCGTCCAAGGTGGAGGAGCTGCAGCGCTACCGCAGCGAGTTCTTCGGCCGGCTGCGCGGGGTGCTGGCGAACCGGCCGGGCATCCAGGTGGTCGGCGACCGGTTCGTGTTCCAGAGCGAGGTGCTGTTCCCCGTCGGCAGCGCCGACCTGACGCCCGCGGGCCAGGACCAGATACGCGCCCTGGCGACCACGCTGAAGCAGATCGCGGCCGACATCCCACCCGACCTGCACTGGATTTTGCGGGTGGATGGCCACGCCGACCGGCAGCCGGTCCGTACCGGGGCGTTCGCCAGCAACTGGGAGCTGTCGAGCGCGCGGGCGATCAACGTGGTGAAGCTGCTGATCACCGAGGGGGTGCCGGCCAACCATCTGGCCGCGACCGGGTTCGCGGAGTTCCAGCCGCTCGATGGCAACGAGGGCACCGAATCCTACGCGCGCAACCGGCGGATCGAGCTGCGGCTGACAGACCGTTGAGTTCGGCGTACTACCATCCGGGCCTGACCGAGCGGGGCGAGCGCGTGCGGATTTGGATACCGTCGACACCCTCCGGCCCCGGCACCTGGCACGATCCGGACGCCGTCGCGCACTTCGTTCCGAACGGGCCGGCGCCGAGCGAGCTCAATGGCTTGGCGTTCAACCCTGCCAGCCCGCCGCAGGACGCGGCGGGCTGGGCGCGGCTGGTCGCGACACCTGACCGTCAGCCGCCGCTCGCGACGTCGCCCCTGCATCGCGGGCGCGGAGCCGGCGTCGTGATCCCGGAGCCGGACGGCCGGGTGTGGCTGATCGAGCCGACGAACCACTTCGCCGGGTATCGGCACACTTTCCCGAAAGGGTCCATGGAGCCCGGCTACGAACTGGCCGCGCTGGCCGTGAAGGAGGCCTACGAGGAAACCGGGCTGCTGGTCGAGATCGGCGCTTTCCTGTTCGACGCGCCCCGGCCGGGTTCGATGGCGCGCTACTACCTCGCCCGGCGAATCGGCGGCATCCCAACCGCGATGGGCTGGGAGTCGCAGGCGGTGCTGCTGGCGCCTCGGCACCGGCTGCGCGGGTTGCTGAACCGCCCGATCGATCACCCTGTCGTGGCGGCGCTGGAGGCGGCTCGGGTCTAGACCGTACTGCCTGGGCTGGGCAGAGTAGCCGGATGAAGTGTCTCGTCGGCTCCGTGCCGATTTCGCGGGCCTGGCTCACTCTGCCGGCCCTGATCGCCCTTGCTGGTTGCGGGTCGGTGCTGACGGCCGGCACCGCCGACATCGCCGGCATCGCGGGCGCCGGCATCGCGGGCTCCGTGTCGAAGTCGGCCGCGGCAGCGACTGGGATCGGCTTGGCCGTGGCGGCTGGGGCGAATGCCGGGCTGCAATACGCCGAACGCCGGGTGCACCGCACCGAGCAGGACAGCATCGCCGCAGCAGCCGGCGACCTTGCGCCGGGCACGGTCGGCCGCTGGAGCGTGGTGCACACCTTGCCGGTCGAGGCCGACGAGCACGGCGACCTGGTGGTCACCCGTGCGTTCGACGGCGCCGACTTCGGGTGCCGGGAGATCGTGTTCTCGGTCGAGACGCAGGCCGACCACGACGTGCAGCGCGCATTCTACACCGCGACGGTGTGCCGCGACGGCGCACGCTGGAAGTGGGCGTCTGCCGAGCCCGCCACCGAGCGCTGGGGCAACCTGCAATGAGAGCGCTGCTGATATTGCTGCTGCTCGGCGGCTGCAAAGCGGTCCCGGAGATCAGCGGCGTGGTGGCGGGCGGGATCGCCGTCGGCGCCAGCGCCAATCCAGCGGTCGGCTTCGGGGTCGGCGTCGCGACGGCGGCGGTCGCCGATTACAGCCTGAGATACGTGACGAAACGCTGGCACCGGTCCGAGCAGGACGCCATCGCCAGCGTTGCCGGCGGGCTGCCGGAGGGCGGCCAGGCGCCATGGGCCATCCGCCACGACCTCCCGTTTGGCAACGAGCACGGTCGGCTGCAGGTGGTGCGGATGATCGAGAACCCGCTAGCCCCGTGCAAGAAGGTGGTGTTCTCGGTTCAGGACGGGGATGAAGCAGAGGCGTGGTACTCGGCGGATATGTGCCAGCAGGCGACGCGGTGGAAGTGGGCGAGCGCGGAACCGGCGGTGGAGCGGTGGGGTTTGCTGCAGTAGGCCGGCTCCCGATTTGCCGTTCTTCCTCCTCGCGTGGCTCTGAAGACTTAAGCAAACCTGTGCGCCGGCGCCGTCTTCTTCGAAACCTGCATTTTAATTAGATTGCTTACCTTCACGGCTGAGACTACCTTCGTATTTGCTGCGATACAAAATGCGGAGGGAAACAAGATGTCAGTTTCGCTTAGGTTCATTGCCGCGGCTTTGGCGGCAGTCCTCGTATCCGCCTGCACCTTGACCAGTCTTCCAACCAGAAGCGCCTACTCTCGCGACGTCGGGCCAGGCAGCGGTGCGTTCGGGCCGGAGAGCGACCTCGGGTCGGTCGGCTCAGGCAACACCTATTTGGCAGGCGCACCTGCCGCCGGTGGGATCAGCGGTATGGGTGGCAGCCGCTAACCTTAACGAGCGGCCAAGTCGCTACGTCGGATCCCCGAACGCTCGCCGCCGCAGATCCTTCAGCCGGTCCGCCCCGCCGGGCGTCTTCGGGTCGATCTCCAGCGCCTTCTGCTCGGCGTCGTACGCGCCGCGCCAGTCCCCACGCTGCTCGGCGATCCGCGACAAATCCTCGAACGCGGCAAAATGCCGGGGTTCCAGGCGGATCGTCTCGGCAATGTCGTGTTCTGCCCCCGCCGTGTCGCCCAGCCTGGCGCGGGCCAGCGCCCGGCTGTGCCAGCCCTCCACCAAGGTCGGATCGAGGTCGAGGGTCGCGTCGAAATCGTCCAGCGCGTCCTGCGGGGCGTCCGACAGCTTGCGCAGCCCGCGTGCAAGCAGCAGCTTTACTGCCGGGGATGCCGCATCCGTCCACTGGCCCATGATCACCGATTCGAGCATCCCGGCCGATTGCTCGTCGGGGGCCACCTGAAGGGCGCCTAGCATCCGGTCCAGCATCTGCGCGCGATCCATCGGCTGGGCGCTCGCCGCCGTCGTCGCCAGCAGCAAGGCCACCACGGCGCGCATCAGGCGGGCAACAGCGGCGCGACCGTCGCTGGCACGGGGCCGCCGGCCATCCAGTCCAGCAGCTCGATCGTGTGCACCACCGGAAGCCCGCCGCCGCCGAGTTGGGTCAGGCACCCGATATTGCCGGCCGCCACCAAATCCGGCGTGGTGGCGCGCAGGTTCTCCAGCTTGCGCTCCCGCAGCCGCCCGGCGATCTCCGGCTGCATCAGGTTGTATGTCCCCGCCGACCCGCAGCACAGATGAGGCTCCTTCGGTTCCACCACCCGGAACCCGGCTTTCCGCAGCAGCGCCTTGGGTTCGGCGGTCACCTTCTGGCCGTGCTGCAGGCTGCACGCGGCGTGGTAGGCGACCGTCAAATCCGGCGCCGGGCGCGCGGGCGCATAGCCGATCCGGGTCAGGAACTCGGATATGTCCGCCGTCCGCGAGGCCACCGCCTCGGCCGCCTCTCGCTCCGGCTCGGTGCGGAACATGAAGCCGTAATCCTTCAAGGTGATGCCGCAGCCAGAGGTGTTGACGACGATCGCGTCCAGCCCCTCCCCCGCGATCTCCCGCGACCAGGCGGCGATGTTGGCGCGGGCGCTGGCCATCGCCGGGTCGTGCTGGCCCATGTGGTGGGTCAGCGCGCCGCAGCAGCCGGCGCCCCGCGCGACCACCACCTCGACGCCGAGCCGAGTCAGCAGCCGGATCGTGGCCTCGTTGATCTCGGGAGCAAGCACCTGCTGCGCGCACCCGGCCAGCAGCGCCACGCGCGCGCGGCGCTCGCCTTGGGCGCGGTGCACCTGCGGCCGCTCGACGGCGCTGGCGGGCGGCAGGCGGGCGGGTGCCAGTTCCAGCATCGCCCGCAGCCGGCCGCCCAGCACGCCCCGGGGCAGCAGCCCACGCAACGGACGGCCCAGCCGCGCGCCGAGCAGCGCCAGCCGCAGCAGCCGCACGTTCGGCAGCACCATCACCAGCACCCGGCGCAGCATCCGCTCGTGCCAGGGCCGCTCGTAGGTCTCCTCGATGTAGCGGCGGGCGTGATCGACCAGGTGCATGTAGTTCACGCCGGACGGGCAGGTGGTCATGCACGCCAGGCACGACAGGCAGCGGTCGACGTGCTGCACGACCTCCTGCGTCGCCGGACGGCCGGATTCGAGCATGTCCTTGATGAGGTAGATGCGCCCGCGCGGGCTATCCAGCTCGTCGCCGAGCAGCACGAACGTCGGGCATGTGGCGGTGCAGAAGCCGCAGTGCACGCAGGTTCGCAGCACCTGGTTGGACGACGCCGTGTCCGGGTCGCGAAGCTGCTCGGGGGAGAAAAGGGTCTGCATGGGTTAAAGTCCTGGGTAGAGCCGGCCGGGGTTCAGGATGCCGTCCGGGTCCATGGCGGCCTTGACGCGGCGGGTAATGCGGGCGAGCGGGTCTGGTTCTATGGGCACGACATCGACCGCGGCACGCATCGGCTCCGGGCCGCGCAGCACGGTCCAGGTGCCGCGCGCGGACCGGGCCGCGCCGGTGACGGTGGCGTGGAGCGAGGGCGGGCCGGCGATCCATGCTAGGCCGCCGCCCCAGTCGAGGTAGCCGCGCGCGCCGGCGGCCGTCGCGGACGCGAGCACGCCGGGCCCGGCGGACGGGCGGACGGACACGCGCCACACCGCATCGCCCTCGGCAGCGGCGAGCGGTGCTGCGTCGCGGATGGCGCGCCAGGCGACCAGGCTTAAGGCGTCGTCGAGCAGGTCGGCGGTCCCGAACGCGGCCAGGTCATCCCGCAGCCGCTCCGACCGGTAGGCGACGCTGGCCGCGAAATCCTCCAGCCGCACCAGCGCCGCCGGGCCGGCGATGCCGATCGACGCCGCGTCCGGCAGCCACGCCGCGCCCGACACGCCGTACGGCGAGCCCAGAGCCGCCGACAGCGCCGCCACGCCGCGTACGGCGTCCAAGCCGCGCAAAACCAATGTGCCGGTCCGTTCCGGCCGGGGCAGCACCTTCAAGGTAATTTCCGTCATCACCGCCAGGGTGCCGTGGCTGCCGGTCAACAGCTTGCACAGATCCAGCCCCGTCACGTTTTTCAGCACGCGGCCGCCGGAATGGAACGCCTCGCCCGCCCCGTTCACCGCGCGCACGCCCATCACGTGGTCGCGCATCGCCCCCCACGCGACCCGGCGCGGCCCCGACATGTTCGTCGCGACCACGCCGCCGATCGTCTGCGTCCCCGGCCCGAGCAGTCCCGACAGGTCCGGCGGTTCGGCGATCAAATGCTGCCCCTTCGCCGCCACCGCGGCCTCGACCTCGGCCAGCGGGGTGCCGGCGCGCGCGGCGATGATCAGCTCCTGCGGCGAATACAGCGTGATCCCGGTCAGGAACCGCGTGGACAGCGTGCGCGCGGCCTGCACCGGGCGCAACATGCCGGCCTTGCTGCCGCCGCCCCGCACCAGCACCGGCTCACGCGCTGCCCGCGCCGCGAGGATCGCGGTTGCGACCCCCGCCTCGTCTGCGGGCTCGGTGATCATGCGGCGGCCGACAAGCCCTTGAGCGGAAACACTTTGCTGGGGTTCAGCAGCCAGCCCTCGTCGAACGCCGACTTGATGCGGCGCTGCTGGTCCAGCTCGACCTCGTTGAACTGCACGCTCATCAGGTCGCGCTTCTCGACGCCGACGCCGTGCTCCCCCGTCAGGCAGCCGCCGACCTCCACGCACAGGCGCAGGATGTCGGCGCCGAACTCCTCGGCCCGGTGGAAGCTGTCGTCGTCGTTGGCGTCGAACATGATCAGCGGGTGCAGGTTGCCATCGCCGGCGTGGAAGATGTTGGCGACCTTCAGGCCGTAGCTGTCGCTCATCTCGCCGATGCGGCGCAGCACCTCCGGCAAGCGGCTGGTCGGGATGGTGCCGTCCATGCAGAGGTAGTCCGGGCTGATGCGGCCGACGGCGCCGAACGCACCCTTGCGGCCCTTCCAGATCGCGATGCTTTCCTCGGCCGTCTGCGACACCTTCAGGCTGAGCGGCTCGAACGGCTCGCACAAGGCCTTGATGCGGTTGAGTAAATCGTCCTGCTCGGCGACGCTGCCCTCGACCTCGATGATCAGCATGGCCTCGGCATCCATCGGATAGCCGGCGTGGCAGTACGCCTCGCAGGCGTGGATTGCCGGGCGGTCCATGAATTCGAGGGCCACCGGGATAATGCCGGAGCCGATGATCGCGTCCACGCAGGCGCCCGCGATCTCGTTGGAGGCGAACGCGGCCAGCATCGCTCGCGCCCCCTCGGGCGACCGCAGGATACGCACGACGACCTCGGTCACGATCACCAGTTGGCCCTCGCTGCCGGTCAGCAGGCCGAGCCAGTCGTAGCCGGCGGAATCGAGGTGCTGGCCGCCGATGTGCAGCACGTCGCCCTCGATCGTGACGCAGGTGAGCCCGAGCAGGTTGTTGGCCGTCACGCCGTATTTCAGGCAGTGGGCGCCGCCGGAGTTCATGTTGACGTTGCCGCCGATCATGCACGCGAGCTGGCTGGACGGGTCGGGCGCGTAGAAGAACCCGCGATCCTGCACGGCCTGGGTGATGCCGATATTGGTGACGCCCGCCTGCACGGTGGCGCAGCGGTCGCCGTAGTCGATGTCGAGGATGCGGTTCATGCGCATCATGCCGACCACCACCGCGTCGGCCAGCGGCAGCGCGCCGCCCGACAGGCTGGTCCCGGCGCCGCGCGGCACCACCCGCACGCCGTTGCGGTGGCAGAACGCCAGCACGGCTGCGACCTGCTCGGTCGTCTCCGGCAAGACCACGGCGAGCGGCACCTGGCGGTAGGCCGACAAGCCGTCTGTCTCATAAGGCTTCAGCCGAAGCGCCTCGGCGATGACGCCCGTTGCCGGCAGCAGTTCGCGCAAGCCGGCCACGATCTCGTCGCGGCGGGCGATGATGTCGGCTTTTGGTTCGGGGCAGGCCAGCATGTGATTTCCTCCCGTTATGGAGGAAATATGGAACTCACCGCCGGAAGGGGCAAGCCGACGCGCGCGCTAATTCAGCCTTGGCGCGCCTTCATCCGCGGGTTCTTCTTGTTGATCACGTAAACTCGACCGTGACGGCGCACGACGCGGCAGTTCTTGTCGCGAAGCTTGGCCGATTTAAGGCTGTTGCGGATCTTCATGGGAGTGAACCTGGGCGGATAAAGTTGCTGGGCGGAGGCGCGGGAATTACCGGCCGGGCCCCAAACTGTCAACCCGATCGATACAGCGACAAATTTCATAAATTGAAGGTTGTGAGATACGGTCCAGCTTTCGAGCGCATCCGCTTATCGAAGTTTGCCGCTGAGGCGCGCACGCTTGGACGGGCCCGACTCGCCATCGCCTCTGCTCGCCGGATTGCGGGCCCACCCTAACCCCTGATTGGATTTTCGATGCGCAACCGTGGAACCTGGACGGCCTTTCTGGCGTCCGCCTTCCTGGTGGTGGGCCTGATGGGCCTATTCGCCACCTTCGCCGCCCCGCTTCCCCTCCAGCGCGCCCTCGCCCGGGAAACCGCACTGGACGACGCGCTGGCGACCGCGGGGACGCCGGATCAAGCAGCTCAATTGGAAGCGCTCCGGCCCCGCTTGGACGACAGCGCTGCCGTCGTCATCGACGGGTCCGGCGACTTGAAAGGCCGGGTCGCGGCGGCACGGATGACGATGCGAACGCAGTTGCAGCGTGAGGCGGACGCGATCGCGGGGCGGCTGCGGTTGCTGATCGTCGTGGTCACCTTCGTCGCCGCGCTGTTCGGGGCGATCGTCATGGGCGCGGGGCGGGCTAGCGCCTAACCGGGCGAAATGCGCGCCAGGGCCTGAACCTTCATCGGGCGTTAACCCGCTTGACGACAGAGTGCCGGACGCAATGAGGCGTCCACGATGTCCCCAACCATCCTTCGGCCCTTGGGCGCCGCGCAACGCGACCGCTTTCTCGCGTTCGCGTTCGCAGCGGCGGACCTGCTCGTAGAGGCATCTGCCGACGGCGTCATCGAGTTCGCCGCGGGGGCGTTCCAGGCGCGGTTCGGCTCGGCGCCTGAAAGCTTCGTTGGTCGTCACGTCAGAAGATTGTTCGCGTCGGATGACCATGTGGCACTGGAACTCGCCTTCTCCCTCACCGCCGTGCGGGCCCGCCTGCCGCCCCTTGTCATCCGCCTCGCCGACGCTGCCGCGACGCCGATGGTCGTCTCCGGACTTTCGCTCCCCGACGGCGGGGGACGCCTCTGCTTGACGATTGGACGGCTGCCGAGCCTGCCTGCGCCCATTGTCTCCGATGCCGTTCCAAGTCAGCACTTCGCCCGAGCGGCGGAGCTGCGCCTTCGCAACGGCGACACCGGGTCGCTCGGCCTGCTGGAGCTAGAAGGGTGGACTGCCACGCGCAGCACGCTTTCGGCTGAAACCCAACGCGCGCTGCACGCCGAAATCAATGAGGTGCTGGTGCGCCTTGGCGGTCCCGGCGCGATCACAGGAAAAATCGCAGATGGACGGTATGGTGTGTTAGCCGAAAATCAAACCGACCTTCCCGCTCTTGCCCGCGAGTTGGAGACGTTGCTGCACTCGATCCCGGCGACAGCGAGGACGCAGGTCAGCAGCACTGGGATCAGCCTGGAGCATCCGGAGCTGTCGCGGCAGCAGGCGGCCCGGGCGTTGCGGTTCGCCTTGGGACGGTTCGCCGACGGCGGTACGGCGGCGACCGAGCAGGCGGGGTTGCGAGACGGCCTAGCGGAGTTCATCGCCAGCGCCGATATCCGCGCCCGCAGCATCCGCAGCACGATTGCCGAGGGACGTTTTCAACTGGCGTTCCAGCCCGTGGTGACGCTCGCCACCCGCAAGGTGCACCACTATGAGGCGCTGCTGCGGCCCGTGTTCACACCGGGCAGCCCGGTTCACACGACCGAGGAATTCGTCACCTTCGCCGAGGCGGTGGGCTTGTCTGAGGTGCTGGATTGGGCGGTGCTGCAAGCGGCCGTCACCATTTTACAGGATAAGCCGGATGTTGCCGTAGCGGTGGACATCTCTGGTTTCTCGATGCAGAGCGCAGATTTCCGGTCCCGGATGCTGAGCCTCGTGCACGCGCGCCAGCCGTCGGCGGGACGTCTGATGGTGGAGTTGACGGAAACGGCCGACATCGAGGATGTGGCGGAGGCGGCGGAAAGCGTTGCTCAGTTGCGGGCTGCCGATATTGCGGTGTGCATCGACGATTTCGGTTCCGGATCGGCCGCGTTCCGCTATCTGCGGGAGTTCCGGGTGGACTACGTCAAGCTCGACGGCGCCTACGTGCGCAACGCGCTCCACAACGCACGCGAGTACGGCTTTCTGCTGTCGATGGTCGAACTAGCCAATTTCGTCGGCGCCAAGGTGATCGCCGAGATGATCGAATCGGAACCGGAAGCGGAGATGATGCGAGGGATCGGCGTGGAATTCGGCCAGGGCTGGCTGTTCGGCCGTCCCGGTGCCCTCCCGGGCTCCCGCAGCGCCTAGTCGGGCACGAGATCCAGCAGGCGGATGCGGGCCGGGGGCAATGGCCGGTGCTGGGTGCCGAATGCGTCGCGCGCCAGGAACGTGCCCGTCAGCCGCAAGCCGTCCCGCCAATCCTGCGGGGCCGCCGGAGCGCTGCCGGTGAGGAACGCCGGCAATCGCAGCAGCCGATCCTTCCACGCCCCCGCCGCGTCCTCGGCCACGGCGCGCCCGGTGCGCGGAGACACCCAGGCAAGCCCGGCCGACGCGCCCGTCAACGTGCAGGCCGACAGGTCCAGCCCGTAGCCAAGCTCGGCCAGCAGCGTCACCTCCCACCGCACCAAGTCCGTCAGGGCACCGTCGCCCTGCGCCAGATGGCCGATCAGGTGCAGCAAGCCGTCGAACACCGCCGGGTGCGGCTCGCGTTCCGTCAGCGCGCCTTCGGCCACCGCGCAGGCAGAGGCGAGAATCGCCAGCGACAGCGCGTCGTCCATCGCCAAAGCAGCGCCGGGATGCACCAGTTCACCCGTGAAAGCGCCGAGCTGGTCCGAAAGGCGCGCCACCCAGCGGAGCTGCACGAGGTTGCCCGGCAGCCACATCGACGCCTTCGCGCGCGACAACCCGCCGCGAACCAGGCCCCGGTGCGCCCCATGCGCCTGCGTCATCACCGTCGCCAGCGCGTCGCCTTCGCCGTACGGCCGCGCCGCCATCACGATCCCCGGCGCCTCCCACTCCATAGCTCAGCCCGGGTCTTCCAACCCGATCGCCCGCAGCCGCGCGCCCTCCTCATCCCAGCCGGCGCGCTCCTTCACGTTCAGGAACAGATGCACCGGACGATCGAGCAGCCGCGCCAATTCCAGCCGCGCCCGCGCGCCGATCTCGCGGATGCGCGTGCCGCCCTGGCCGATCAGGATCGCCTTGTGGCCGGGACGGGCGACATACACGGTCGCCTCGATCCGCAGCGAACCGTTCGGCTTCTCCTGAAAGCTCTCGGTCTCGACGGTCGCGCCGTACGGCACCTCCTCGTGGGTCTGCAGAAAGATCTGCTCGCGCACCACCTCGGCCGCCAGCAGCCGGTCCGGCAGGTCGGTCAAGTCGTCCTCGGGATACAGGTACGGCCCGGCCGGCAGCGCGGCGGCCAGATGGTCCAGCATCGTGTTCAGGCCGTCGCCGGTGGAGGCGCTGACCATGAAGGTTTCCTCGAACGGCGCCAATTCGGTCATCGTGGCCGTCAGCGGCAGCAGCGCTGCCGGGGATACCAGGTCCGACTTATTCAGCACCAGCCAGGCGCGTCCGCCACGCTGCGCCAGGCGCTTGGCGATCCCTTGCACCGCCTCGCTGGCGCCGGTTTTCGAGTCGATCAGCAGCAGGGTCAGGTCGGCATCCTCCGCGCCGGTCCACGCGGCGGCGACCATCGCGCGGTCCAGCTTGCGGCGGGGGCGGAAGATGCCGGGCGTGTCGACCAGCAAAATCTGGCTCTGGCCACGCATCAGGATGCCGAGGACACGGAACCGGGTCGTCTGCGCTTTCGGGCTGACGATAGACAGCTTGGCCCCGGTCAGCCGGTTCAGCAGAGTCGATTTTCCGGCGTTGGGCGCACCGACGATGGCGACGAAGCCGCAGCGTGTGGTCATGGTTTCGGCTCCAATTGGCCTAGAAGATCGGCCGCGGCGTCGCGTTCCGCAACCTGCTTGCTCCCGGCGCTGCCGCGGCCGGTGCGGCCACTCCCCGTGACCGCGACCGTGAAGACAGGGTTGTGGGGCGGCCCATCCTGGCGCTCGGTCGTGTAGACCGGCAGTGGCTTGCCCCGTGCCCCGAGCCATTCCTGCAGCGCGGTCTTCGCATCCTTGGGCGGAATGAGCTGGGCTTCCATCGCCGGCAGCCACGCTGTGCGGACCAAATGCCGCGCCGGGTCCAACCCGCCGTCGAGGAAGATCGCGCCGATCACGGCTTCCATCGCGTCGGCCAGCACGGTGGCCAGCAGCCGCACCCCGGCTCGCGCCTCGTTGGGAGCCACCGAAAGGCGGTCGGCGAGGCCCAATCGCTCCCCAATGGCCGCGAGCATCGGGCGGGCCACGAGATGGGCGTGCCGCTGGGCCAGCGCGCCTTCCGCCTCCCTGGGGAAGCGCTCGACCAGCCACTCCGCGACGATGAGGCCGAGCACGCGGTCGCCCATGAACTCCAGTCGCTCGTTCGATGCCGCGGCCGGCTCACGCCCTTTCCGCTGCCGGCCCTGTGCAGCCGACCGGTGGGTCAGCGCTTCCGTCAGCAAAGCGGGATGGGTGAAGGTGTAGCCGAAAATCTCGTCCGTCACCGGATGAATTTGAGCAGCCGGCTCCAGCGAATTTCGAACGGCCACTCCCATACCTGCCACCACGGCGCGGTCGCATCGACGGAGAAGAAGATGATTTCGGCCCGGCCCACCAGGTTCTCGACCGGAATAAAGCCCACTCCGTTCATCACCCGGCTGTCGGCCGAGTTGTCGCGGTTGTCGCCCATGGCGAACACATGGTCGGCCGGGACCAGGTAATCGGGCGTGTTGTCCAGCGGCTGGTCATCGGACGCCTTTAGGATGGGATGCTGCCGGCCACCCGGCAGCGTCTCGATGTAGCGGCGCAGTTGCATGCGCGTGCCGTCATCGTCGGCGGTGAACTCCCCGGCAACGCGGCGGTCGAGCTGCTGCCCGTTGATGAACAGCAGGCCACCCTTCATCTGGATGTGGTCGCCGGGCAGGCCTACGATCCGCTTGATGTAGTCCTGGCTGGTGTCGCGCGGGTATTTGAACACCGCGACGTCGCCGCGCTGGGGCATGGCGCCCAGGATGCGCCCCGAGAACAGGTTGGGGGAAAACGGCAGCGAGTAGCGCGAGTAGCCGTAGCTGTATTTGGAGACGAACAAGTAGTCGCCGACCAGCAATGTCGGGATCATCGACCCCGACGGAATGTTGAACGGCTCGAACCCGACCGTGCGGATGCCGATGGCGATCAGTCCGGCGTAGACAATAGTCTTGATATTCTCGAGCAGACCGCTCGATTTGCGCTGTGTCATGGGGGTGGGGGAGCCTGTTCCGACTGGGCGGCGCGGATAAGGCCGATGCCGCTTCACCCTGTCAAGCAAGCGGCTCACCGGATATCGTCACCTGCGCGAACGCGTAGGGATGTTCGTCGGTAATCGTCACATGCAGCACCGCGCGCTGGCCCGGCGGCGTGATCGCGCCCAGCCGGGCCGCGGCGCCGCCCGTGAGCGCCATCGTCGGCTGCCCGGTCGGCAGGTTCACCACGCCCATGTCGGAGTGGAACACGCCCAAGCGAAATCCGGTGCCCAGGGCCTTCGCGCAGGCCTCCTTCGCCGCGAACCGCTTGGCGTAGGTCGCAGGTTGGATGCGCGCGGTGCGCCGGGCGGCGCGGGCCCGCTCGGTTTCGGTGAACACGCGCGCGAGGAATCGCTCGCCCCACCGGTCCATCGCCCGCTCGATCCGCCTGATGTCGCACAAATCCGATCCGACTCCGAGGATGGTCATCCTTTCGCCCGCTCCACCTGGGTTATTCCCGTCGCCGCCCGCAATCCGGCGATCACGGTCGACAGATGCCGGAGGTCGCGCACCTCCACGTCGATCAGCGCCTCGAAGAAATCCTGCTGCCGGTTGACAATTTTGAGGTTCACGATCGAGCCGTCCTGCTTGGAGATGGCGTTGGTCAGGCTGGCCAGCGCGGTTGGTTCGTTGACGGCGATCACGCTGACCCGCCCGGTGTGCACCGAACCGTCGCCCTTGCCGCCGGCGCTGTAGTCCCAATCCACGTCGATGTAGCGCTCGGGTGTTGCGGCGAAGCTCTCCAGGGTCGGGCATTGCTTGGTGTGGATCGTCACCCCTCGCCCGGTCGTCACGATGCCGACGATGCGGTCGCCCGGTAGCGGGTGGCAGCACCCGGCGTAGTGCACCGCCATCCCCGTGACCAGCCCGGTGATCGGCATGCCGCCGTCGGCCGCACGCCCCGACACCGGCGTGCGCGCGGCGATTTGCGGCAACATCCGCGGCGCCCGGGCGGCGTGGCGCAGCTCCGGATAGGCGGTGTAGACGACCTCCTTGGGGCCGATATTGCCGTTGCCGACGGCCACGTACAGGTCGTCCAGGCTGGCGACCTTCAGCGCCTTGAACGCCGGCTCCAGCGTCTTCTCGGAGCCATCGACGCCCTCCTGCCGGAACGCCTTGGCCAGCGCCGCCCGGCCGGAGTCGATGTGGTGCTGGCGCTGCTGCTGGGCGATGTAGCGGCGGATGCGCGCCCGCGCCTTGCCGGTGACGGCGAAGCGCTCCCACGCCGGGCTGGGCGTGCCGCCGCGGGCGGTCATGATCTCGACCTGGTCGCCGTTCTGCAACTCGGTCCGCAGCGGCAGCAGGCGGCCGTTGATCTTGGCGCCGACGCACGTGTCGCCGACCTGGCTGTGCACGGCGTAGGCGAAATCGACCGGGGTGGCGCCGCGCGGGAGCTGGATCAGCTGCCCCTTCGGCGTGAAGCAGAACACCTGGTCCTGGTACAACTCAAGCTTGGTGTTCTCGAGAAAATCCTCTCCGGTCTGGGAGTTCTCCAGGATTTCAAGCAAGTCCTGCACCCAGCGGAAGCGCTGCAGCTCCTTGAGCTCGGCGTCGGTCTGCTTGTAGAACCAGTGCGCCGCGACGCCGTTGTCGGCCTCGTCGTTCATCTCGGCAGTGCGGATCTGCACCTCGATCTTCTGGTTGCGCGGCTCCCGCAACGTCACACCGGTGTGCAGACTTTGGTAGCCGTTCGACTTGGGCGTGCTGATGTAGTCCTTGAACCGCCCGGCAATCACCGGGTAGCTCGCGTGCACCGCCCCGAGCGCCATGTAGCACGCCTCACGCGTGGGCACGACGACGCGGAAGGCCATGATGTCCGAGAGCTGCTCGAACGCGACGTTGCGGCGCTGCATCTTCTCCCAAATCGAGAAAGGCGACTTCTCCCGCCCGGACACCTCGACCACGTCGACGCCGCCTTCCCGGCAGACCCGGTCCAACTCGCTGCGAACCTCCTCGATCACGTCGGCGCCCTGGCCGCGCAGAAAGTTCAGCCGTGCTTGGATGGTGTCGTACGCCTCGCGCTCCAATTGAGCGAATGCAAGGGTTTGCAGCTCGGTCTTGACGGCGTCCATGCCGATACGCTCGGCCAGGGGCGCGTAGATTTCCATCGTCTCGCGCGCGATCCGCTGGCGGCGGTCGACCGAAGCGACGAAATGCAGGGTCCGCATGTTGTGCAGCCGGTCGGCCAGCTTCACGAGCAGCACGCGGATGTCGCGGCTCATGGCCAGCACCAGCTTGCGGAAGTTCTCCGCCTGCTTGGACCGGTCGGAGTTCAACTCCAGCCGGGTCAGCTTGGTCACGCCGTCGACCAGGCCGGCCACCTGCTGGCCGAACTGCCGCGCGATCTCCGGCAGCGTCACCGGCGTGTCCTCGATCACGTCGTGCAGCAGGGCCGTGACGATGCTGCTGGAGTCGAGCCGGAACCCGGCTAGGATGTCGGCGACCGCGAGCGGATGCGTGATGTAGGGATCGCCGTTGTCACGAGTCTGGGTGCCGTGGGCGCGCGCTGCGACGGCGTAGGCGGCCTCGATGGTTGCGGCGTCGATGCGAGGATCGTAGCCGTGAATGCGGCTGATCAGGCCGGCGGAACGGGAGCTGACGGACGTTTCGGCCGGCCCGTCAGGCGCGCGGGGGATCGAGGGGACGAACGATGCCACCATCCCCTCGCGCTAAAACATTCAGCGCCGGGCGCGTCCGCCGAGTTCCGCCTCGATGGCCGCCTCGAGATCCTCGGGCGACATCTCCTCGACGGGCAGAGTGTTCGCCTCCTCCTCCGCCGAAACATCCTGCAAGCCGAAGATGTTCTGGTCGGTTGGGATGAGGTCGAGCACTTCCTCGTCGGCGGGCTCGGGTTCGGACACGCGGGACAGCGATTTCACGAGATCCTGCTCCAACTTCGGCAGGTCGATGGTCTCCTCCGCGATCTCACGCAAGGCGACGACCGGGTTCTTGTCGTCGTCGCGGTCAACCGTCAGTTCTTCGCCGCGGCTGAGATTGCGGGCACGCTGGGCCGCGAACAGCACGAGTTCGAAGCGGTTCGGGACGCGTTGGACGCAATCTTCGACAGTGACACGCGCCATGCGGTCAACCTCCACTGGCAGTAATGGGCGAAACCTCCACTTAAGGCGCTTTACGCCCTACCGCAAGTGCGAACGCGGACTGGCTGGCGACGTCGGCCAGTAAATCCGCGAGCGTCCGGCTGGTTTCTGGATGGACCCAATTGGGGGCGACATCTGCCAACGGACGCAGCACGAATGCGCGGTGATGCATTCTCGGATGCGGAACGACCGGGTCAGGCGAGTGTTGGACCAGCGTGCCCATCGCGACGATATCGAGATCCAACGTGCGCGCGGCATTGGGAATACCGCGAGCGCGGCCATGCGCGCGCTCGATGGCGTGGAGTGCGTCCAGGAGCGTGGCCGGATCGGCCTGCCCGGATAGTCCAGCCACTCCGTTAATATAGGGCGGCTGGCCGGACGGAGGCATCGGCGCGGTCGCGAACCAGCGCGATAGGCTCCGCAACCGCAGCCCCGGCAAGGCGTCGAGGGCGACGGCGACGCGGCGACAGGTGGTCAGTGCGTCGGTGCGATCCGGACCGGGTAGGTTGGCTCCGATGGCGACGAATATCATAGTGGACTTTCATCTTTCTGCAACAGCTTTCGCGCTCTATAACATCGAATATCGGGCGTAATTTATCGGAGCCCGCAAAGGACGAGATCATGAGTTTTCTAAAAACCGAGCGTACGGCGCTCTTTATCGACGGCGCTAATCTATACTCTGCCTCGCGAAATTTAGGTTTCGATGTCGATTACCGTAATCTTTTAGAATATTTTCGTCAACGGACAAACGTTTTACGCGCTTACTACTACTCTGCTGTGCTCGATACTGAAGAGTATTCGCCGCTCAAGCCGCTAACCGATTGGCTCGCCTATAACGGCTACAATCTCGTGACCAAGGCCGCAAGGGAGTTCACCGACGCCACCGGACGCCGGCGCGTCAAAGGCAACATGGACGTCGAGCTTGCGGTCGATATGCTGGAGTTGGCGCCCAAAATCGATCACGCCGTGCTGTTCAGCGGCGACAGCGATTTCCGCCGTCTGGTCGAGGCGGTGCAGCGTCAGGGCGTCCGTGTGTCGGTCGTCTCGACCATCCGCTCCAGCCCGCCCATGATCGGCGACGACCTGCGACGGCAGGCCGACCAGTTCCTGGAGCTGTCCGAAATTGCGCCGGAGTTCACCCGGCGCCAGATGGAGCCGCGGGCGCGGGTGGCTCGAGGAACGCCAGCCGAACCCTTCGCGGACCCCACCGATGTCGCTTGACGACCGAGCCGGGTCGGCGCCGCCGCACGATTGCCAGCTCTGCGCCCGCCTGGTCGCCTATCGGACGGCGAACCAAGCAGCCAACCCGGAGTGGTTCAACGGCCCCGTCCCGAGCTTTGGCGGCAGCGAAGCACAGCTCCTGGTGGTCGGCATGGCCCCCGGAGTTCGCGGCGCCAACCGCACGGGGCGGCCATTCACCGGCGACCACGCGGGCATCCTGCTCTATCAAACCCTGCTGCAGTTCGGGTTCGCGACGGGCGTATACCGCGCCGATCCGCAGGACGGCATCTCGCTGCGGAACTGCCGCATCGTCAACGCCGTGCGATGTGTCCCTCCGGCCAACCTGCCGACGCCGGCGGAAGTCAAAACCTGCAACCAGTTCCTCACCGCCGAGCTGCGGGCAATGCCGCGGCTGAAGATCGTGCTGGCGCTCGGCGTGCTGGCCCACGCCGCGGTGCTCCGCGCCTGCGGCATCCCGCCGACCCGGACCCGGTTCCGCCACGGCGAAATCCACGCGCTCCCCGATGGTCTGCTGCTGGCGGACAGCTACCACGTAAGCCGCTACAACACGAACACCGGCCGGCTAACGACGGAAATGTTCGAGGCGGTGATGATCGAGATCGTGCAGCGGATCGGCTAGTCCCCGGGTCATTCCTATAGTTGGGTAGACTTAAAGGCGGGTAGAGCCATTTCAGCTTGATGCGGGCGTCGGCGGTGGCGAACTGCCAATCGGTCTTGGCGTGCTTGTGGTTGCGGGTTTTTTGCCATGCGGCGACATCCTTGATCAGCTTCTCCCTGTCAGGAATGCGCCGATCAGGGCACTGGCACGGCAGCGACTAAGTTCGCGGTCAGCCAGGTCCAGCCAGTTGCTGTGCTTGGGCATCCAGTGCCACGCGAACCGCTCGGCGAGGCGGCGGGCTTGCTCGGCGGGAAAGGCTTCGTGGAGCGAAGCCTGCTTGTGGGTGCTGAGATTATCCTGCACGAGCACGATTTTGGCGGCCTGCGGGAAATGCGTGTCGGATAATTCCTTCAGGGGAGTTTCAAAAACCTGGGGCAGGTAGCTTGTTCCTCTTGAGCTGCTGCCGGTCTGGTGGACACGCACCTTAAGCTGACGCTTTGGTCCGCTCGAACTCCGTAGGGCCGAGATACCTGATGGTCGAGTGGCGTCGCCGCAGGTTGTAGAACCGCTCGATGTCGTCGAACCCGTCGGCCCGGGCCTGGTCTCTGGTGCGATACACCTTGCGGGCTGTCCGCTCGGTTTTCAGGGAGGAGAAGAAGCTCTCCATCGCCGCGTTATCCCAGACATTGCCCGACCGGCTCATGCTGCAGCTGACGCCATGATCCGCCAGCAGCTTCTGGAACTGCTCACTGCTGTGTTGGCTTCCCTGGTCCGAGTGGCGCAGCAACGCATCCGGTTTGCCGCGGCGCCAGATCGCCATCATCAACGCGTCGGCAACCAACTGAGCCGCCATCGTGGCACTCATCGACCAGCCGACGACACGATGCGAGAACAGGTCGATCGCCGCAGCCACAGACAGCCAACCCTCTGCCGTCCAGAGATAGGTAAAGTCGGCAATCCACTTCTGGTTCGCCGCCGTGGCCACGAACTGGCGGTTCAGCACGTTGGCAGCTGACATAGCACGCGTTATGTCACAGATCCTCCATCACTCGGTCGGGGGCGGCAGCCACCATTCCGCAAGGTGGTTGGTCAGATCGTGGTCCGGCACCTTCGTGAGATCCTTGGTAAGAGTGCCTACCATCTTATCGCGAGCTTGCGCGCTCATCGCCTCGCGCAGATCATGCAGGGCGTGAGGTGGGGCCACCAGCACCAGTCGGTCGAACCCACCTGCCGTCGCTTGTTCGTTCACCTCGTGTGCCACCTGCACCAGAAAATCGTGTTTCGCGGCCTTATGCGGATCCTGCTTCGGCGTGATCGCGTGACGTAGCGTGCCGGCGCTCTCAAAGCTGCGGCCGGGTCGGTCAGTGCCAAGGTCGTGCGAGGCGAGGTGCGCTGTGACGGAGTCGAAGGCGACCTGGGTCGCGAATTGCAGGTGCTCGGGCGACGGACTGACCACTCGGGCATGCTCGCCATCTGCGAGGACAACCCAGAGTTTGCGGTGCGCAATGGTCATGCTTTCAAATCCTGGACCTGTCGTTCCGCGACCCGAAACGCGTCTTGCACGGCGCTATGGGCGTCCGGATGCGCCCGATGATCCTTGCCGTGATGCGGGTCGTGGGAGATTTCGAGGTTCCGGCCCGGCAAGGCGAGTTGAATGCGGACGCTGACATGATGATCAGGCAACCCCTTGCCGTCTGACGCCTCTACCGTCACGCGGCATGACGCAAAATCTTTGCGGTACCGTTCCAGCTTATCCACCTCCTGGCGAATGACGATTTCCAGCGCCGGCGAGCTTTGCAATCCGTGAAACGCGATTTCGAGCGGACTTTGCATGGAACACCTCATCGTAGGGGCACAGTCGACGCCCAGAGATTGCGAACGTAAGCTGGTAGCGAGCGCCGATCAATAGAGCGATGTGCAGCTAGACATTGCGCTTCAACTTCTGCCTGAAATTGTCGGCCCAGATCTGGTATATCTCGGAACGCTCTGGCACTATGTAGCTACCCTCACTAGCGAAATTGGGCTTTTAGCAACATGCCTTCAATGCTCCTCGCCAGCCAGGGGCACTCAGGTCTGCCCGTGGAGCTTGAGGTTAGCTTTCCAACAGGGGCTGATTAGTGTTATGCGGTAGCGGACCGACAGGAAGAAGTCCCAGTTTGGGCGGTGACCACAGTGCTATCGTTCATGCTTGGGCGTGCAGGCTTTGGCCCCACAGTTCAAGCCGAATGACCCTGCCTCACCAGCGGCGGGAGAGCCTAAGTACAATCCGATTTTTTTAACAACTCATATTGCCACCCGTTTCGTCTTGATCGCTGGAAGATAGGAAAAGACGGGTAACTGCTCAACCCCCCACGGCTGTTCAACGCTCTGTTGCTGCGATCATTTCCAGCAAACGATCGACGCCTTCGAGGGCGGCACGGTAGCGGTCCTGGGGGCGTGACGCGGTCTTGTTAGCCGTGAG
>JAABUX010002983.1_pt1 | contig 23053 bp, 21 predicted proteins | sample 5561851 | NCBI WGS metagenome assembly JAABUX01 (sample SAMN10711883, study PRJNA513361) | rock metagenome | isolation source: Antarctica rocks | place: Antarctica: Victoria Land, Richard Nunatak red sandstone | collected 2016-01-03 | reverse complement strand
TCCTGATCATCGGCGCTGGCCTGTCCGGCATCGGCACAGCCTGCCACCTGACGATGCGTTGCCCCGGCAAGTCGTATGCCTTGCTGGAGGCGCGCGACACCATCGGCGGCACCTGGGACCTGTTCCGCTACCCCGGCATCCGGTCCGACTCTGACATGCACACCCTGGGCTACTCGTTCCGTCCCTGGGAGGGAGCGAAGGCCATCGCGGACGGCCCGTCCATCCTGCAATACGTCCGCGACACCGCCGCAGCCTATGGCGTCGATAAGAAAATCCGCTTCAACCATGCCGTCAAGCGGATGTCCTGGTCGTCCGAGGACGCGATGTGGACGGTCGAGGCCGAACAGGGGCTGGACCGCACCCCCGTGCGCATCACCTGCAATTTCCTGATGTCGTGCAGCGGCTACTACGACTATTCGGGCGGATACACGCCGGGGTTCCCGGGGGTGGCCGACTACCGCGGCCGGCTGGTCCACCCGCAGGAGTGGCCGGCCGACCTCGACTGTGCCGGCAAGCAGGTGGTTGTCATCGGCAGCGGCGCCACGGCGGTCACCCTGGTGCCGGCGCTGGCCGGGACGGCCGCCCATGTCACCATGCTGCAGCGTTCGCCGACTTACATCGTGTCCCGCCCGGCCGAGGACGCCTTCGCCAACAAGCTGCGCCGCAGGCTGCCGCCCAAGGCCGCCTACTGGATCACGCGCTGGCGCAACGTGCTGCAGACGATGTTCTTCTACAACATGGCCCGGAAGCAGCCCGACAAGTTCGCAGCCGGGGTGATGAAGGGCGTCCGCGCGCATCTGGGGCCGGATTACGACGTCGCGACGCACTTCACGCCGCGCTACAAGCCATGGGACCAGCGGCTGTGCCTGTCGCCGGACTCCGACTTTTTCCGGTCGGTGCGGACGGGGACGGCCTCCGTGGTGACGGACACCATCGCGAGCTTCACCCCGGACGGCCTGCGCCTGGCGTCGGGCAAGGAACTCGCCGCCGACGTAGTGATCACCGCAACCGGGCTGAAGATGGTGTTCCTGGGCGGCGTGGAGATCGTGGTGGACGGCAAGCGCGTCGAGCCGTCCAGCACGATGGGCTACAAGGGCATGATGTTCAGCGGCATTCCCAACATGGCCGCAGTGCTCGGCTACACCAACGCCTCGTGGACGCTGAAGGCCGACCTCACGAGCGAGTATGTCTGCCGCCTGCTGCGCTACATGGACCGCCGGGGCATGAAGTCCTGCGTGCCGACCCGTGGCGTGGAGGTAGAGGAGGCGCCGTTCCTGAACTTGCAGTCGGGCTATGTCGAACGCGCCGCCGCCCTCTTGCCGCGGCAGGGCGCCGTGGCGCCGTGGAAGCTGCACCAGAATTACGCGCGCGACCTGGTGACGCTGCGGTTCGGCCGCGTGGACGACGGCACGCTGGTGTTCACCCCAAAGGTGCGCGAGCGTGTACCCGCCTGATCTGCCTGCTGCTCCCTCTTCCTTCGGGAGTGGGAAGGCAGGTAGCTAACGAGCAACCGTGCGTACACTTGGGAGAAAACAAATGTCCATCCTGGAAAGCCCGGCGCAAGCATTGACGCCACCCTCGGCAAGCGACGAGGCGGCCATCGCGGAGCTCCGCGCGGCGTTCGAAGCCCAACGCGCCGCCTTCCACACCGACCGCTATCCCAGCCTGGAGGAGCGCAAGCAGCGTATCGGCAAGCTGATCGGCATGCTGCTCAAGCACCGCGAGCGCATCAGCACCGCGCTGAACGAGGATTTCGGCTCGCATCCCGCCCCAGCATCCGACCTGATCGAGGTCCTGGGTCCCGTCGCGCGGGCGCAGTACGTCCTGGAGCGGCTGGAGGACTGGATGCGCCCCTCCGCGCGGGAGATCGACCCCGCCATGATGGGCACAGCGCAGGCCTACATCCAAAGCCAGCCGAAGGGCGTGGTCGGCAACATCGTGCCCTGGAACTTCCCGTTCGACCTCTCCGTCGGACCCATGATCGAGATGCTGGCCGCGGGGAACCGGGTGATCGTCAAGCCGTCCGAGTACACCCCCGCCTCCGCCCTGCTGCTGCGCGAGATGGTGGAGGAGACGTTCGACCCGACACTGGTCTATGTCGCGGTCGGCGGCATCGACCTGGCGCGCGCCTTCTCGGACCTGCCGTGGAACCACCTGCTGTACACCGGCAGCCCCGACGTCGGCCGGATGATCATGCAGGCGGCAGCGCGCAACCTGACCCCGGTCACGCTCGAGCTGGGCGGCAAGTGCCCTGCCCTGCTGACGCCGGGTTCGGTCACCGCGGCCAACGTCGAGTCCGTCATCGGCACCAAGACCGTGAAGAACGGGCAAATGTGCATCTCGGTCGATTACTGCCTGGTGCCACGGGCGGAGGTGGACAGCTTCGTCAAGCTCTCGGTCGATTTCATGCAGCGGGCGGCGGCGGACTACTCGCACAGCGCCGACTGCACGGGCATCATCTCCCTACGCCACCTGGACCGCATCCAGGACATGCTGACCGAGGCGCGGGACCGGCAGTGCCAGATCGTCGAGTTGGAGGCGAACGGCCGAACCGACCGCGAGACGCGCCGGATGCCGATCTCCCTGGTGATCGACCCGGCCGCCGACTTGCGCATCATGCGGGAGGAGATTTTCGGCCCGATCCTGCCTGTCGTGCCCTATGACGAGGTGGACGACGCGGTTGCGATGATCAACGCCGGGGAGCGGCCGCTCGGGCTGTATGTGTTCGGCGATGACCGGGCGGGCACCGACCATGTGCTCAGCCAAGTCGTCTCCGGCGGAGCGTCAGTCAACACCTGCGCCATCCAAGGCGCGCTGCCGTCCTTGGCGTTCGGCGGCGTCGGCATGAGTGGCATGGGACGGCACCATGGGATCGAGGGCTTCCGCGAGTTCTCCAACCAGCGCGGCGTGGTGGTGCGGGGAGAAGGGGACCACTTTGACGCTTTCTATGCGCCCTATGCGAAGGCTGCGGCGATCGTGGGATCGGTGCTGGGCTGATCTGCCGGCCGCTTGTGATGGGTCGGCCTGACGCCCTGTCCTGGTGGCGCGTCCGCTTTTGCCGACGGAGGGTTCAAGGGCCATCACGCGCCACATGCAGGCCGTGTCCAACTGCCCAGGGTGGGCTGCCGGCAGCGTCTTAGGGTGGCGGGCTTGCCATGAGCGGCGCGCGCCCTGAACGGGGATGTCTCCGAAATATCACGGGCGTACATCATCTTAGGCCGCAGCACGCCCGCGAACATTTTGCAGGTTTGCGGCAGCGCTGTTCCGGTACACGTTAACGTCACCGAATAGCCTCGGGAGACGTGTGGCCGCCGCCTTTGCCCCAGCGGCAAGACTGTTGAAGCGGGACGGCGGACAAGCGTGGCGTGAGGCGTGGTCAACACTAGAATGATTTGGGGAAACGAAACAATGAACAACGGAGGCTTTGCCGCAGCCTGCTCGATGCTGCGGCTCGTGCTAGGTGGACTGTTCTGTGCCGGGCTTGCGATTTGCTCGGCAGGCAGGGCCGCCGCGCAGGAGATCGAGCCGTACGAGTTCACTCCGTTGCCGGCTGGCACCAACCTGGCGATCGGCTACTACATCTACGGCCACAACACCGAGTTCAACGTCGCCAACGGGCCGACGATCCGCAATGCGAAGAACGAGGTCAACGTCGGGGTCGGCCGCTACGTCCACTTCTTCGACGTCGCCGGCCACCCGGCCGGGGTCCAGGTCATCCAGCCCTTCGGCTCCGTCTCGGGCGTCAACATCGGCGGCCAGCGCGCCGGCAGCGCGTTCGGCGCGCAGAACATCCAGCTTTCGGCGTTCATCTGGCCCTACATCAACACCGCAACCAAGACCAACTTCAACACGACCGCCTTCCTGTATCCGCCGACTGGCACCTACGACCGCAACTCCGCCGTCAACCTCGGCAGCAACCGCTGGGAGGGCGACTTCCAGCTCGGCCTCACCCAGGGCATCGGTGAGCGTTTCGGCGTGGACCTCGAGTTCGACGTCCACTTCTATGGCGACAATAACCAGTCCTTCCCCCGCGGCACCCGGCTCAGCCAGGACCCGACCTACCGCACCCAGGTCTGGGCCAACTACCGCTGGAGCCCGGCCTTCACCACCTCGATCGGCTACGAGGGCTTCTTCGGCGGCGACCAGCGGCAGAACAACTTCCTGAACGGCAACAAGACCGATGAGCACCGCATCCGCGCCAACGCGGCGCTGTTCGTCACCCCGACGCTGCAGACCATGTTGGAGCTGAACCATGACCTGAGCGTCACCGGCGGCTTCAAGCAGGACTTCGGCGCGACGGTGCGGGTGCTCTACGCGTTCTGACCCGGGCGTCCTGCGCCTGCCACCCGGCGGGCGCAGCGCCCTGGTCTGCGTCCCGATGCCCTCGCCCGTTCCACACCCTCGTGCGCTCTCACCTAAAAGGGGAATGTCCATGACCAGTATGATGCGAGGCCTGCCCGCGGCGGGGATGCTGCTCCTGCTTGCAGCCTGCCAAAGCCCGGTCGCCAAGCCCACCGCCAGCAGCGCCAACCCGGCGGAGGTCAGCTTCACCACCAATGCCTTCCAGATCATCCAGTTCGACCAGCAGGAGGGCAAGCTGGCGCAAACGCAGGCGCGCAACCCGCGCGTGAAGGCCCTGGCGCAGCAGCTCACCGACCAGGCCAACCAGTTCGCGGCCAGGCTGGGACCAGTGGCGGCGGACGCAGGGATCAAGCCGCCGACCGAGCTGCGCAACGACCTGCGCGTCAGGCTCGGCCACATGCAGCTGCAGCAGGGCCAGGACTTCGACCGCACCTACGTCGACGACCAGATCGCCAGCCACGAGGAGGAGGTGATGATGCAGGACTCGACGAACGGCGCCGGCGTCAGCCCGGCCTTCACATCGCTGATGGGCCAGGGCCAGGACATCATCCGGCGCAACCTGGACACCCTGCACGGACTGCAGGCCCAGATCGGCACAGGCCGCCGCCAGAGCCTCGTACGCTGAGCGGGTCAGCCGGGGAGAGCCGGGCCGCCGGCATCACGCAGGCATGGAGCCAACCATGCCAGGAAGGGAACAATCAAAATGTTCACTGACATCAGCGCCGGATGCGACGCGGTTCTACACAAGGTTATCTCAGGCCACCCGCGCGTGCCCGGCGTGGTCGCGATGGCCACCGACCGCCAGGGGGCCATCTACCAGGGTGCCGCGGGCAAGCGCGTGCTCGGTCAAGACGCCGACATGACGCTGGACACCGTATTCGCCATATTCTCGACGACCAAGGCAATCACCGCGACCGCTACGCTGCAACTGGTCGAAGACGGCAAGCTGGACCTGGATGCGCCGGCCAAGGCCTATGTGCCGGACATCGGCACCCTGCAGGTGCTGGACGGCTTCGACGCCGGCGGCATCCCACGGCTGCGGGCGCCAAAGCGCGACATCACGACGCGGATGCTGCTGCTCCACACCGCCGGGCTTGGCTATGAGTTCTTCAACGCGGACTACCTGCGCCTGGCGACCGAGCACGGGCAGCCCAGCGTCATCACCTCCGCCAAGGCAGCACTTAACACCCCCCCTGCTTTTCGACCCCGGCGAGCGGTGGGAGTATGGCAGCAACATCGACTGGGCGGGCCAGGTTGTGGAAGCGGTCACCGGCAAGCGGCTGGGCCAGGTGATGCAGGAGCGCATCTTCGAGCCGCTGGGCATGTCGAGCACCGCCTTCGTGCTCACGCCGGACATGCACGCGCGGCTGGCGCGCATCCACCAGCGTGACGCCGAGGGCGCCTTGACGCCGCTGATGGACATGGTGCTGCCGCAGGAGCCGGAGGTGCACATGGGCGGACATGGCCTGTACTCGACGGTGCCGGACTACTGCCGCTTCATCCGCATGTGGCTGAACGACGGCGCCGGGGAGCACGGCCGGGTGCTGCGGGCGGAGACAGTCGCGATGGCAGTGCGGAACGGGCTGGGCGACCAGAAGATCAAGGGCCTGCCCGGGGTCATCCCCAGCGTGTCGCACGATGCGGAGTTCTTCCCCGGCATGAGCAAGTCGTGGGCGCTCAGCTTCATGATCAACGAGAAGGACGCGCCGACGGGCCGGCCGGCCGGATCGCTGGCGTGGGCGGGGCTGGCGAACCTGTACTACTGGATCGACCGCCAGAATGGCATCGGCGGGTTCTGGGCGACGCAAGTCCTGCCGTTCGTCGATCCGACGTCGGTCACGGGCTACCTCGACTTTGAGACGGCGGTGTATGCCGGCATGGCGCTGGCGCAGGCGGCCTAGCCCTGGCCACGGCTTCCCCTTCATTGTTTGAGAGGCGCCACCGCATGAAAAAGCTGATCCTGCTGACACCGCTCCTGCTGCTCGCGGCCGTGGCGCCGGCGCGCTCCCAAGGGGCGCAATTTCCGAATGCCGCGAATGCGACGGAGCCGCCCTCGATCGGCGGCCCACCGCTGACCTCCCTTAACAGCCCTCCGCCGCGTCCCGTCCGTCTCCGGCAGCACCGGCGGCCGCGCCGCCACCGCCCGGTCTCGGCGAGGCAGCAGTCTTTCCTTGGTTCCGCGGCTCTTCCGCAGCTTGCCTAGGTTGCAGCGCAGGGCCAACCGCCCTGCCTGGAGCAGAAAGCAGGCCTAATCCCACCCTACTGGAACCGCATCAGCCGCCCGGCCGCATCCACCATGTCAGCCTCCGGCCCGCAGTAGCTGAACCGCACCGTGCGCGCCCCCCGGGCACGGTCGAAATCCACCCCCGGCGTCGCAGCCACGCCGACCTCCGCCAGCATCCGGGCACAAAATGCCGTGCTGTCGTTAGTCCGCGCGCCCACGTCGGCATAGATGTAGAACGCCCCGTCCGCCGCCGCGATGTCCGGGAACCCGGCGTCCGGCAGCGCCCGCAACAGGTGGTCCCGCGCCCGGCGGTAGCGGGCCACGTTGCCGTCCAGCTCGGCGGCGCAGTCGAACGCCGCCTCCGCCGCCACCTGGCACACATGCGGCGCGCTGATGAACAGGTTCTGCGCCAGGCACTCCACGGGGCGCACCAGCTCCTGCGGCAGCACCATCCAGCCGACGCGCCAGCCGGTCATGCTGAAATACTTGGAGAAGCTGTTGATCACCACGGCATGCCGGCTGAACGACGCCGCCGTCGCAATCGCCCGTTCGTAGTGCAGGCCGTGATAGATTTCGTCGGAGATCAGCCGCACGCCTCGGCGGTCGCACCACGCGGCGAGGGCGGCCAGCTCGTCCGGCGTCAGCATCGTGCCCGCGGGGTTGCAGGGGCTGGCGACGATCAGCCCGTCCGGCACCGGTTCCAGCGCGTCCAGTAGCGCCACCGCCGGTTGATATCGGGTAGCCGGCCCGGTTTCCACAATCACCGGTTGCAGGCCTAGCGCCGTCAGGATGTTGACGTAAGGCGGGTAGAACGGCGCCGCCATCGCCACGCGGTCCCCCGGATTGAACGCTGCCAGGAACGCAAGCGGGAACGCCCCGCTGGCTCCCATCGTCACCGCGATGCGCTCCGGGGCAACGTCGTGCCCATACCAGTCGCGGTAATGCCGGGCGATGCGGCGGCGCAGCGAGGGACGGCCCAGCGCCTCGGTGTAGCCCAATGGGTCCGAGCCCTGCATCGCGGCGGAGGCGGCGGCAACCGCGCCGGCCGGGGCGCCGGTGCCGGGCTGGCCGACCTCCATGCGGATGACGTGCGGATGGCCCGGCGGCAGCGCGGCCTGCCTGGCATTAGCCGCCGCGATCACGTCCATCACCAGGAACGGCGCCGCCGACGCGCCCCTACCAACCTTCAGCATGGGCCAACCTTCAACATGGCTAGTTGCTGCCCGCCACCAGCCCGGCGCTGCGCGGGTCGATGGCGGCGCTGCACGACCCCTCGCTGTCGGGCAGGTAGCGCGCGCAGGCGATCACGTTCGCCCGGCCCGGCTCCGGCACCTTCGCCGGCATGGCGTTGCCGGACCGCAGGGTGTTGCTCAACGCCGTCGCGGCGGCCAGTGCCGCACCATTCTGCCCGGTGCCGGTGACGGCGGCGCGGAAAGCGTGGATGTTCTCGTTCCACACCAGCGCCGCGGCCAGCAGCGGCGGCGACACCCCGCGGGGCGACGCCGCCAGCAGGATGCCGGTGCCCGGCGCGATCCGCCCAGTGCCAAACAGGTTGTCCATCGTCACCGCGCACGCCACGCTGTTGCCGTTGCGATCCAGCACGGCGAATCCCGTGGACGCCGGCAGCACGCCGCCGCGCGCCGGGGCGGCCTTGTCGTCCTGCAGCGCCTGGAACGCGGCGGCGGCGGCTTGCCCGCCCTCGGTCGGCAGGAAGGCGGCGCTGTCCCGCCCGGTGCGCACCACCTGCGGCGCACCGATGCGCGGCAGGGCGGCGCGCAGGTCGCCCACCGTCATGCCGCCGCCAGCCAGGCGGGACGCCTCCTCCAGCTTCCGCGCCAGGGTGCCCTGGTAGAGATCCCCTACGCCGGCGGTCCGCAACTGCGCCAGGGTAGCGCCCAGGTCGGGCTGGTTGAGCCTGCCGCCTTCCTGCAAGGGTTTGCCTCCCGGAGCGAACACGGCCCGGGCGCTCGGGTCCTGCGCCAGCGGTCCGGCCACGAGCGCCAGGTCCTGCAGCAAGGCCTTGGATATGGCCACGCCGAACCGCGCCGACTGCTCGGCGGGCGCCACCAGGGTCTCGAACGGGCGGGAGCCGTAGCGGGCGTGCAGCGCGAACAGCCCGCGGGCCATCATCGGCAGCGCCGCCGGGCGGTCGGTGGGGCCGTTGGAGGCGGTCGGGGCGACGGGGGTGAAGACGATGGCCTCTGGGCTGCCGTTGCCGGGTCCGTCGGTCTTGCGGTTGTAGGCCAGGCAAGCGCCGCCGCCGCCCAGCCCGGCGCGCGATGGCAGGGTGACGGCCAGGGTGAAGCCCAGCGCCACCGCCGCATCGGCCGCGTTGCCGCCCAGCGCCAGCACTTCCCGCCCGGCCAACGCGGCGCGCGGCTCGTCGGCGACCACCGCGCCGATGAAGCCCTCCAGCCGCTGCGGCCCGTTGGCGCTGGCGTCGCCGCCGAGGAAGGTTTCCTTGACCGAGTTGAGGGTGGAGCATGCGCTGAGCGACGCCACGGCCAGCAGCACCGCTGCGCGCGCTCCCTGCCGGACCTGGACCTGCCGCTTGCTGCGCACCGATGCCACCTCGTTCCCGCCTTGGGCATCCGTGCCCTGGGCCGCGTGGCATAACCGCCTTCGCCGGCACCGGCAACCGATGCTATGAGGGGGAACCGCTGCCCGAGGGACCCCTGCCATGCGCCTGCCTGTCGTCCCCCTGCTGATTGCCCCGCTGCTTATCAGCGGCGTGCTGGCCAACCCCGCAGCGGCGCAACCCTTGTTGACGCCCAATCCTTCGATCACACCCAATCCTTCGTTCACCCCAGGCCAGCGGCAGGAGGTCGTCGGCATTTTGCGGGACGCCCTGCGTCAGGACCCCTCCATCCTGCGTGAGGCGCTGGTGGCGCTGCAGGCGGACGAGGCCCGGCGCGAGGACGGCGTGCAGCGCGAGGTGCTGGCCCTGCTGGCCGGCAAGCTGGTGGACCCCGCCGACCCCGTCGCCGGCAACCCGCTGGCCAAGGTGACGCTGGTCGAGTTCTTCGACACCCGCTGCCCGTACTGCCGCCGCCTGCTGGCCACCACGGACGAGCTGCTGCGGACCGACCCCGACGTGCGGATCGTGTTCAAGGACCTGCCGGTGCTCGGCCCCAGCAGCCAGCTTGAGAGCCACGCCCTGCTGGCGGCGCAGCGGCAGGGCGGCTACTTCCCGATGCAGCAGGCGCTGATGCACGGCGGCGGCGTGCCGACCCGCGACACCCTGCGCGCGGAGGCGGAGCGGCAGGGCCTGGATGGCGGGCGCCTGCTGCGCGACATGGACGACCCGGCGATCAAGGCGCGGCTGGACGCCAACGTCGCGCTGGCGCAGCAGATCGGGCTGCAGAGCACGCCGGCCTTGGTGATCGGCACGCGGCTGGTGCAGGGGGCGGTGGAACTGGGGGACTTGCGGGCTATGGTGGCGCAGGCGCGGGCGGGGAGATAGCCGTCTTACTGACGTCAGCCATCGCAGGCGACGCGGCACCTGCGGCATCAATCGGTAGGCGGACAGGTCAGTTGCGTTGAAGCCACGATGCAGGGGAGCGCACCGGTGCGCGGCTCCACCAGGGAGGTGGATGTGAGCTTGACCGACCCGGAGGTGGTTGGCCCGAACAGGCCGGAAACTCCATACACGAATGCCGGCTGATACACGAAACTGCCCTGCACGACTACGGCAACGTTGTCATCATAAGGGATAAGCTGCGTTGTTAGGCTTGCTGGCGAACCCACCCCTGCCGAGGGGAAGGCTGCTCCGCGGTTTGGGCAGGCAAGATAAACCTCCCATTGGATGAGTGGGACGACCGCAACAGAATTGGGGTTCTTATGAGGGTTCGTCGTGTCCGCGTTCGTGACAGTGGCAATGCTCAACGCGAAGGTCAGCCTCTCGAAGGGCTGCATGATCTGCAGCGCGCCCTGGCAAATATCCTGTAGATTACCAGCCGCGCAACTATAGGAGCCGCCCTCGCATCCCGGCGACGTGACCGCTCCCGCCTGGGTCGAGATAATGGCCGCCGCTGCCGCGACCGCCGCATTCAGGAGCATCTTCGCGCGCACCGCACGAAGCGTTTCTCCCGTACCGAATAGCAGCACGAGCAGCACCGGCAGCAGCAGGGCAAACTCCATGGCGGCAACTGCCCGCCGTTCGGCAAGCAGGCGGCGGACGAAGCCTTCGCCGGGCAGGCCAGAGCCATGGTCTGCAGCATCCTGCAATGACATGCTCACTGCTCGTTCTCGAACACGACGGTCGAAATGATCCAGGGCTCCACGAAGCTGGCGAAGATAATGTTGCTGCTGAAGGGAATGACTGGCGCCCTATGATAGGCGACCTGCAGCATGACGGGAGCCGCCGACCCGCCAGGAGAGAAAACGGTGGATGACAAGCCTGCCCCTGGGGAGTCCACGCGGTGGAGCGCGCCAATCGTCAAACCGGTCCCGGCATATACCTGCAGGCCAGATGTGCAGGAGGCGGTTGGCACGGGTACGACCGAGCAGACATAGTCGACCACCTGCTGTTTAGTGCCGCGATTGGTCCCTATTTTGGTGCCAGCCGAGTATAGGCCGTAACCAGTCTGGATGTTGTGCGCAGCATTGGCGGTAGCTTGGTCCATGGCGCTTTCAGTGAATAGCTGCAGACCTAGATCCATCAAGAACAGCAGCATCAGCAGAAGCAGGGTTCCGACGATCGCAAACTCCATGGCGACGACCCCTCGGCGGTTTCTCGCCAGTGATCGGAAACAGCGCACCGCTGCGAAACCCTGCCTCATCCTCACCTTTAGTGCAGCAAGGATACGGTCGAGGACGCAGCCCCGTTGACGCTGCCCGGCGTGGTCGTCGTGCCGGTGCAACGAATGGAGAACTCGAGGTTGTTGTAGTCTCTCGGGTCTATCGGGGGGCGCGCGTTGTTGATGGCGCCGCCGCCCATGTCATTGAACCAATACTCGATGGTCCGGCCCGCCATCTGGTTGCACGACAGATTTGCAAGCTGCCTCCCCGACGCGGAGTCGCCGCTCACCAGGTTGCTTGAGGCGGTTGAGCTGAAGCATTGAGTGTTGGTGCCATCCATATGAGGTGGGGCTGAAGGCAGGTTGCTCGGGTCAACCGCTGCAAGGATGAGCGCGCAGTTGTTCAGCGGCAGCGTATTTACGCTCGCGTCCCAGGACGGCAACGGCAGAGTTGCCGTCGGATTGTTATAACCTACATAGGGTGAGATGTATTGCAAACTGGGGCTATTTCCAAACGCTGCGTTATTGAGTTTATTGAGGTTGATAGACGAGTCATTGATGTGTTGCGATGGCGGCTGACCCAGGCTCAAGTAGGCGCTTGACATCACCTGGCATGAGCCTGGCACTGCCCCGTAAGCTTGGTTGTAGTTCCGGTCGGCCTTGTCCTTCTTCCCGCCATTCGTCCAAAGCCCGCTGGTCATGTTTATGGTCAAGATGGCAAGCGGCTGCCCAGGATTGAAGAACGGGACCGAGGTCGCCGTGCCTTGGAGGCTGCAATTGCTGGGGTGGACGCCATCGCCGTTGCAGAGGCTGCCGCCGTCTTCAGGTTTGCCAGGCTTGTGCTCACCGGAACTTGGGACGCAATTGTCACCGATCTTGTAATACTGCGACACATCCGGCTGCAACGTCCCATAATCCGGCGTCGTGCCGTCCGAAAGATACGGCACTGGATAAAGGTAAGCCATATTCCAGTCCCAGGCATTGGAGCCGACATAGCCCGTGTTGAGAACCGGCTGCACCCCTGCTGCCTGGCTTCCCGGCACGCTCGTGTTGTTGGCAGTCGCATGAACGCTAAGCGGCATCTTATCGAGGCCGCTGACGCCCGGCAATAGGTTCCCAAGACCCATGAAGACGGTCTTCATGCTGCCCGTCGCGACAACACTGACTTGGTAGCTGTTGCCGTTCACCGTCTGTGGGGTGACAACCAAACTGCTCACCACCACGTTCGAAGCACCGCCAGGAATGTTGGTCACGCCATTAAAATAGTTCGTGGCGACCGTCGTGGCGACGCCATTCGCGTTGGACGGCGATTGCGCGGCGCCCGTGGTCGCACCAGCCAGGGCCGCGCCATTGACCGCACCTTGAAGGGTGGTGCGCGCCATCGACAAGCGTGTCATGTCCACTCCAACTCCGGCCGACAGAAGGACCGGCAGCGACATCACTGCGAATATTGGCATCACCGAACCGCGGATGGGGCGCCGTGCCCAACTTACCCGGAGCCGTCCTGCAAACTCTTTCAACATCTTGCTTTCCCGCTCGACTCTAAAAGACTGTCAACCTTTAACCCAACCAGCATCTGAGGCATGCCCGTAACGACTTGTCGCTGAACCAAAAGTGCCGTTCATCGCACGGCCTATAGCTACGCCCCAGTAAATCCCCAGCGCAAACCGTGGTCTCCGAGTGGAGGCCCTATACCCGCACCCGAACATTCAAGTCATCCACAATGAAGGCGATATGACAGTTTCTGACATTCAATGACAGTCAAGTGGGTTGCTCAGTGGATAATATCCCGTTAACTACAACTCGCGGCGAAGTTGTTTGAGAACCAGCCGGACGCCAGGGGAAGCAATCCCAGGCGCCCACGCCATTGCCTGACAAAATGCGAAGTATCCTGAATGGCTTACCCGTGTCCGCCGGCATAGAAAAAAGAGGTCGGAAACGGACGGCAGGTGTGCAGCCTCGATCTAGCACCCCCGCCTCCACCCGGCCTTTCCCAGCAGGGAAAGCCCTGTGTGACACAACCCATAAGGAAGCCCGCAAATGAACATCATCGAACTCCTGGCCTTCATCAAGCAGATCCGCAGCAACGGCAAGGGCGTGACCGCCATGGAATACGGCGTCATCGCCGCCGCCGTCATCGTCGCCATCGCCACCCTGCTGACCACGATTGGCAAAAAGCTCCAGAACAGCTTCTCCAGCGTCAGCTCCGCCCTGACGTCCTGAGCCTTGCCTAAGCCGGCCTCTTGCCTGTGCCGTCGTGTTCGAGCGGACGAGGGCGGCCTGGCGGCTGTTGAGTATGCAGTCATGCTGGGCGTCATCATCCTCGCGGTCTCCGGCGGACTGTCACTGCTTAGGCCGGCGTTCGTGTCCTTCCTCACTCGCCTAAGCGGCATCCTCTCGCCGTGAACGCCGCGGCCCACGCCGTGGCGACGCCGACCTGCTCGAAGTGCCTGATCTCCCCGCCGTGCCCATCCGGCATGGCGGGGGCCTCTCCCCCGGAGCATCCATTGACCTGCATTCTCTCAGGCACCGCCGTGCTGCTGCTGCTCGCCGCCGCCTGGAATGATCTGGCGACGCGGCTGATCCCGAACCGGGTGTCCCTGCTCGTCGCAGGCGTCGCGGGCGCCAGCCAACTGCTGAACGGCCCGCTCGCCGCCATGGCCGCTGCCGGGGTGGCCGCGCTGCTGTTCGCCGCCTTGGCGGTCCCGTTCGCCTACGGCATGCTGGGCGGCGGCGACGTGAAGCTGGCGCCGGCCCTGGCACTCGGCTTTAGCCCTTCCGGCACCTGGGACTTCGTCGTGATGACCGCGGCGGCTGGCGGGATGCTGGGGCTGCTCTACATCGCGCTGTCCCGCCTGCTGCCCGCTCCCAAAACCGCCATCCGGCCCGGCGCTCCGCTGCTCCAGCGCGTGCTGGCCGCCGAACGGCGCCGCATCCACCGCCGCGCCGGGATGCCCTACGGCATCGCCATCGCCGCCGGCGGCGTCGCCATGCTTCTGCCCAAGCTGCTGCACGGGGTGCCCTAGATGAGTCCAATCCGGTTGTTGATGATCCTGGTCCTGCTGGGCGCCGCCGTCGGCTGCGGCCTGGTCGCGTTCACCGCGCTGCAGCCGGAACCGCCGGTGGTGGCGCAGGCTGCCGCGTCCAACACGCCCCCTGCGGTGCTGATGGTCGGCATCATGGTCGCCAGCACGGACCTGCCGGCCGGCATGCTGATCAAGGACGCCGACGTGGCCATCCGCCAGGTGCCGCAGGCCGACGTGCCCGAGGGCGCGATGGTGGCCAGCGACGCCGCGCGGGCCGAGCTGCGCGGCTCCCTGTTGCGCCGCTACGTGGACCGCGGCAAGCTTGTCACGCGGGACGATATCCTGCGCCTGCACGACCGAGGCTTCCTGGCCGCCGTGCTCAGCCCGGGCAGCCGGGCCATCTCCGTCGCGGTGGACGTCGTCAGCGGCGCTTCCGGCCTGATCTGGCCGGGCGACCGGGTGGACATGTTGCTGGTGCAGGACGTGTCCGCCATCACCGACGGCAAGCCGGGCATCAACCGGGTGTCTGGCGAGACGATCATGAACAGCGTCCGGGTGATCGCGGTCGATCAGCAGCTCTCGCTGGCCGCCCCTGGGTCCGCCGCCACCGGCGGATCGGAGGGCAAGGTGGCCCGCACGGTCGTGTTGGAGGTGACGCCGGCCCAGGCCGAACGGGTCGCCGTGGCGCAGCGCCTGGGCAAGATCGCGCTGACCGTCTGCCCGATCGAGCCGTCCGAACTGATCGAGAGCAAGCGGTTCCCGATCTACGGGGACGACGTGTCCGTCGCCCTCAGCCCGCCGCGCGAGCAGGCCACCGGTCCGCACCGCGCCACGATGCGCGTGTTCCAGGGCGCCGAGATGCAGGAGGTGACGTTCCAATGACCTGGCCCATGACCCAGCCGCCGATGATCCAGCCGATGACACATGCGGCGAGCTGCCGGCTGACCCGCCGCAACCCCCGTCTATGCCTAGTGGTCCTGGCGGCGCTGCTGCCCGGCGTGGCCACGGCCCAGACCGAGGTTCAGACCGTTCCCCCGGTCGGGCCCGACCTCACCCTGCCCAACACCCCGCCAAAGGCCCCCCCCGGCGCACCCGGGCCGGAGCGCCGGCCCAGCGGCGGCGTGCTGACGATCGCCGCCGGGACCGGCCAGTTGGTGCAGTTGCCGGGTCCGGCGACCTCGGTGGTGGCCGCCGACCCGCGGGTGGCGCGCATCCAGCCGCTGTCGCCGACCAGCTTGTTCGTGGTGGGCATCGCCGCCGGGCGCACGACCCTGCTGGCCACCAACGAGGCCGGCGCCCCGGTAGCGCAGTTCGAGGTGAACGTGCGCGGCGGTCCGGAGGCCGCGGCCCCTCCTGCCGACAGCAAGCAGACGGCGGCGCAGGTGCAGTCCACGTTGCGGCAGTCGCTGCGTGGGGCCGCGAACGTGACAGTGTTCGGCAGCTCGGCCGGTCTGGTGCTGTCAGGCAAGGTTCATAATCCTGCCGAAGCTGAACAAGTGCTCAGCGTCATGCGGTCCATCACCGGCGACAGGCAGCCAGTGGTGAACAACCTTGCTGTGGAAAGCCCCACCCAGGTGAACGTCCGCGTCCGTATCGCAGAAATCAACCGCACCATCTCGCGTGAGCTTGGCATCAGTTGGTCGGCGATTGGCGCGATCTCGGGCGCATCATTCGGCCTGACGACGGCCAGTGCTGTAGGGGCCCTGGCGCAAGGCGGCGGCGCACTGAACATCCGCGGTGTCGGTCGCGGCTTCGACATCAATCCTATCGTGGACGCCTTGGCGCAGGACCAGCTTATCACCGTATTGTCGGAGCCCAACCTGACAGCTCTGAGCGGGGAAACAGCAAGCTTCCTGGTCGGCGGCGAGTATCCCATTCCGGTTGCCGCCGGCGGCAATAGCAACGCGATCTCAGTCACGTTCAAGCAATTCGGCATCAGCCTGGCCTTCACGCCCACAGTGCTGTCAGACGATCGAATCAATATGAAAATCCGGCCAGAGGTCAGCCAGCTCTCTCAGTCCGGCGCAGTCAACTTGCCTTCTGGCAACGGCGGCACGCTGAGCGTTCCGGCGCTGACGGTGCGCCGGGCGGAAACGACCGTGGAGCTGGGAAGCGGCCAGAGCTTCGCCATCGCCGGCCTGCTACAGAAAACAACCTCCCAGAACAATGTCGGCACCAACTGGCTCAGTGACATTCCGGTGCTGGGCGCGCTGTTCCGCTCAGACTCGTTCCAACGTGGGGAGAGCGAGCTGGTGATCATCGTCACGCCCTACCTGGTCCACCCGCCAGTCGAGCAGTCCATGGTGCGCGCCCCGACAGATAATTTCCGCGCTGCGACGGACTTGGACCGAATCCTCTACCAACGGCAAATTGCCCGGGGTGGCGTTGCCCGGACACAGGCGCCGCTTAATGCCGGTTTCATCCTGGAGTAGCCGAAGTGACGCACAGACCCGACCGACGGATCAACCGGCATCTGACCGTGCTGACCCTGCTGCTGTCCCCTTTCCTGGGTGCATGCAACTACGACCCGGCGCTGCGTCCCGGCACCTGGCTGCCAAGCGGCGTCAATGATGCGAACCTGGCTGCGATGGTCGCCAATCCTGCCGACCTGTATGGCAACCCAGGGTCCCGCTACAGCCGTGGCAGCGCGGCGGCGCCGGCGGTCAACCGCCTGCTGACAGACAAGGTCAAGGCGCTCGATCCCACCAGCACCACCGGGAACTAGCCGCATGGGAGCACTTCTGGCTTCGCGTCCCGCCGATGCGCCCGTCGTCCGGACCGACCGCACCCCGGTCCTGGCGTTCGCCACCGATGAGGCCAGCGAGCACGCCCTGCGCGGCGGCCTGCAGGACCTGACCGAAGGCGTCCAGTGCAAGCGCGGCGACCTGCGCGCCTGCTCCAAGCTGCTGGAGCGCGAGGGCACGCCGCGGGTGCTGATCGTGGACGTCTCCGGCCTCGACCGCCCGATCCAGGCGCTGGACGAGTTGGCCGTGGTGTGCACTCCCGATGTGCGCCTGCTGGTAATCGGCGACCGCACCGACGTAGGCTTCTACCGCGAGCTGACACGCGAGATCGGCGCGCTGGAGTACCTGTATAAGCCGCTGACCCGCGACAACGTCACCCGCATGTTCGGGCCGCACATTCAGGGCGTGGTGGGCACCGCCGCACCGGACCGCGGCGGGCGGATCGTCACCGTGAGCGGCGCCCGCGGCGGCGTCGGCGCGACCACCATCGCCGTCAACCTGGCGCTGCAACTGGCGGAAACGACGCGCGGCCACATCGCGTTGCTGGACCTGCACCTGCGCGGCGGCACGGCGGCGCTGATGCTGGGCGTGCAGCCCGGCGCCGGCCTGCGCGTGGCTTTGGAGCATCCCGAACGCGCCGACGCCCTGTTCCTCGACCGCGTCGCAACGCCCGTCGGCGACCGCCTGCGCGTGATCGCCGCCGCCGAGCCGTTCGACGCCGAGCCGGCCGCGACGCAGGAGGGGGTCGAGCGGCTGCTGTCGCTGATGCGGACCCGCTTCAACACCATCATCGTTGACATGCCGATGCCGCCGACAGGTCCGGAGCGCCATGTGTTGACCCTGGCCCGGCAGCGCGTCGTCGTCCTGGCCCCCGACCTGGCCAGCATCCGCGACGCCGAGGCCGCACGCGGGCTGAACGCGCAACTGGCGGGCACGCGGACCCTCTTCGTGCTGAACCGCGCCAACGGCCGCGGCGCGCTGAAGCCGGCGCTGATCCGGGACGGGCTGGGCGCCGATCCCGACTGCAGCATCCCGGACCTGCCGCAACTGCTGCGCTTCGCCAACTTGGGCAAGCCGGCCATCACCGGCTGCGCACCGTTCCGCCGGGCCATGATGCCGCTGCTGCAGGAGGTCACGGGCACGGTATTGGCCGCCAAGTCGCCGGGGCTGCTCGGCCTCTTGGGCCTGAAAAACAGGAAATGAGGACCTTCGGCCGCAAGGAGGACGAACCCGAGGCGCGCGTGACGGCGGTAGCGGCCCCGGTCCGGCTGGCCGAGGTCGCCCAGCAACGCGACAGCGCCATCGAGCAGCTCCGCGCCTACGTGATGGAGCAGATCGATCCCATCGCCGCCGGGGAGCTGGCCGCACCGCAGTTGCAGGACCAGATCGAGCGGCTGGTGCACGAAGTCGCCACCAAGCGCCGGATCGAGATCTCCGCCCGCGAGCAGGCGCGCGTGGCGGAGGAGATCACCTACGACATGGTGGGCTACGGCCCGCTGGAGCCGCTGCTGCGCGACGACACCATCAGCGACATCATGGTGAACGGCCCCAACCGGGTGTTCATCGAGCGCAAGGGCAAAGTGTACCAGTCGGACGTGACGTTCACCAGCGCCGCGCAGCTCGGTAGCATCGCGCAGAAGATGGCCGCCAGCGTCGGCCGCCGGGTGGACGAGAGCAGCCCGCTGGTCGATTGCCGCCTGCCCGACGGCAGCCGCGTCAACGTGGTGTTCCCGCCGCTCGCCATCGACGGCGCCTGCATCAGCATCCGGAAGTTCAGCAAGAAGAAGCTGGACTTCGACGCCATGGTGGCCGGCGGCAGCATGTCCCCGCACGTCGCGCGCATCCTGGAGATCGCCGCGCGCTGCCGGCTGAACATCGTGATCTCCGGCGGCACCGGCTCGGGCAAGACGACGATGCTGAACGCGCTCAGCCGGCTGATCGACGTGGGCGAGCGCATCGTCACCATCGAGGACGCGGCGGAGCTGCAACTGCAGCAGCCCCACGTCGTGCGCCTGGAGACCCGGCCGCTGAACATGGAGGGCAAGGGCGAGGTCAACCAGCGCGACCTGCTGAAGAACGCGCTGCGGATGCGGCCCGACCGCATCATCGTCGGCGAGGTCCGCGGCGCCGAGGCGTTCGACATGCTGCAGGCCATGAACACCGGCCATGACGGCTCGATCTGCACCATCCACGCCAACACGACGCGCGACGCGCTGACGCGGATCGAGAACATGGTGCAGATGGGCTTCAGCCTGCCGCCCCGCGCCATACGCATGCAGATTGCCGGTGCGGTGGACCTGATCATCCAGGTCGAGCGCATGCGGGACGGCGTGCGCCGGCTGTCCCAAGTGTCCGAAATCGTGGGGATGGAGGGCGACGTGATCACCATGAACGAGGTGTTCGCCTTCGAGTTTGCTGGCGAGGACGCGACCGGACGCCTGAGCGGGACTTACAAGACCTCCGGCGCGCAGCCCGGCTTCCTGGAGAAGCTGCGCTACTACGGCTACGACAAGACCTGGATGAGCGCCCTGGTGGAGGCGGCCCGATGATGACCGCCGTGCTCGCCGTGGTGGGCGGCGTCACCTTGCTGATCGGCGGTGGCGGGATCATCCTGATCGAGGCTCGGGGCGACACTGTGATGCGGGAGCGGGTCCGCCTGGCTGGCGGCCGGGCGGACGGTGCCGCGGCGCCGATGATCACCACGCAGCAGAACATCCGCAGCCGCAACGTGGACGCCAGCCCCGGCATGACGCGGCTGTTCCGGGTCATCGGCCACAAGCCGGACCTGGCGTCGGCCGAGCGTCTGCCATGGCCGGTGATCGTGCTGATCGGCATCGCCTTCGGGGTTTTGGGAGCGTGGCGCTCGCGGGGTTGGGTGGGCGACTGGCTGTTCGTGCCGGCTGGCATCCTGATCGGGTTCAAGGCGATGCGGGTGCTGTTCAAGCGGGGACGGACCAAGTATGCGCAACAACTGTTCAAGCAAATTCCCGATGCGATCGGCCTGATCATCCGTGCCATCCGCGCCGGCATCCCCATGGCGGAGGCGCTGCGCAGCGTGGCGCGCGAGATGCCGGAGCCGACGCGGGGCGAGTTCGGCCGGGTCGTCGGCGCCGTGTCGATCGGCCGTCCGGTCGATGACGCGATCTGGACTCTGTTCCACCGGACCGAGCTGCTCGAGTACTCCTACCTTGCCGTCACCATCGGCCTGCAGACGCAGACCGGCGGCAGCCTGGCCGAGACGCTGGAGAACCTGGGCGAGATGGTCCGCAAGCGCGTGGCCATGGCCGGCAAGGCGCGCGCCCTGGCGGGGGAGGCCAAGGTCCAGGCCGCGGTGATGATCGCCCTGCCCTTCATTGCGGCGGTCGGCTTGAGCTTCATCCAGGAGGGCTACCTCGACACGTTCATCAGCACCCCGACCGGCAACAACATGGCCCTGACCGGCCTGACCATGATCGGCTGCGGCGCGCTGACCATGCGCTGGCTGACGGCGCGCGCGGTGAAAGACTGATGGCGCAGCTTGCAGCCCTGCATGGTCCCTGGGCCGTGGCGGCCAGCTTGCTGGGGCTGCTGCTGATGGTCGGCCTGGCCTTGATGCTGCTGGGGGCCGAGGCGCAGCAGGCCGATATGTCCAGCCGGATCGACGTCGTGATCCGCCGGCAGGTGCAGGTGCAGCGCCAGCTCGGCCTGACGTCCAAGGGCGCCGACCTGCTGCGGCAGTTGGGCGAGGTGGTCCGCGGCACGGCGCTGATCTCCGAGCGCAGCATGACGGACCTGGAGGCGACCGTGCAGGCCGCCGGCATGAACCCCAACCGCTTCGTGACGGCGTTCATCGGGGCGAAGGCGCTGATGCTGGTGCTGGTTCCCTTGGGGACTTGGATCTATGCGAGCGTGGCCGGGCTTGAGTTCACCTACAAGCTGCTGGCGGTGTTCGGCGGGGTGGTGTCCGGGCTGCTGCTGCCGAACTTCGTGCTCGGCTTCTTCCGCCGCCCCTACAGCCGGCAACTGCGCGCCGGCCTGCCGGATGCGCTGGACCTGATGGTGGTGTGCGCGGAGGCCGGGCTGGGGCTGGAGACGACGGTGGACCGCGTGGCGGCCGAGATGAAGCCCACCAACCGCCCGATCGGCTCGGAGTTTGCGATCCTAGCGCAGGAGCTGCGGCTGCTGCCGGACCGCGGCGTGGCGCTGGAGCGCATGGGCCACCGCACGGGACAGGAGGGTTTCGTCCGGTTGGGCGGCACCTTGCGCCAGACCCTGCGCTTCGGCACGCCGCTGAGCCAGAGCCTGCGGGTGCTGGCGACCGAGATGCGGACCGAACGCATGATCCGGTTCGAGGAGCGGGCCGCGAAGCTGCCGGCGTTGCTGGTCCTGCCATTGATTTTGTTCATCATGCCATCGCTGTTCATCGTCCTGATCGGACCGTCAATCATCAAGCTGATGGCGAACTTCTGATAAATGGTTATACTAGGGTAACATCCGTTGGAGTCAGCGATGCTGCCCCGTGTCGTCCGCCGCACAGCCGCTACCTTGCCGCTGGTGCTTGCCCTGATGGCGTGTGGAGGTAGGGATCGCCAGGACGCGACGGCTTTGCAGCCCGTCGGAGGCCAGGCGGAGGCCCGGATGCATGTCGCCGCCATTGCTGAGTCGGAAGGCCGGCCGGAAGTGGCTCTTGGGCTGTACCGGTCCGCCGCGCTGCGGGAGCCGGGCAACCGGGCGGCGCAGACGCGGTATGCCGGGGCGCTGGCGCGGTCGGGCGACGTGGCGCAGGCGGAGAGCATCCTTGCCAACGCATTGCGCGGCGCACCGGACGACGAGGGCCTGCTGCGCGGGCTGGCGACCCTGGAATTGCGGTCAGGACATGCTGGCGAGGCCGAGGGGCTGTTCCGGCGCGTCCTGGCGTCCGATCGCGGGGATGCGCGGGCCCAAGGCGGGCTTGGGGTGGCACTTGACCTGGAGGACCGTCATGCGGAGGCGCAGGTGGCGCACCGAGCGGCTTATGCCGCAGACCCGAGCAATACCGGATTTGCAAATAACCTGGCGGTGTCGCTGATGCTGTCCGGCCAGCCGCGGGAGGCGGTTGCGGTGCTGGAGCCGCTGCGGTTCCGTGGCGGCGTGCCGCAGCGCCTGCTGACCAACCTTGCGCTCGCAGAGATGGCGTCGGGCGGCGGATCGGCTGGGCATGATGCACGTGCGTTGCTGGAAGAGCAGGCGTCCCGCACGCAGATCGACAATTATCTGGCAGCCCTGGGACAGGCCGGACCTGCACAGCCGTAGCGCACCTCAGCCGGACGGCTGAACGAGGCTGCAGACGTATGACCCAAGCCCGCGGTCACGCGGGAGATAAGCATCGGTGCAGGCCAGGAGCGCGGTGCTGACCCCCCGGTCATCCTGCCAGTGCGTGGTCGGACTGCCTTGGCTCCGCCGTTTCGGGTGCACGCAGCCAGTAGCCTGACCCGCGTATGCTTTGGATCAGCATGCCGCCGCCTTCGTCCGGCGGCAGCTTCTGGCGCAGGTTGAACACGAGCTGGTCCACGCTGCGGTCCTCGGCCCGCCAGGCGCGGCGTAGGGCCGCTTCGGACAGGCGGTCGCGCGACACTGGCTGCCCGGCGGCGGCGGCCAGCGTCTCCAGCGCGGTGAACTCCGCCGAAGTCAGGTTCAGCCGGCGCCCGTCGGCAGTGTGCACGGTGCGGTGCTGCACGTTGATGCGGATCGGCCCGACGGTCAGCACGACGGCAGCCTGGGTGGCCGCCTTGGCCTCCTGCCGCGTGTTGACCCGGCGGTGGACGGCTCTGATACGGGCGATCATCTCGCGCATCGCCGGGGGCTTGGCGATATAGTCGTCGGCGCCAAGCTCAAGCCCGACAATCCGGTCCGACTCGTCGCCCATGCCGGAGACGACGATCACACCGCAATCGCGCTGCTCGGCCAGGCGCCCGATCAAGGTGACGCCGCTGATGTCCG
>JAABUX010002981.1_pt1 | contig 23057 bp, 23 predicted proteins | sample 5561851 | NCBI WGS metagenome assembly JAABUX01 (sample SAMN10711883, study PRJNA513361) | rock metagenome | isolation source: Antarctica rocks | place: Antarctica: Victoria Land, Richard Nunatak red sandstone | collected 2016-01-03 | reverse complement strand
GCCGCTTTCCTGTACGTGTATCTCACATCATCATGAATGATGCTTCTCCTTTATCATAGCTAGTCCTTCCAAATGGGGGAAACGGAGAAAAACTCCTCTTGTTCCACAGATACGTACTAGGCCAGGGTGAGCTTCCCCCACTTTTGTAGAGGAGTGAAATCTTAGGATATACTATTCAAGAGCGAGGAGAGAGAGCATGCAGAAATCTCAGAAGACGTATACAGCTGAATTCAAACGAGAAGCAGTGCAGCTTGCGCAGACCAGCGGGAAGCCAATTACTCAAGGAGCCCGTGAGCTAGGCGTTTCCGATACGTCGATCCATCAATGGCGCAAGGAATTAGTTGAGAATGGCTTAGAAGCCTTCCCTGGCAGTGGGCATCAAACAGCCCTCGAGGAAGAAAATCGCCAGCTCAAACGAGAGAAAGACGAGAACACGTCAGGAGCGAGATATCCTAAAAAAACCTCGTATAGAATCTCTTTACTGATGAGCTAAGGAGAAGGAAGTTGGATGATCTGAGGCACCTTTTCTCTCGTCGGAGACTGATAGTGTTCCAGGCGATGTCGCCGATGAGTCTCTGGATCATAGAGCTGAGGTTCTGGCGGTTTCGCACCAGGAGCCAAGTGGAAGAGTACCTCGTGATCTTTCTTGAGAAGCGCGTAGATGACCGAGGTCATTTGACCTGCTAATCCCCCGATGACTTTCTCCCGTCCGACGAGCCTACGCGTGCGTTCATCGGAACGGCATTTGCGCGCGATCAGCCGCTCATACATCTCTTTCCACTCCGCATCCCATTGGATAGCCCTCCACACGATGAGATACATCGTCTGTTTCATCTGTCGAACTCCGCGAGGAGACAGCCGTGTCCAGTCAAGTGTTGTCCCTGATTGCGCCACTTTGGGAACCCACCCGACATACGATTTGAGTTGAGCCGCCCGCTCAAAATTGGCAATGTTGCCGATCAGCGCGATGAGTGTTGCCGCCGCTAGTGGTCCGATGCCTGGGATCGACGTGAGGACTTTACCCTCTCGAGAGTCCTCCACGACGTGGATGATTTCTGTATCCAACTCAGTAATGTGTTCGGCAATGAGGTCCAGTTCGCCAATGAGTTGTTTTTGCTCAACCACCAAACCTCGCACACGAGCTGGTTCTTTCCTGCCGATACTCTGTGCCGCCAGACGCTGCAACTCTCTCAATTTCGCATCCGAAACACTACAGGTACGACCTCTTGCTTCTCGAAGTTCTCCAAAAGTGGCAACGGCTAACTCTGCAGGAGTCGAGAAGCGTTTGCGAAGAGCGAGAGCGGTGGGCAGGTTCGGATCGCGCAAGAGGCGCGTAAATTCGGGAAAGAGTTCATCACAGATGGCTGTCAGCTTGTTTTTGCGTTGCGTGCTCTCTGCGATCAGTTCGTAGCGATGGCGTACCATTCCACGCAATTCAGTAGCAGCGGCAGTTGCAGGGATGAGGCGACGGACGGCTTGGAGTGGATCGCCTACCTGGATACCTTTCTCCAGCTGGTTGTAGAGCATATTTGCCAGACCAAGAGCATCACGTTTGTCGGTTTTGAGCAAACCCTCTTGTCGCTTCTGAACATGCATCACATAGACCGGAATGTCTACTTCCTGCAAGTATTGGAGCAACGCACGATGGTAATGCCCAGTGACTTCTAAAACTGCCTGAACCTGAGTGAAGGGAACGTAGGTCCTGATACGGTCAATGAGCGAGCGAAAGCCTTCTCGTGAGTTGTCAAAGGCAAGAGCAGGACAATGTTCAAAGCGCTGATGTCGGGTGAGCAAGGTGGAAGAAAGAAAACCTGCGACATGTGCCTTCTTGCCAACATCTACCCCAATGTACAAGGTTTCATGGACCAGCATGGGAAGAGCTACCGAGTCGGTCTGCGATGACGTTTTGCGAGACATGAGCCAACCTCCTTGCTGGCTTTCTTCGACATTTGGTGTTCTTCATCACCGAGCAAGTCTACAGTACGCCTTGTCGCTGTCAAGGACAAGGGCTTCGCCACCGCTCCGCTCCGCTTCGCGGTTCCTTGACAGCAACTGCGGCAGCACTGTCTTTTCTTGGTGTGATGAAGAAGCAAAAAAAATGTTGCGTGGATGGAGAAGCGGGACTCCGTGGACGTGCCTCGACCAACTTCGGACCAGAAGTGTGGCTTCAACCTCGTATCAGGTGTGCGAACACGTCCCCCAGGTTTTTTTCAAGAGTCAAGCTCCAAAGCAGTCGCAGGGTTCTGCGGAATCTTTTCCAGTTGGGAGCGACCCAGCTGTGCTTCTCCACTCATAAGAGTACATGAGATACGGCTAAGATACTGACGAAAATGTGCATTAGGACGATGAACCTGCTCCAGAAGCACGTCGAAAGAAAGAAGACAGGGATAGATATGAAGCAGTGCAATGCATAAAAAGTTCGTCTTGCTGTTTCTTTTCCCTCGAAATGGGCAGTTTGGGGCACTTTTAGAGAACCTCTGGACGTTCTTGCACATTTTCGTTAGCATCTTAGTCTTACCTCGATTATTGGCTACATTCGCGTGTCCAGGGACAAGCAGACCACGGCATTGCAAGAGGACTCTATTCAGAAGGCTCACTGTGGGGTTACGATGTCATTTTGGGATACATATACTCTAAGCTGTAGATTGGCTTTACAGGCTGATACAGAGAGGATGATAGATGTGTGCTAGCTCTTAGGTGGAGCCTCTTCTTCACCTCTTTTCTTTCTCTTTGCAGCAACTACTTCCCTGAAAATACCTAAGATGGTCCTTAGAGTATATGTATCCCAAAATGATATCGTGACCCCTAGTAGAGCAGAAAACAGTGAGAACTGTCTATTTCCCTCTGTTCTCGTTCTTCTTTTCGAGAGCAATACGTAGAAAACAAAGAAAGCCAAAAGCCATAAGGATACCTGTACGCTTCTATTAGTTTCTTGTTGGGATGTAACAGCACGGGAGGAACCAAAAGTTGGAAGAGCATGTTGAGCTCGCTTGGAAAGTAGATAAAGCAAACTCTCCATCACAAGAGAAAAACTCTGTAAAAAAAGTCATTCCTGCTGCTTTCACCTCTCACGTGAAATACCATCAGCCGCATTCTCTTCTCTCTTCCGACTGTTAGTTTCTCCCGTACTTACACCTCCAGGACATCTGTGTTCTCGCTGACCATATAATGCTCTTTCTATGGCAACTTCCACACCTTCGCGTGGGTAAATATCACGTCAGTCGGAGTCGTCGCATCGTCGGCCGTCACTCCGATCTGACCCTGGTTGTACGTACTATCAGTGACACTTGTGAGAAACTGTTGGTTCAAATAGAGATCAATCGTCTCATTTCGTGCAACGACCGCAATAGTATTGGTCTCGTTCGGACTAAAAGCAATAGCTGGAGAAAACCCGCTTTTTAACAAGCGCGACGTTGCACCAGTCGCATCCACGTAGAGGCGAAGCGAGAAAACACCGTTCTGGTCGAAACGCAAGTAATAGAATTTGGTGTATGTGCTATCGGCTCGAAAGACAATGCCACCCGCATCACCGTTGCTGATATTCATCTCCACCTCATAGGTAAAGTTCGTAAATTGCAGATGTTGAGCGAAGCAGGTGTTAAAATAGCCTGATTGCGTTTCGCTGACATGATAGGCTGATCCCATAAACGCACAAGAACCGCCAGTCGTATTTGTACTCGTCTCCATCCAATTATATCTCCCATTGTTCCCACGGAGAGGATTATCGAGGAGTATGGTGTTGCTAAAAGGATAGCGCGAGGCAACTGCCGTTGCTGTAAGGTTTGCTTGTGCTGTTGCGGTTGCGTGGAGAGCAGTCAAGTGTCCATTGCGCTGATAGGCAAACAGCAAGGGGAGACCTATACTCACTGCGATGACGAGCAGCGCGAGTGCCATCAACAGCATTCCTCTTCTTCTCCGCGGACTGTTCCTCGGGTCCTGATGGTGAATGATGTGCTCATCATCTCTTTGGTTCTGGAGAGAATTGGAGACGTGTGGAATGGAAGAGGATAGGGGAGAAGGTGGTTGTACCGCTTTATACGTAACCAGTGCAGCACTCTCGGGGTGTGCAACGACAGCGGGTGATACCGTAGGTCCATCAATGTCGTCTTCATAACGGGTGGACGTGTGAGTACTCTGCAAGGCTTGCTGAAGGGCATGTGCAAAGTCAGAAACGGATGCAAAGCGGTCTGTAGACTGTTTCGCAAGAGCGCGTAAAAGGACTGCATCGACACCTCTCTCCAGGTGTGGGTTGAGTGTACTCGGTGGCTGTGGGAGTGTTATAAGGTGCCGATACATCGCTTGCTCTTGGGTGCCCTGAAAAGGAATACGGCCTGTCAGCAATTCATACGCGATGATCGCAAGCGCATATTGATCTGTTGCAGGCACGGCGACACCACTCCACTGTTCAGGGGCCATGTAGGTTGGGGTCCCACGGATGATCTGACTGGTCACGTCCGTGTTCGACATGGCGATACCGAAATCCGTGAGTAACAGGTCAGGACTCTCTCTCTTCTCTGTATTACTACGAAGAAGAAAATTGGAGGGTTTGACATCCCGATGAATGATCTGGTGCTCATGTGCGTGTTGCAGCGCACTTGCAGCCTGTTGGACAAAATGGATGACCTCTGTTGGCGAGAGCAATCCAAGTATGCTCCGCTCCCGTAACCAGTCAACAAATGACCCTTCTGGACAAAAGGGCATCACCATGTACGTGACCCTCGAGGATGTCATCACTTCCTCACCATAGTCAAAGAGAGGTAAGATGTTGGGGTGGTCGAGCTGCGCCACTGCCTTTGCTTCGCGCTGAAAAAGGCGCACGGCATCCTCAGGAACCATAACGCCAGAAGAGGGAAGAACACCTGTCCGAATGACCTTGATGGCTATTTGTCGATCGATGCGCGTATCTTCCGCAAGATACACTTCACCCATGCCACCCTGCCCGATGGAATGGAGAAGACGATAGCGACCATTTTGCAGAGCTTCTACTTGCATTTCTCACCTTGTGTAATAGAAATAGAAAAACTCGATGTCAGTAGGAGAACACACGCTCCTTGTACGTCCCCGACCAGCACAACCGTTTTGGTCACCATCTCGTCTTCTCCTAAGGAGGCATCGTGACTATGCTGTATCGTTGTCTTCTTCTTCTCCCACGTCTTTGCACAGGAAAAAGACGGAGAGGATTGCTGTTCGTCAGAAGGCGTGTACAGACTCCGCTCCTGAAATGGAAACAAGGACAGAGGGGAGTCCTACGATGTATTTGATGTGAAAGAAAGACCAATCAAAAAGGGAGATGCAGCAGCTCTGATGGTGTTCTGCCGCATGTCCCTGAGTTCCTGAGAAAATTGTTAGGCTTTTTTGGCAGAAGCATGGTCGAGGTGCTTCTTGGCCGCTTCTGCCGCATGGCCGACTGCATGTTCTTGATGACCATGAGCCAGATGGGCATGATGGGCGGCTGTTTCATGTTCGCCTTTGCTGTGATGCTCTGCGGCCTTTTCATGGTGTTCTGCGGCTTGGCGATGATGCTCTGCGGCTTTGGTATGATGTTCAACGGAAGGGTGTGTGGTTGCCATAGAAGTCTCCTTCGACTCGTAATATATTCCATTTCTTCATGTTGTGGCTCTCTTGTCTCCTGTAGGAAGAAAAAGAAAGCGTACAACGTCTGATAGGAGTACGCACAAGAACCCTATGGAGGATACACATCATCATTCACTGATGCCACGTCTTGGACTGCACCCCTGAGACCATACCAGTAGGGAAGGGAGCTTCTCCAAAACGATGTCATATACTGTGAACAACAGTGATGTGAAGGAGAACATCCATGAAACGACGATCTCACAGTCGAGAGTTCAAACTGATGGTGGTGCAGCAGGTGAGCAGTGGAGAGAAACGGGCGGCGCAAGTGTGTCGAGAACATGACCTGTCCAACAGCGTGCTGGATCGTTGGCGCAAAGAATATGAGCAACGAGGAGAAGCTGCCTTCACGGAAGAGCCGCTCTCTGAGCAAACCGCTCTCGCGAACAAGGTTGCTGAACTGGAGCGGTTCTGTGGACAGTTAGCCTTGGAGAACAGCATCTTAAAAAAGCGATCATGCCGCAAAGCGACACCAATGATGATGAAAATCGGCTATACTTAAGGGTAGGGGGAAGCGCAGAGAAGCCGCCCAAGGCAGTGGAGCACGAAGCCCGATAAAAAAGCTGGCTGAGGGACGCCCAGAACCAATGATTGTCGCCGCCTCGTGAGAGGTGAGCACGCCGAGGAAAGTTGTGAATGAATTCGTCCCCTCCGCTTCCCCGTTTCTTACCGTGTGAAGAAGAGGTAGAACTAGGATCACTGCAAAACTCTATCATAGCGTATTTTGGGTTGAATGTACCCATGAATAGTACGTCTAAGTATGGTTAGGCTTGGTGCATGACAAGCTTCTTTGCTATTTTCATGCACCTATTGAAAACTTCAGAACGGAGTTTCGGAATTGATGCAAGTATGGAATTCCTTGTGATAGAGTTTTGCAGTGATCCTAGTCCTACCTCTGTCAAGGAAGACGAGAAAGCTTGACAGCAGGAAAGAACAGAGAATATACTAAAGAAAGCGGTTGTTGACTATTTGCTCAATAAAAACATGCCCGTGAACGAGGGATATTATGCCAAAGATTGTTGATGAACAGATGCGAGAAGCGACCCGCAGTCGCATCCTTCACGAGGCAGCAAGTGAATTTTCTCGCTTAGGGTTTGATCAGGCCAATATTAATACCATTGCCGAGCAAGCAGGAATTGGAAAAGGCACCATCTACCTGTACTTTGAGAACAAACGTGAGGTATTTCTCGCTATGCTCCGTCATATCGCACACTCGCAGCTAGCGACTGTTCGCGCTGCTTTAGCCACGGAGGGAACACTCCAACAACGAATAGAGCGTCTCTTTCGTGCATTTGTACATCTTGCGGAGGAGGAAAGCGATACCTTCAATGTCTATATGAGTGCGCTCTACGGCGTGAACCGAGCATTTCAAGATGAGGCAACAAAGTTATTGCGGAGTTACGTGACAGTCATTGCCCTTGTCCTTGAAGAAGGGAGAGAGCGTGGGGAATTGGAGTGTACAGATATCGAGTCAACGGCCTTGATGGTGCTCTCCCTCACCGAGTCCTTCGTCCTTTCCGCACGCGTGCTCGGTCAGTCGGAACGAGAGATCAATAAGCAAGCCGAATACGTCGCCCAGTTTGTCTTACAAGGTATTGGCACAAAGCCCTAGTAGTACCTCTCTTTTTTACTTTTTTATTGAATGGTTGCCCACCCATTATAATGGGTGAGAAAGTCTTGGAGGTGTTCTTATGAATTTTTCTGTTGTGGTCACATTTCTACGCCGTCTCTTTCATGTACGGCGCGTCAAACGAAGCTATGAGAGTCCTCGCTATCTCCTCAAATGGCTTCTCATTAGTACACTTATCGGACTGGTTGCAGGAGTGGGAGCTATCGCGTTCTACGCGGCTATTCATTTTGCGACGGGAACCTTCTTAGGAAGGATTGTTGGCTATCTTCCTCCTGATCCCGCAGGAGAAGGGGGAGTCACACGTGTCATGTCGTTTTGGTCCTCAGTTCGTCCGTGGCTGTTACCGCTCGTGACAATGAGTGGTGGACTAGTTGCGGGTATTATCGTGTTTACCCTTGCGCCAGAAGCAGAGGGACATGGAACCGATGCTGCGATTGCCGCCTTTCATCAAGGGAAATCAATTCGTGCGCGTATACCTCTCATTAAGCTCGTCGCCTCAGCGATCACAATTGGGACGGGTGGTTCAGCAGGACGCGAAGGACCGGCAGCACAGATTAGTGCTGGCTTTGGCTCCATCCTTGCCAATGTCCTCCGTTTGGATATTCAAGATAGACGTATCGCACTGGCAACGGGCATTGGAGCAGGGATTGGGGCTATCTTTCGAGCACCACTCGGCGGAGCCATTCTCGCCGCTGAAATTTTGTACAAGAATGATTTGGAGATCGAGGCGATCATTCCCGCACTGATGGCGTCCATTATTGGCTATAGCGTCTTTGGTGCGTGGTCGGGGTGGAGTCCTATCTTTGCAACACCGGGCAATCTCGCGTTTACCTCTCCCTTTCAGCTCTTCTATTACGTCGTACTCGGCTTGCTCTGTGGACTGATGGGATTGCTCTATGCAAGGGGCTTCTATGGGATTACACATGTCTTTCATCGCATGCACCTTCCCAACTGGATCAAGCCAGGGATCGGAGGCTTACTCGTTGGTCTCATTGGTCTGGCTCTGCCTCAAGCACTTGGAATGGGCTATGGCTGGGTGCAAGTCGGAATGGGACAAGGATTGTTGGCGATTCCTTTGTGGGTGATTCTCCTCTTGCCGTTTGTGAAGATACTTACCACCGGTTTGTCGATTGGCTCCGGTGGCTCTGGTGGTATCTTCGGCCCTGGTATGGTCATCGGTGGTATGGTTGGCGCATTAGTCTGGCGTCTGAGCTATCACGTGCTCCCTGGGATTCCTGATACGCCCGCTCCTTTTGTTATTGTGGGCATGATGGCCCTCTTCGGTGGCATCGCACATGCTCCTCTCGCGGTGATGTTGATGGTTGCCGAGATGACGGGAAATCTTTCGATGCTTGCGCCTGCCATGATCGCCGTTGGCATTGCCTCAATTATCGTCGGAAAAGCAACCATTTATACCAGTCAGGTCGATACGCGTGCGGACTCACCTGCCCATCGACTGCAAATGTCCTTCCCATTGCTCTCAACGCTCGCGGTTCGGCAAACGATGGTACCGCTCACTCTCCACTTCTCGCGTGAGCAAACACTGGCGGTTGCCGAAAATCTTCTCGCCGATCACCTCGAAAGTGGAGCACCTGTGCTGGACGCACAAGGCAATCTGCTCGGCGTCTTGACACTTGCAGATGTTCAGCATGTTCCACTCACGGAACGTGAGACAACACTCGTAGAAACTGCGATGAACCGTGACGTACTCACTGTCTCCCCAGATGATACGCTCGACGAGTCACTTGAACAATTGACCAGTCATCGGGTCAGTTGGGCACCTGTGGTGGATGTCGAAGGCATTGCAGGCGAGAACTGTGTGGTTGGTGTCCTTTCTGCTGCGAACATTGTGCGTGCCTATCGTGAGACGCTGGCGAAAGACTCGCGTCGTATGCGTGGCCTTGTCGAAGGGACAGTGATGATTGAGGCGAAGATCGAGCGTGGAATGCGTCTTGCGGGAGTACCTCTGCGCGAGGCACAATTGCCTGCGGAATGCCTGGTCGTTTCCATTCGCCGAGAAGGGGAACTCCTCTTCCCGCGTGGTAGTACAACTATTCTCGCAGGGGATGTCGTGACCTTCCTGGTCAGTCCACGTGGTGAAGATCGGTTACAGCACTACCTTCAGAGCCGCGAGCCAGAGGCGATAACGGCACCAGTTTCTACGGGAAAGGCATAGGAAGGTACGAGTGAAGGTACAGAGGGAGTTTGGCACTCCCTCTGGAGTGTGTCTCGTAACATGCTGGGTCTTCCGCACTTTTGACACTGTTGGTAAACCCCTTTGCCCAACAAAGTTTAAGCCCGTTTTTATACACAAAGAACGTTCAAGGGATGCACGATTAAGGAGTTTACCAACAGTGTCACTTTTGAAACGTCATGCGCCGGAGGCGCACCACTGCGTATGAAAAAGGGTATACTCGAAGGAGCAACTTTCCAGAAAGAAGACGACCACCAGTATACGGTGTAAGAACGTGCCTTTGAAACTGTACTCGGGTGTCTGAACGAACCACTGCACGTTGCCTCATCTACGAAAGGTAGATGTGAGAGCACGAAGAAGATACTGAAAAAGAGCAGACACCGCCTGGGATGTTGCTGCCGAAAGAAGAGAAAAGGAGAAAGACCCTCGAACAGAAAGGAGACCTGAGAATGCAAGTCATGTATCAACGATGCGCAGGCATAGATGTACATCAGCGCTTTCTTGTCGTCTGTCTGATCACTACTGAGGCAGGACAGCGGCGCAAAGAGATCCGCACGTTTCGCCATGAAACCACCAATCTGCTGGCTCTGCGGGCTTGGTTGTTGCAAGAAGGATGCACTCACGTAGGAATGGAAAGTACGGGCGTGTATTGGATGGCAGTCTATCGACGCTTGGAAGGCTTCTTTGAGCTCATCGTAGGAAATGCCCAGCATATTAAAGGGGTACCAGGCCGCAAAACGGACGTGCAGGATGCGGAATGGATTGCGAATTTGTTGCAACATGGGCTCATTACCCCCAGCTTTGTGCCCGATCTGGAGCAACAAGACATGCGGGATTTGACGCGGACACGAGTGAGCCTAGTGCAGGAACGTGCTCGCCTCGTCAATCGGGTGCAAAAAGTGCTCGAAGAGGCTGGGATCAAATTGTCGAGCGTGCTCAGCGATGTCATGGGCTTGTCAGGACGAGCGATCTTAGATGCATTGTGTGCAGGAGAGAGTGATCCAGTGCGCTTGGCGAAGCTGGTCCACAAGAGCGTCCATGCCACTCAGGAGCAACTGAGTACAGCACTCACGGCAGAAGTGCGAGAGCACCATCGCTTTCTCTTGCGTGAGTTGCTCTCCCTCATCGATGCACAGGATCGTTCGATCAGACATTTGGAAGAAGAAATTGAACGGCATCTGCGCCCATTTGAGGAGCAGGTAGAGCGTTGTGAAAAGATCACAGGGGTAAGTCGGCACGTCTTGCATGTCTTGATGGCAGAAGTGGGAACTGAGATGCAGCGCTTCCCAGACGGTGAGCACCTCAGTTCATGGGCGGGAGTTTGCCCTGGGCACAAGGAAAGTGCAGGCAAACGTCTCAGTGGACGTAGCCGCCAAGGAAACCGGTATGTGCGGGCAGCTCTGGTGCAAGCTGCTCATGGAGTTCGGCGGTCACGCTCTTACCTGGGAGAGCGGTATCGTCGTTTAAAAAAGCGGCGTGGAAGTAAACGAGCGGCACTGGCAGTCGGACATAGTATCCTGGTGATCTATTATCAAATGATGAAAACAGGGCAGGAGTATCAAGAAAAAGGGGAGGAGTTTTTCCAGCGCAAGGATCGAGGGAAGGGAGAACGTCAACTGGTCCATCGTCTGGAGCGCATGGGCTATCAGGTGATCTCGCCGCCGCTGCGAACGGCCTGAGCATCTCATCCTAATCAACAGAACCGTCTATGAAAACCACAGCTATAAAGTGGTTGTAGGGGAGCTTTTTTTACCGTTTTTACCCTTATTTTCAGAAGATACTGGTGGCGAACCCCCTTTAACCTCTTTTCAAGCAGACGGACGATACAATTGTGCAAAAGCAGATCGTCTCGTGCTGGCATGAGGGATGCCGTTGAGCCATCGATCCAGACGCACAAGATTCATTGCAGCAGCCGTTGCAACATGCTGTAAGGCTCTGCGTTAAGGAAGGAGTCCTGTAGCCGCAAAGTAGATAAGTTCGGCACAGTTTTCATCTAGAGCGATTCGGATGTTCCTATCATACGAGCAAGATCGTCAGCAGAAATCCGTGTATAGATGGTTGTGGTTGCAATGTCTGCATGGCCCAGCAATTGCTGAATCGCTGGAAGCGGCATCGGAGGGCGACCTTGCCCATAGGCAGCAGGATCAAGAAGTGATTTGGCAAAGGTATGGCGAAGATCGTGGGGACCAAGAGGTGAAGAGAGTTTTGCTGCCTGACCAAGCTTCGCAATAATCTCCCGGATGCCACGTTCGGTCAGAGGTCCGCGCTGACCAAGAAAAAGATGTCCATCTGGCCAGCTACTCCAGGCAGCAACAGCTTCTCCCCTGACCCTTGCCCGCTCTCGCCAGTGTTCGGCCAGATGTTCACGGTGAGTGAAATAGACATCGAGTGGTTCGCGTGCTTCCTGCACGAGTGGTATCTCCCGATGTTTGAGTCCTTTGCCTCGTCGAATAATAAGCAGACCGCGCCGTACCCCTACTTGCACGTCGGGAGTCTGAAGTGCTGCGACCTCGGAGACCCGCGGACCCGCATAGCGGAACAGAGTTGCCAGTGCCAATGCCAGGCCGTGATCACGACGAACGAGTTGCTCAGCACACCGCCGGACTGCATTCCACTCGGTCTTTTATAAAGCGACTGGAGCGGGTTCAACCACATCAATCATCGTCAGGTTGCGAAACGGATTCGTCCCATCAACGGTATCGAAGAAGAGCATGAGGCTGATGAGTGCCCGGTTGATGGTCGTCGGGGCAAACCGTATGGTGAAGAGATGGTCACGATACCCTTTAGCATCAATGGATGTGATTTCGGTTGCTTTCAATCCAGGGTGTTCACTCTGAAGCCAAGTCGCAAAGCGACGAGCATCTTGCGTATAGAGTGCGATAGTTTTCACGGACAGGTCTGGGCGATGGGTGAGGGTCTGTTGCCAAGCAGCAATCTCATTCCACATGTCTTCTCCTTGTTATCGGTCCAGTTGGATTATCGGCGCAGTTTTTAAAGAGATACATCGGCTAGCTCTGCCGATACTATACCACAATCGGGAGGAAACTGCGCCGATAACTATATTTATCAGCACAGTTTTTTCGATGATAGCATACTGCCTGCATGGGAGGCGTCACCACCAACGCTGTGTCGTGCTTTTCTCCTTTACAGCTATGACGTCTCTTTTTTAACGCTGGGCCAACACGCAAAAGGAAACACGTAGAGAGAGGAGACACCGCATGTGCATTACTCGTCCCTCGGCTTGAGAAGCCGAACAAGAACATGCACTCCTTCTTTGTTCCATTGCACCACAAACCCTCTTGTTCATTTCTACGAAACGTGACTCTTGGTTCTCCCAACCGCTTGCCGACGCGACGTCACGTGTGCTTGTATCCCGTGTACGCACCAATTCGTACTACGTGTAGTGCTATGTCTACCATCACGAGAGGAACGTCTGTGCTGATCCTTTTGAGTGCAATACGAGCTCGTTGGCGAGACCTGCTCGACGGCTTCTGGTTTGTTCCAGGACTTATTTCCCTTTGGGGTCCTGTGTTGGCTCTCCTGTGTGTGTGGATCGATTCTCGTCTGGGTCCCATACATGCGCCGTTCTTCTTTACCGGCAATGCGACGGCTGCGAGTGGCGTGCTTTCTGCTATTGCGGGAGCGGTCATGGCTGTCCTGGGCCTGGTCTTTTCGATCACGATTGTCACCCTCCAACTCGTGACGAGTCAGTTCACTCCCCGTGCGTTACGGGGCTTTCTCGCGGATCGCATGACGCAGAGCGTTGCAGGTGGCTTTCTTGGCCTTTTTGGCTACGCATTGCTCGTGCTCACGACCGTGCATGATCCAGTACAAACTGGGACTGGTTTTGTTCCTGTCATCAGTATTACCGTTGCCATTGGTTGCTCGTTTCTTGGGTTAGTGCTCTTGCTGCTCTTCTTTCATCATACGGCTGAATCCATCCAGGTCTTCAATATTACTGCGAAACTCGCCAAGGAAACACTGCATGCTCTTGAGCATCTCTCTCCTCCCTGGGACGATGAAGCACGAAGAGAGCAGAGAGACTCCGTTGTACCGCACTGGGAGGCGTCAAGCCCTCCCCAACGGCTCTGTGCCACCCGGTCTGGCTATGTCCAATCGATTGCCTTCCATCACCTGCTGCAAGTGATTCCCCATCTTGAGCCTGGACTGCGGATTCATCTACTGGTCTGTCCAGGGGACTTCGTGACCCAGGAGACGGTCATTCTCGACCTCTGGACGTCGAGTCCGCTTCGGGAGACGGAGATCACCGCTCTTCGGCGGTGTGTCATTATTTCCAATCAGCGAGATATGCTTCAGGACCCTGGATTTGGCATGCGCCAGTTGACCGATATTGCACTACGGGCGATGTCACCTGCGGTCAACGATCCCACGACCGCCGTGAACTGTATCCAGTATTTACAGGTTATCTTCGAGCGCCTCATCCGTTACAGGATATCTGAGGTTCTCTCCCAGGTGCCAGGTGGAACAAGTCTACTCGTCATCCGCACTCGGACCTTCCAAGAGTACCTGGGAGTCTTTGTCGAGATTGGACGGGTGACGACGGACAACGCTCGCGTCGCCGATGCCCTCCTCTCAGCCCTCGAAGCCGTTGCCAGGATTGCGTGTGAGCAGGCGCGAGAACACTTGCCCTTGCTTTGGACGGTTGTTCAGGCCATCGCACTCCCAGCATTACAAGGCACGCAGACTGATGTGGACCGAACCCTGCTTCAGGAGCACCTCATGTGTCTTGAACGGATACTACATGCCGACGGAGCGTGTCTAGGGTAACCCGTTTCAGGGGAGCATGTGCGTCGTTCACGCTCTCCATCAAACAGCAGTTATAACACATTGAAGGAGTCTATCTTAGATATCATTTCTGTGTGCCTTCTTTTTACCCATCGCCCACACCCCGTGAGAGCGGTACACGCGGATCATCCAGAGTGCAAATCCGGTCTCAAGCAGGGCAACACTCATCTGATACAATCCATACCAGAGAGGAGGACGACCAGGAAGCACATGCATCACCTGTAAGAGCGTCGCTGGAATCTCAAGGATGGAACATGCAAAGGCAACGAGCAGGAGCCAGAATACCCACCGCCAATGTTGCATGACGCCGACCATCACGACCGCAATGAAGACCAGAACACCACCAAGAAACAGCGATGCAGGCAAGGGATACCGCTCGGTCGGAGAAGATGTCAGCAACAGCTTTGCTGTGTAGAGTGATGGATCGATGAGATACACCAGGACCAAACTGAGAGCACAGACCACGAAAAATGCCAGCAGCAGATGCTCCAATTGACCCACTCTCCCGTGCTGACGGCCCCTGTCTGTGTCCATCTGGTCCTCTTCCAAAACACTCACTCTCTCTCTTGTGTGTGCTGAGCATTCCTCACGTCGGGAGAACGAGAGGGTATGCTCGTCTGGAGCAGGAGTGTTCCAAGCAGGAGAGGGACCATCGCTGCCCCCGCGAACACAACGAAGACACACCAGAGCGCGTGAACGAGCGATGGGGAGGCGTGCAGAAGCACAAGGACCACAAGCAGGTCACACAGGAGCATGACTCCCCGACGCTCAGTTGAGCGATCCCAAACGGTCGAGACCCCTTGAGGGGACGATGCCACGCAGAGTTCCTTTCAACACGTCTCATGTCATTGCTCCTTTGCTTTCCAGAGAAACCTTTCTCCAGCATGTCTTGTTACACACGTTGCTCTTCCAGGTCCAATTCGCGCTCGATCTCACGCAGGACTTCATCATCAATCTGCCCCTGATCGCGCAAGGCGATCACGGCAACCCGTTCGGCCGTAATCACCTCGTGCTGGAGTCGCTGCTTGGCGACACGCATCCCATCCTGCGACGGCAGTGCTCCATCACGCTCCTCACTGGCTTGCTGTGCCTTGTCCTCATAGCGTGCGCGGAGATGCATGCGTACCGCCTCTGGAACCCACTCCTGGCCTGCAAGGTCTTGCAAACGGGTTAGTGCGGCCTGAGCTGTCACCAGTCGCGCGTGTTGTCGTTCCTGTTCTGGTTCTTCTTCAGGAGCAAGTTTGAGCCAGCGGATCAGCGGGATCAGGCTGAGTCCCTGGCCCACGAGCGTCACCAGAATCACGCCGAAGGTGAACGCGATGAGGCGATCTCGTTCAGGAAAGGCTCGTCCTGCTTCAAGCGTCAACGGGAGGGCCAACGCGGCTGCCAGGGAAATTCCACCACGTAATCCTGTCCAAGCGACCACCGTCACATCGCCGACCTGTGGCAAAGGCTCACCAGGATGCACGCGAGGAAAGAAGCGTCGAGGAAGGTAGGTGGCCGCAAAGACCCAGGCAAGCCGCACGACAATCACGGTCAGACTGACGAGCAAAGACTCTCCGATGATGGAGGCAAGCGGCCGCTCTCCCAGGGCTTCTACGATATGACGGAGTTGCAGCCCAATCAGCAGGAAGAGCAGACCATTGAGGAGAAATGTCAGCACACTCCAGACCGCATCGGCTTGCAGGCGCGTGGTGGAGGAGAAGAAGCGCGAGGAGTGCCGACTCAAGTAGAGTCCTGCCGACAGAGTGGCAAGCACCCCTGAGACATGCACCACTTCAGCCAGGAGGTAGGCCGCAAAGGGAGTGAGCAGCGTGATGGTGATTTCAATGGGGGCATCATCCAGATGGCGATGCACCCAGGCGACAGGCCAGCCAATCACCAAACCAACCACCAATCCTCCCAGACCGACGACCACAAACTGCACACTCGCAGCACCGAACTGGAAATCCCCTGTGACCGCCGCGGCGACCGCAAAGGAGTACACGACTAACCCGGTTGCATCATTGACCATGCTTTCTCCTTCCAGCACGGTCACAATCCGCCGTGAGAGTCCCATCCGCTTCGCAATCGCACTCGCAGCCACTGCATCCGTCGGCGAGAGGACTGCTCCCAGGACAAAGGCGACCGCCCAAGGCAGGCCAAGCAGGACATGAGCGACGATGGCGACGACGGCCGTGGTCACCAGGACGAGTCCAACCGCAAGCAGAAGAATGGAACGCAGGTTTGCTCGGAACTCTCGCCATGAGGTTTGCCAGGCTGACGAATACACGAGTGGCGGCAGAAAGACCAACAGAATCAGGTCAGGGTCCAGAACGACTTTTGGCAGCCCTGGAATGAACCCGAGCCCCACGCCCGCAAGCACAAGCAGAATGGCATAGGGCACGCGTAGACGGGTCGCGAGACTCGCAAAGACCACGGATGCAACAAGCAAACCGAGAAGAAGTGTAATCGTTGCCGTCATCGTTGTGATGCTCCTTGTTCGTGTAGGTGTTCCTGGAAGACGCACGGCTGTGCCAAGCGGTCCCTGGAAGTTGCCACGGTCCATCGTCTTGTCGTTATTTATATACCACCACACACGACCTCGCTCCTCATAGTGTGCTCTGGAATCCTCATGAGCGTCCATCGTGTGGTGCTGTTCGACCCTTTATTCTTGAGAACCACTCAGATCGACAGGTCTCCTTTTCTTCTCATCCTCTCTGGATGGCGGTTCCTCTTCTGCTTGCTGGACCGCGAAGGCAATGCCTCGTGGTCGGCCTGCTCGCACCCAGAGCACAAAGAGCACACCCGCAATGGCTCCAGCCGCCGCCAGGGAAAGCAGCGGCCAACCACGCAATAGATTCATCACCAAGGTAAAGCTGACGACCAGCGTCCCAAGCACATTCACGGCAAGCGAGAGGGGAGTGTGCTCCAGACGCGAGAAACGGACCATCGCCAACAAGCCCATTAAGAAGCTCACAAACACGGAAACCGCGTAGAAAAGCACTAACTCCTGGTCCTGAGCGTTCACCGCCAGCACAACCACCGCTGCGATCACCAGATAGAGGACGACGCCCCAGTAGGGGGTGTAGTGACGATTGATGCGTCCCATCCACACAGGAAGAATCCCTTGTCCCGGCTGACCACGAAGTGCAGAACGCTGCGCTAACGCCTTGAGTAGTCCTGGTCCTGCTTGGAAGGAGGAACTGGCTGCTGACAATAGCAGAAGCGTCGTGGTCAGTTGAAAGCAGGCGAAAAGCAAGGGTGAGCCTGCGGCCCGCGCCAGTTCCGCGATCTGTGTGCTGTTGTGTGGTGGGAGGCCGACACCCAGATGCACAGCAAGGGCCGTGAGTCCCAGTGTCAGCCCACCCACAAGAACGAGTGTCAGCCAGAGCGTTGCCTGTCCGAACTGTTTGCGCCCTCGTGCGTCGAGCTGCCCCAGTTGGGCAATGGCTGAGGACGGGGCTTCGACTCCCGTTGCCAGAGCCATCGCGACCGGAAAGGCGAGGGCAACCGCAAGCACCGAGGGCCATCCGCTCCTAGTTGTGTGAGGAGGCGCGATGAGTCCACCCACTCCTGTGTGCGGAATGGGAAGCACACCGCGTATCAGGAGCACCATGGCAATGCCGACAAAGGAGAGGGTTAAGACGGCAAAAACGGTGCGTCCGCCATGCCCGAACCAGGTGAGTCCCGCGACGAGGATAAGCAAGACAAGTGCCACCAGCACCCGTTGCGGGGCGAGCAAGGGAAAATACGCCACGATGGCCGAGGCTCCTGCCGAGACACTGATGGCGATGGTGAGCACAAAATCGACGACCAGGGCACCAATGGGGACAAAGGCCCAGGCTTCTCCAAAGGCGGCACCCGCAGCTGCCGCCGAGCCACCACCATCAGGAAAGCGTGCGACGAGTTGATGATAGTTCAGCGTCACAATGGCGATCACCACGATCACCAGTGCCATCGTTGGGAGGAGCAAGGCAAGATCGCCACCCAGTGCCCGTAGGTCTGCTTCAATGGCGTAGGCAACCGACGAAATGGGATCAGCCATCACGGTGAAGGCGAAAGCAAGCAAGAGAAGAAGGCGTGCAGAGACGCTGAGGGCAGAACTCTTCGGCCCTCGCTGCGTGTCGGACGGCTTCCCAAGACGAGAGGGGACGGTAGGACGAGTGATCATCGGTACCCCTTGTTTCATTGGGCGTCGTTGCGTTCCAAACGAGCCTCACTGCTCTCAAGAAGTCCCAGTTTTCACAGCAACGTACCGGGACCTGCCGACCAGGCTTCCCGGCACTCCTTGTATTCATATGCGATGGTTCCATCAGTATTGGCTGTATTGTAGCATACCAATCGCATGATGAACAAGGGAGAAGTACTGTAGAAGTTTCTCAGCTTCTCTTGACAGGACGAGCAAGAGCACTCTATCGCGTGTGAGTTCTTGATCCACTGCATGCTGGTTTTCTTCTTCTTGCCCATAGGCTCTCCACTAGCCTGTCGAGAGATGTGTCCCATCCAAACGGCAATACCCATCTCGGTCGGTCGAGATGAGGCAAAAAAAGTGAGTATCCTCTCCAGGAAATCCTCTTTTCAGCCTATTCAGGCTATATACCTTGTCACCAACCGTTTCTCTTGCTACACTTCGCTGGACAGAAGTGAGTGTCTGTGACGAGAGACCGCCTAGTGCGACAAACAAAAAGGAACGTGGATGAAACGAACATGGACGTCGGAAGAGCTGCTTGAACACTTCACGCTTCTGCCCGATGAATTCACAGCAATCGGCAACAAATCTGGAGCAACGCGCCTGGGGTTTGCGGTCTTATTCAAGTGTTTCCAGTTACGAAGGTCATTTCTTGCGTTCCAGGCAAGAGGCCGCTCCTGAAGTGGTACGTTTTCTCGCCACTCAGGTTGGAGTCGATGCTCCCCTCTTTGTCCAGTATACCTGGGAGGGACGCACCATCGAAGCCCATCGAGCGCAAATCCGTGAGATCACCAAGATACGGGAGTTCCGCCATGCTGATGAAGAAGCCTTGCTCGACTGGCTCTGCACCGATATCTTCGATCATGAATACCATCCAGAGCGTCTCCGTGATCTGATTCGCACCGAGTGCCGAACCCGTGCGATTGATGCTCCAGACGATATCACCGTGCTGATTGAGACCGGGCTGGTAATTGCCTTGAAGAGTGAGCACCTTTTGACCTCAAGGGTTAGCATTTGCCTTGAAGGTTGAGCAGCACAACCATTGACCATCTGAAAAACCGTTCCAGAAGCGGATCGTGGCGCACCATTTATGTACATTCGGGAGGGCAGCGCAGAGTACATCTCGCGCCAAAACAGATGATGTTGAGCATCAAATAGTGAGGCGCGAAAGAATTTCTGCACATCGAAGTATTCCGTGCGGGTTCATGCTCAACTGGTTATTCGCCACCATGTTCCACGCGTTGCGCACACATTGTGCCAATCCCCAGCCGCGTATGCGTGCCCGTTCTATTCCCAGTTCCTCGCTCAGTTGAGCGACACGCCGGGCCAGCATCTGCTCCAGGTCGGGCACCTCAAGGATGCGTGGCATGGGGTTATAGAACGAGGCTTCCACCTCATACCCAGGATCACCAACCACGCCCTTGGGATCAATAGCCAACCAGACATCCCCCGAACGCAAGACATTATGGTGCTGGAGATCGCCGTGCAGCAGCATAGTCTCTTTCGCCGAGGCGCTTAACGTTGCGAAAAGATCCATCGCTTCATCGACCAGTCGTGGCGGAAACGGGCCATAGCCGCCTGCGTAGCGTGCGCGGAATTGGGTCAAGCCCTGCCCCAACTGCTCAACCGTCGGAAAGGTGTGCTCTGGGGGTGCTGGTCGCCAGAGCTGACGCATAACCCCAGCAAGAATGGATGTGGCCTGCTCATCCTGTTCCGGCACCAGTGACTCCAGCATGGTTCCCGGCTGCAAACGCTCCAGTAGCATCACCTTTTTTTCCTCGTCAAACTCCAGGAGACGAGCGATGCCTTGCCCATCGAAGAGACGCAGCGCGGCCAGCCCATGTTCAAACTCATCGGAAAACTCGGACGTCTTCAGGACAACTGATGTGCCATCCGCACGAACAGCCGGTGCCACATAGTGAAAAGAGAGATTCTCAAACGGGGGCAAGAGCTTCAGTTGCCAACGTTGCGCACATTCCTCTAAAAAAGAGGGGAGGCGTTGAAACCAGGCATTGGCCGCCTTTGTTCCGTAGACATCGCGCATAAAGTGGAGAAAATCTTCCGGCAAGGCAGACATCAAAAGAACTCCTTCGTATCTGGTGCATCACATCCATCCAACTGAGAAAACTAGAAGCTTTTTTATCGGAGAGGGCTATGATGATCCGTTATTTGAAGCTATGGTACTGCTTCTCTCTCTGAGAGTCAGAGGTAGGACCAGGATACGTACAAAAATCTATCATAGCGCACTTTTGTTCTAAAGTTTGCCTGAAAAATACACGAAAAGAGGTCGCAAAAGGAGTTGTATCCTCCATTCATGCATTTCTCTGCATCCTTTTCTCCCATTGTGAAAGTATCTGAATTGGCCTGAGAAGCGGTTCTACACTGCTATGAGCTATTTTTGCACGTATCCTGGTTCTACCTCGTTATAAGATAAAATAGAAAACTTCCTACCAAAGCACACATAATTATAAGGAGTATCACTCGCCAAATGAGACCAACATCTACGAGAAATAATCCTACGACAAGTGCTACCGCCGTTAAAAGCACGCCACCGAGTTGTGAAATGACGTTTGATTGCTTATACCAGTTTGTTTGTTGTACATTCTGTGTGCTAAGTGTACTTCTTGTAGTGAGATAAACCACTCGAACACCTGAAACAACGAAAGCTAAAAGAATGATGACAGCAACAGTATTAAAAGCAACAGTATTCATGTTTTGAACGAGCCTCCTTACGTTTTATGATACAGAAAACAAAATAAGATGCCTCTATTTCACTTACAATTGTAGATGTAGCCATCCCTACTTTTAGCTTCATGATTCCCTCAACCCAAGAGGTTCAAAGAATTAGAACCTCTTGGGTTGAGGGAATCATGAAGCTAAAAGTGCTACAAAGGTCATTTGAGTAACACTCAAAAGGTATAATTAATACCTTCGTCTACAAATCAGCTCGAGAGATTTTGATCAAGGTCACTGACCGAGGTAATAGAGAGGTAAGACTAGGATCACTGCAAGAATCTCTCAGAGCGTCTTTTTGTTCTTACTGCGTCGAGGGCGATTCTGTCTAAGCAGAATGATTTCAGCGCATGACAAGCTTTTTATGGCATCCATGGATGTATTGAGAGTATTAGGAGTGAGGGCTATGGTCAATTCAAGCGTGAAATTCCTTGTGATAGATTTTTGTAGTGATCCTAGTTCTACCTCTGAAAGGGTTTTAACACGTTCAGAGGAACGTCAGGAAGCCGCTTTTCTCCCTTTTCACAGCAAAAGCAGCTATCTTAAACCAACTTTACAGCCTTAGAGTATGTTTTACCCTGTCCAATCGAGTGACCCCCATACGGAGACGTTGGTCTCGTCTTGGTGCGTGCGTCAAGAGAGACGCACGCACCAAGACGAGACCAGTACCCACGGGATGCGCAACGAGTTTGACCTCATCAGCAATTTGGCTCCAGAATATCCCTCCCGACTTCCCGACTTCCCCAAGGCAAAGGCTCTTCTCTGCAATTAACCTTCCTGCTCAATTGGCGTGGGACTACGCAGAGGACGGAAGAATGCCCGCAGGTCCTCGACCAACAGGTCGGGTTCCTCCAAGGACGCGAAATGCCCGCCTCGTGGCATCTGGGTCCAGCGTTGAATGCGTAGGCTGCGCTCTGCCCATTCACGTGGCGGCAAATTGATCTCTTTCGGGAAGAGGGCAAACCCTGCTGGAACTTCAATGTGTTGCCCTGCTTCCAGTGGTGAGGATGTATGGGCATTTTCATAGTAGGTGCGAATCGAGGAATTCAGCGTTTCGGTCACCCAGTAGATCATGATATTGGTGAGCAACTCATCTTTACTAAAACGCCGCTCGACCTCGCCATCGCAGTCGCTCCAGGCGCGGAATTTCTCGATGATCCACGCAGCCAGACCGACCGGTGAGTCATTCAGACCATAGGCCAGCGTTTGCGGCTTTGTCGCATGGAGCTGCGCATACGCCCCCTCCTGCTTTGACCACTGCTGGATAGTGTGCAGATAGCGCCGCTCTGCTTCCGAGAGATCGGGTTGGTCAGCACTCAGGAAGGACGATCCGAGGAACGTCAGGTGGATGCCGACAAGCAGATCAGGGTGCGCCAGAGCCAGGCGCTGTGTGACTCCAGATCCCACATCACCACCTGCGGCGGCGAAGCGGGAGTAGCCGAGAGCCTCCGTCATCAGGCGAGCCCACAACTCGGCGGTTTCTGTCCCCGTCATGCCACGAGCGGAGGGACGATCAGAGAATCCGAAGCCCGGCAGTGATGGAACGATGACGTCGAACGCGTCTGCGGGGTCGCCGCCATAGTTTCCCGGATCAGTCAGCAAGGGAATCATTTTGACCATCTCAAAGAACGAGCCAGGCCAACCATGGGTGAGAAGAAGTGGTAGCGGGTTCGGCCCCTGGCCGCGTTCGTGGATGAAATGAATGCCGAAGCCATCGATGTCCGTACGAAACTGCGCCAATCGATTGAGCTTTGCCTCCTGTGCTCGCCAATCGAATTGATGGTACCAGTAAGCCGCCAGGGCCTTGAGATACTCCAGGTTGGTGCCATAATCCCAGCCTGCCCCTCCAATCTCATCAGGCCAGCGGGTCTGTGCTAAACGTTCGCGCAAGT
>JAABUX010002980.1_pt1 | contig 23059 bp, 17 predicted proteins | sample 5561851 | NCBI WGS metagenome assembly JAABUX01 (sample SAMN10711883, study PRJNA513361) | rock metagenome | isolation source: Antarctica rocks | place: Antarctica: Victoria Land, Richard Nunatak red sandstone | collected 2016-01-03 | reverse complement strand
TGCTCCCACTTCCATCCTTCCTCGCACCATCGGTGCTCGTCTTCTCTCTTGCAGATGCAACGGGTACGACTCTTGCTGCATTCTCTTCTCAGTACGCTTTCATCTCCTGATTTACTTGCGACCCTCTGTATAGGGAATGAAAGTCTCGGTAAAAGATGACGGCCTTCCCACCTCTTTTGGAGAGGTACGGAATAGAATATTGTGCAAGATATGTTAGAATGTGCAGAGAGGTTAAAGCATCTGTGTAGGAGAAAGTTTATGGACTGTATGGATTGCGTCGAGACCGTCGCTCGCCTTCATCTTTATATAGATCGCGAACTCAGCGACGAAGAAATTGCTACAGTGCAGCAGCATCTTGTAGATTGTCGGCAGTGTGAGTGTCGTTTTCACTTCGACATAAGAATCAAGCGCCTCATTCATGAACGTTGTGCTGTTGAGCGTGCCCCGGACCATTTGCGTGAATCCGTGTTACACCTGATACACTCGTCTTCTGATACCCTGGTAATCGACTATGAGTTTGAGACCGAAATGCGTACCGAACTTGAAGAACGCTAATGCTTCTTCCCACCACCAGTCTACCAGCTTATAGACCGATGGCGGAAAGAAGCGTAAGCTTCAATTGTGCGAGTACAAGCATCTCCCCCACCGCAAAGAGCAGCGCAAGCCCTAGAAATGGTAGCAATTCTCGATAGCGTTCAAATGTCTCGTCACGTCTGCTTATACCAACCAATGCGATAAGATTTAGACTACTTAAAGCTGCTAAAATGCCTGTTGTACTCAATAATGCAATCGGATAGAGAATCAGCGCGTTTTGTGATGCAACAACAAAAAAACAGACAATGAGCATTGGTATGTACTGTAAAAGTTCTTGCCACGATGTAACACTTCTCTCTTCGTTAAAGCCACGCCAGAACAGGCGATTGAGCAAGGGTAACACCAATAGTGCCATTGCTAAGCCTGTGACAAGCCCGGTTGCGAGTCGGAGATAGTTATTTGGTTGATAGAGATAGTGCGACCCCACATCAAGCAAGAATGAATTGATGCCATCAACTGCGAGTACAGCAACTCCTCCAATAAGCACTATGAGCAGGGGCAAGGGTGGAATATTTTGTGCGCGTCCTCGCCCTTTGCCACAGAGGGTAGTGAGTGTCACCAGAAAACCCAGGTAGATACCCGTATTACGAGCGCACAACGGCAGCCGTTCTCCACCAGGATAAAACGAATGTGAGGCAATCTGAGCGCATATGCCACTATCCAACCAACTTATACGACTAAGTAGCGACGTTCCTGGAAAGAAGACGAGCGTTGCCAGTATGCCCAGAGTAAGAAAGATTATCCCACTCGCTAGCCACGATGCAGGTCTCTTTCTGTGTGGTTTTCGTGTTGTGTAGATGCTACTCATAAATTTATGCCGAAATGAAAATAGGTATTGAGTTGCAGCAGCATATTGAAGAAAATCGCGATGCCGACTACCATCATCAACACACCTGTTGCGACCTCAATCTTACCCAGATGCGGTTTGAGCCACTTGAGTATTGTACTCACTTGATTAAGACCCAGTCCGAGCAATAAAAACGGTAAGCCCAGTCCAAGCGAATAGATGAGCAAGAGTAGTACACCCTGTCGCAACGTTGCTGCTTGCCCGGCCAGTCCCAGGATTACAGCGAGAATCGGACCGACGCAAGGACTCCAGCCAATGGCGAAGACGACACCCGTGAGTGCAGATGCTGGATAACTTGGGCGTACTGGATGAAACTCAAAGCGTTTTTGCCAGTACAGAAACGGTATTTTGAATATGCCTGTCAGGTGTAGGCCGACAAGAATGAGTAATATGCCTCCGACTCTGCGTAGCAAAATCTGCTGTGCGTGTAGAAAGCCGCCCAACGTGCTGGCCGTTGCTCCTAATGCCACAAATGCAAGTGTAAAGCCGAGTACAAAGAACGCTGCATGTAGAAATGTAACAAGACGCGTTGAACGCACTTTTTTCTCTTCCACCGATTGGTACACGCTTTGACCCACGAGTTGCGCTAAATAAATCGGTACAAGTGGCAGAACGCAAGGCGAGAGAAACGATACCAGCCCTGCTACAAACGCGACACCTATATTGATCTGTGAAGGATTCATGTTGCAAAAAAACTCCTGAAAATGATGTCTTCTTATACTATAGACTCACAATCAGTTCTATGCAACTTCTCGATATGCTGGCTATTTTGAAGAATTGCTGAAGAAGCATTGCACCCGTCTCCAAAATTTCCGTTTTGTTTTCCCAGATGGCTGTGAAGCTGTTTTGATCGTCACTTGCTGCTCAAGCTGGGGTGTAAAGGGGCTTTGTGAGACGATCATTGGTAATGTTGGGCGATCAGGAACCAGGAGGATGCGCGACTCTTGCATAGTAGCGCGTGGTTGTACACCTGCGTTTTCTGATAATGTTGGCGAGGCAACTGCATTCTGATAGTTCGGTCGTTGCGCCTGTGGACGTTTTGGGAGTTGAATTGCTGAACGTTCGCGCTGAATCTGACGTAGTGCCAGCTCGTTTGTCGATTGCGATGCTGGCATTTCCCTCTTCGACTCTGCCTGCAATGTTCGTAGAGCGCGAGCCATTAAGCTCGCATCCTCGTAACGCTCTTCACGATTCCGCGCCATTGCAGTAAGAATGATGCGCTCCAGGTCTGCTGATACCTCTTCGCTAAAGGTGGTGGGAGCGCGTAGTGGACCTGCAATAATTGCCTGTGTGAGTTCGGGCATAGTACGGCCTGTAAAAGGTCGCTGTCCTGTTGCCATTTCGTACAGAACAACTCCTAATGCGTATACATCACTGCGGTTGTCTAATGTATGACCCCATACCTGTTCCGGCGATGCATAGTAAATACTGCCGACCAATGTGCGTGCAACTGTGATTGGTTGATGACCCGTCGCACGTGCGAGGCCAAAATCCATGACTTTAACTTTTCCCCAGCGATCAAGCATCAAGTTTTCGGGTTTCACGTCACGGTGAATAACATCGCGCTCTTTATAAGCTGCATCGAGGGCATCGGCAATCTGTGCCGCGTACTCTATAGCGAGACGTTGGGGAATCACTCCATCCAGGTAGAGCAGGTTTGCGAGGGTAGGGCCTTGCACGTATTCCATCACAAAATAAAGGAGCTTGTTATGCTGACCCGCATCATAAATATGAACGATGTTGGGATGGTTAAGACCTGCAATAATTTGTGCTTCACGAATAAAACGTGCGATGTAAGAAGTATCGCGTGCAAGCGTTTTGGGCAAGATTTTGATAGCAACTTCACGTCCCAGCGCAATCTGTTTGCCACGATAAACGACTCCCATCGAGCCGTGACCAATCTCCTCTTCCAACAAATATCCACCGAGGCTTTGACCGGCCAATTCGTTCATAACTCTTTACCCTCACGCTCATAATTCACTGTTAAGGCTAGCTTGTATGCAGCCTTCTAAATATATAAACGTGCAGTGTCTACGTTAATAGTATATGTCACCCAAAGGTACTTTGTACAAAGAAAGAGTCGAGCAACAGGAGAAGATAGGCATTATTCTTTTCTACTGCTCGACTCTTTCCTCTTATGCTTGCTAATCGAGGTAGTCTTTCAAGACGCGGCTGGACTGTGGATGGCGCAGTTTACGAATAGCCCGCTCTTCGATCTGGCGTACTCGCTCGCGTGTTACTTTTAACTTCTTACCGACCTCTTCCAATGTATGGTCGTGATCGTCTACGAGGCCGAAACGTAGCTCGATGACCTGGCGTTCTCGTAACGTGAGTTGATTCAGCACCTTGCGAATCTCTTCACGCAAGAGATGTTGCTCGGTCAGTTCGCTGGGACCTCGCTCGCGCACGTCTTCTATAATGTCACCAAGCGTATTCTCCTCCTCTTCAGAGAGGGGAGCATCCAATGAAAAGACTTTCTCGGCCCATATGAGCAACTCGCTAACGCGATCCGCGGTCATGTTCAGGCGTTCACCAATGTTCTCTGGTGTCGGGTCGCGCCCCATCTCTTGATAGAGTTGGCGAGTTGTGCGCTTGACACGCATAACCTCTTCCATAATATAGACGGGAAGACGAACGACGCGTGTACCTTCGAGGATAGAGCGTGTAATGGCTTGCTTAATCCACCATGTAGCGTAGGTAGAGAAGCGAAAACCCTTCTTATAGTCGAACTTTGTTACTGCGCGAATAAGGCCAATGTTGCCTTCACCGATCAAGTCTTCTAGTGATAACCCTTGACCGACGTATTTCTTGGCGATGCTTACCACGAGTCGCAGGTTTGCTTCAATGAGGTGGTCACGTGCCTCTTTTTCGCCGCGTTCGGCTTGCTGCGCGAGGGATACTTCCTTTGCCGCGTTGAGGAGAGGAATACGTGATATCTCGCGTAAGTAAAGGCGCAAGCTGTCACTTTGTGTCAGCCCACTGATATCGGCCTCCTGTATTGTATCGCGTTCCAGGTCAGCCGCCTTGTCACGGTCAGTATCAAACATCTCTTTTCGTTCCAAGTGCTTGCTCTCTTCTTCTGCAACACATACTAGATGGGTCTATGCTTGACTCATTGTACCATACAGGGAAACGATTGCAACCGCTCAGTTGCCTCGCCGCTGCCAAGCTCAGACTTTTATCTGTAATATAATTACGTCGGCAAAATGTATTTTCTCGCTAGGTTTTCATGCAATAAGACTTTTGGATAAGACGAGTAGTGAGTGAAGAATACTCTATGTAACAGAACGCTCTTTTATTCGTAGATGTAATGCACGTCTCTCTTAATAGGGATGCATGTTTTTGAAGAAAGAAGGATGTGTTCTGCGATGACCTTACCACTCGCATTAACGCCGGGAACGGTTATTGGCAATAATTATATCATTGGTTCGCTCATCAATAGCGGTGGTTTTGGAGCTGTTTACCGCGCAACCGATATAGGTGAGGGCAACCGTCCCTGTGCGATCAAAGAGACGTATGATGTAACACCTGCTGCACGTCGTCAGGCATTGATGGAGGTAAGTGTTCTCTTTACTATTCAGAATGAGCATCTGCCACAGGTGTACGACGCGCTCGAAGCCAATGGTCGTTTTTACCTCGTTATGCAACTGATCGAGGGACAGAACCTGCTACAACTCCTCAAGGACCGTACTATAAGGCGTGGCTTGGCAACCGTTGGTGAGCAAGAGCCAAATCGGGTAACGCAAGGACCATGTAGCGAGCAAGAGGTATTGTCCTGGCTGCTTCCCATCGTGGATACGCTGCAAGAACTGCATAGTCGTGCCATTGTGCATCGCGATATCAAACCTGCGAACATTCTTCTCACGCCCAGCCATATCACTGTCCTTGTCGATTTTGGCTTGACCAAATTATACGATGCTCACAATGACAATACACAAACGTTAGTACGCGCCGTCTCCGCAGGCTTTAGTCCTCTTGAGCAATATACTGGTAGGACGGGGCCGCCGGCAGATATCTATGCAATGGCGGCGACGATGTATCTGTTGCTTACCAACCGCCTGCCACCACCGGCATTCAAGCGCAGTACGCATGACGAACTTATTGCGCCTCGCCTGCTCAATCCGATACTTTCACCGCACGTAGAGCGTGCCTTGCTCAAGGCATTAGCGGTGCAGGTGGACTCGCGTTATCAGACAATGCGCGAATTTGCCGAGGCATTACGGCCCCCGACTTTTAATGCACATGCCGACACGACGATTGTCGCGCGGCCAATTGCTCCGACAAGTCCCAATTATCCCTTGCATGTCCCGGTATCGTCACAACAGCCCGTTGCGGCTCGCACGTATGCAGGGACACCTCCACCGCAATCGGCCAATCAGCGCACACCGCCAGCCGTGTATCCTGTTGTACCTCCTCCTCTTACTATTCCGGCGGGCTATGTGATGGTACCGCAAGCGTCGGTTGTCACGGCGAACCCGTTGCCCACGCCATTCAGTCAGGGTTGCCTGTTCGGGTTGATACAGGCTATTCTCGCGGTAATGCTTGTGCTTGCTCTCAAGAAGGAAGCCTCGTTCTATCTTGCAACCGCTATGGGCTTTCTCTTTTATGCACTGGCTGGCTTCATGACGACGTGGCGTGGAGGGCGTGCGTTGCGTGGAGGTTGGGCAGGCTTATGGGCAGGCATTACCAGCGCAATCATGTTCTGGGTCGTTCTCTTTATTGGCCTGTTCATTTTACTGGCACAACATATCGAGACAGATACGACGAATGCTCAGAAGCATGGTATGTCACCGCCGCGTAATGAATTGAATCGTGCGTGGCAAACTATACAGCCTATCTATCCAGGCCATGCCGCGACTTCCAGTCAGGCATCATTCACCACGCTAATTGTGTTGGTTGTTGGCGGTATGCTCGCTGCCTCTATCCTGGGGTGGTTAGGTGGCAGGGTTGGTACTGCGAAGCATCAGGAGAAGATGGCGAAAAAGCAGCCGCAGCAGGTTGTCAACGTACCTTGACCGCAGAGTAAGGGCACCCGAAAGGGGATGCCCCTCCCATAGACGAATGACCGTTTACGGTGTTATATGGGAGGGGCATCCCCTTGCGGGTGCCCTGGTTTCCATCAAACGCACCTTGACCACTGTGATACGATTCTGGACAGTTAACACTCTTCAGTTTGTATGTTATGTGGAAGGTAGGTACTATTCTTGGCTGAACAGGCATCACCAGTAACACCCTCGACGACAGCACCGGAAATAACGCTGTCTCTTAGCGATATCGCACAGACCATCAGTAGCGAACTGAGCCTGAACCGTGAGCAGGTGAAACAAACCATTGCGCTCCTCGATGAGGGCAATACCATTCCTTTTATTTCTCGCTATCGTAAAGAGGTGACAGGCAGCCTCGACGAGGTGCAAATTCAAGCTATCGCCGACAAAACGGCCTCGATACGTGCATTGCATGAACGCAAAACGGATGTACGCAGACTCATCGACGAGCAGGGCAAGCTCACGCCAGAACTCGCCTCTGCGCTTGCTGTCGCTACAACTCTACAGCAGGTCGAGGATATCTATCTGCCCTATCGTCCCAAGCGTAAGACTCGTGCCAGCGTCGCGCGTGAAAAAGGTTTGGCACCGCTTGCCGAGATTATCCTGCAACAACCGGAGCTAACGGGTGATAGCGCGGCCCAATTAGAAGAATATGCGCGTCCCTTCCTCAGCGCGGAAAAGGGCGTCGATACCAACCTTGAAGCGTATGCAGGGGCATCCGATATTGTGGCTGAAGTGATCGCTGAGGATGCCAATGTACGGAGCAGTGTTCGTGCGGTTTTCTTCAAGCAATCTGCCTTGAGTGCAAAGGCAAGCGACCCCGAAAAAATCGCTGAGAAGGACCCTAACGGCGTCTATCAACTGTACTACGATTTCGATGAACCTGTTATCAAGCTTGTGCCACATCGCATTCTGGCTTTGAATCGTGCCGAGCATGAAGGCGTGCTACGCGTCGGTATTGACCTACCTTATGAACAGGCACAAACAATTGTTACAAAGCAGTATCCTGTCAGAGCAACATCGCCTTTTGCTGGTCTGCTTTCTGAGGCAATGGAGGATGGCTACAAACGCTTGCTTGCTCCTGCGATGGAGCGTGAGGTGCGTGTGGAACTGACCAAACGTGCAGAGGAACACGCCATCAATATTTTTGCCGCGAACCTGCGTAACCTTCTGCTGCAACCGCCGCTGCGAGGTAAGAAAGTTCTCGGCATCGACCCTGGCTTCCGTACAGGTTGTAAACTCACGATTATCGACGAGACCGGGAAATACCTCGAATCAGATACTCTCTATCTCTATCAGTCTGATAAAGCGCAGCAAATGCTACGAAAACTGTTAGTACACCATAAGATTAGCGTGATCGCTATCGGCAATGGTACGGCTTCGCGTGAGACGGAACAACTTGTGGCTGGACTTATTGGTGAACTTGAGCAAGAGACAGGTCAGCAGATCGGCTACGTACTCGTCAACGAAGCGGGTGCCTCGGTCTATTCAGCGTCAGAGGCGGCGCGGCAAGAGTTTCCCACGTTGGATGTAACGCAGCGCGGTACCATTTCGATTGCGCGGCGGCTACAGGACCCACTGGCGGAACTCGTCAAAATCGACCCCAAGGCCGTTGGAGTTGGCCTTTACCAGCATGATGTGGACCAGAAGGACCTCGCCGACATGCTGGACCGTGTGGTTATCTCCTGCGTCAACTTCGCAGGTGTCGAGGTCAATTCGGCCTCTGCTGCCTTGCTCAAACATGTATCGGGCGTCAACACGCGTGTCGCCAACGCTATAGTGAAGTATCGCGAAGAGCATGGCCCTTTCAAATCACGCAAGGAGCTTCAAAAGGTGCCAGGGCTGGGACCAGCAACGTTCTTACAGGCGGCTGGCTTTCTCAAAATCGCTAATGGTGTCGAACTGCTCGACAACACTTTTATTCATCCTGAAAGCTATAATGCTACTTACGCGCTACTCACTATGTTGCCAGAGGGCGACGGCAAGGCAATACGACCAGCAGAGCGTATCGCACTTTTCCGCCAACGTATCAAACTACAAAACACGTTAGGTCGTTCTAACAGTCGCAATCGCAGCACAACTAGTGGAGACGAAGAGGTGGCATGGAGCGATATTGCTAAGAAAGTAGGCGTCGGTCTGCCCACGCTTAATGACATCCTGGAGAACCTCGAAAAACCTGGACTGGACCCACGCGATGCCCTACCAGCACCTATTTTGCGTCACGATGTTCTCAAAATCGAAGACCTGCAAGCAGGCATGATTTTACAGGGAACGGTACGTAACGTCGTCGATTTCGGAGCCTTCGTCGATATCGGCGTCAAGCAAGATGGCCTTGTTCACGTTTCAGAGCTAGCCGACCGTTTTGTGCGTGACCCTCTAACCGTTGTCGCCGTTGGGCAGGTGGTGCAGGTGCGTGTCCTCAAAGTCGATATGCAACGAGGCCGCGTACAGTTGAGTATGCGCGGTATACCTTCGTAGGGACCAGATGCTGCTGTTGAAAAAAATACGGTGGTAATGGAAAGAACTCAAAGGTCGATCATTTTGTGGTTCCAACGGGCGATCATTTTGTGGTTCCAATGGGTGATCATTTTGTGGTTCCAACGGGCGACCATTTTGTGGTTCCAACGGGCGACCACAAGGGTCGCACCCTACTATAGACCGTATATTGTAGGGTGCGACCCTTGTGGTCGCCCGTTATTAGATGAAAATCTTAAATTACATCATCTAAAAAAAGTGATACCATAGAGTATTGTAAAAACCTATTCAGTGTTGAGAAGGGGAAATGAGACATGACGACTCTGGACCTATTTCGGCTCGATGGTAAAACGGCTATTATCACTGGTGGTGGGCGTGGCCTCGGTGAGTATATGGCGCACGCGCTCTCCGATGTCGGGGCAAATGTGGTGTTGTGTTCGCGTAAGCTGGAGGCGTGTGAAGGTGTCAAGCAGGATATCGAGGCTGGTGGCGGCAAGGCACTGGCATTTGCTTGCGATATTACAAAGCCGGACGATGTAGCACACGTCGTCGAGGCGGCGCAGGAAACCTTTGGCGCAATCGACATCCTCGTCAATAATAGTGGTGCGACCTGGGGGGCCGCGCCCGAAGATATGCCACTTGAGCAGTTCGAGCGCGTCGTCGATATCAACGTCAAGGGCACCTTTATCATGTCGCAGGCAGTAGGAAAAGCCATGATAGCACATGGCAAAGGTGGCTCCATCGTCAATATCGCCTCCGTCGCCGGTCTCGTCGGTGGCAACCCTAAGTATATTCAGGCCGTTGGCTATCATGCTAGCAAAGGTGCGGTCGTCAACATGACACGCGACCTCGCCACCGGTTGGGCGCAGTATGACATCAGGGTCAACGCGATTGCCCCCGGCTGGTTCCCCACCAAGATGTCGCGCGGTCTCATTAGCAAATACGAAGAGGCCATGACTTCCGCTGTCCCACTCCATCGCCTCGGTGGACCCGACGACATCAAGGGAGTAATTGTCTTTCTCGCGTCTTCTGCCGCCGCCTACATTACGGGTCAGATTCTCGTTGTGGATGGTGGCTCCATTGCCTCTTAGGAAGGAGAAATCGCCATGAATGATGAAAGAGTGTATCGTACAGAGCTTACGCCGCTGAGTTTTTTGGAACGGAGCGCGTTGATTTATCCTGATAAGGTCGCGGTTGTGCATGGTGAGAGACGCTATACGTACCGCCAGTTCGCGAACCGTGTATACCGTCTTGCGTCGCATTTGCGAGCAATGGGCCTGCAAAAACATGATAGAGTTGCCTTTCTTGCGCCAAACATACCGGCACTGTTAGAGGCGCATTATGGTGTGCCAGCGGCAGGTGGTATTCTCGTGGCGGTTAATACGCGTCTAAGTACACACGAGGTAGAGTTTATTTTGCACCATTCGGGTGCGAAATATCTGTTTGTCGATGCGGAACTCTATGCTCCACTTGCAGACGTTGACTTAGGAGATATCCAGGTTGTGCGTATCGATGACACGGGTACGAGCGATGATCCTTACGAAGCCTTTTTAGCGGCTGGCTCTGAGGAGCCTGTGACAAGTTGGTTAGAGGATGAGGAAGAAACCATCTCCATCAACTACACTTCGGGCACCACTGGCAACCCTAAAGGCGTGATGTACACCTATCGCGGCACCTATTTGAACGCACTTGCCGAGGTGATTGAAAGCGGTATACGGAGCGATAGTGTGTATCTGTGGACGCTACCGATGTTCCATTGCAACGGTTGGTGCTTCACTTGGGCCGTGACCGCCGTTGGTGCAACGCATGTTTGCCTTCGCAAGCTTGATCCTGTAGTGATCTGGGATACACTGGAACGCGAGGGTGTAACGCACTATTGCGGTGCCCCAGCCGTGCAAATCTTGCTGGTGAATCATGCTAAAGCGCATCGTCTTCACTATGAGTTGATTGCCACTGTTGCAGGTGCGCCACCATCTCCAACACTACTGGGGCAGATGAAAAAGCTCAACATTCGTCCGGTACATGTCTATGGCCTGACCGAGACCTACGGCCCCTACTCCGTCAACGAGTGGCATGATGAATGGGCAAATCTGTCGGAGGATGAGCTGGCACAACGTTCCGCGCGGCAGGGGCAGGGTAACGTGGTGGCAGAGCGTCTACGGGTCGTCGATGTCCATATGCAGGATGTGCCGCGTGACGGACAGACGATGGGCGAGGTACTGATGCATGGCAACAACGTGGCGAAGGGTTACTATGACAATCCCAAAACCACCGAGATTGCCTTCGAGGGCGGCTGGTTCCATTCTGGTGATATCGGCGTCATGTATCCTGATGGCTCGGTAGAGTTGCGTGATCGTGCCAAAGATGTGATTATCTCCGGTGGTGAAAATATCTCGACTATCGAGGTGGAGCAGACCATCGCGGAGCATCCTGCCGTCATGGAGTGTGCCGTTGTCGCTATTCCCGATGAGAAATGGGGTGAGCGTCCCAAAGCTTTTGTCACCTTGAAGCCAAATCAGAGCGTGAGCGAACAAGAGCTTATCGCTTTCTGCCGAGGGCGGCTGGCACACTTCAAAAGTCCTGCCTCCGTTACCTTTGGCGATCTTCCTAAAACCTCGACAGGCAAGGTACAGAAGTATGTCCTGCGCGAAAAAGAATGGGTCGGCCACGAAAAACGCATCAACTAATGTAGGGGCCTGATTTATCACGCCCACCGCACGAGCGAAGCAATGTGCGGTCTCTCAACATGGTAGAAAGAGAAATTACGTGCCTTCATCCTTCAAAGCATTTGTTGTCAACAAAACGAGCGATAATTTTACGGCGGGCATTCAAGAGCTAGCGCAAACGGACCTGCCTGATGGCGAGGTGCTGGTGCGGGTAGCCTATTCGAGCGTCAACTACAAGGATGGTTTGGCGTCGATACCCGATGGCAAGATTGTACGTAACTACCCATTTGTGCCAGGGGTCGATCTATCCGGTACTGTTGTCGAGTCGAGCGATTCTCGTTACAAAGTGGGCGATGAGATTATCGCTACAAGCTACGGACTGGGTGTCTCGCACTATGGCGGTTTCAGCGAGTATGCACGTGTCAAGGCTGAATGGATTGTGCCATTGCCCCCAGGTTTGACGCTAAAAGAGGCGATGGCATTCGGTACGGCTGGCTTTACCGCCGCACTTTCGGTACATCAGTTACAGAAAAACGGTCTTACACCTGGCAATGGGCCAGTCTTGATTACGGGCGCAACGGGCGGCGTTGGTAGTATTGCCATTGGCATTCTCAAGAAGCTTGGCTATACGCTTGCCGCGAGTACGGGTAAGGCCGAGGAACACGCGTATCTGAAAAGTCTCGGCGTCAGCGAAATTGTAGGGCGTGATGAGACCTCGGCGGAAAGCACACGCCCAATGGAGAAAGAGCGTTGGGCAAGTGCGGTAGATGCCGTTGGTGGTGCAACATTAGCCTACCTGCTACGCTCGACAAAGTATGGTGGCTCTATTGCTGTGTGTGGCAATACAGGTGGTGCCAATGTCAGCACGACCGTCTTTCCCTTTATTCTACGGAGTGTAACCTTGATTGGTATCGACTCTGTGAACTGCCCAATGGAGTTACGCCGCACGCTGTGGCAGCAACTCGCGACGGAATACAAACCCGATGCCTTGCTTGAAAGCATTGGTAAAGAGGCTACATTAGAAGAACTGCCATCGGTCCTGGCCGCGATCCTGAAAGGGGAGATACGAGGCCGCACTATTGTCCGAGTGCAGTGACGTGGAATAGTTAGAAGACAATAGTATAAGAAATATAAGACAAAGGTGTCAATGTAAGGCATTTTTGTCTTATTATTTTCAATGGAGTTGGTGTCAAGGGAAATCATTACCATTATACCAGGGCGCCCGCAAGGGGACGCCCCTCCCATACACGAATGAGTAGCCGAGGTCACGTCGTATGGGAGGGGCGTCCCCTTGCGGGCGCCCTTGCCCTTTACAGGTCAAGGATAATGGGAGACTACATAAAGGCATCTTGTCTATACTTACCATTGTGGAAAACTGTGAATGCCGTAGGAGCATATACTTCCAGGAGCAGGAGATGTAGAGAAGATGGCTATGCTAAAAGAATTTAGAACAGTACACTATGACCAGCGGCACGGGGTTCGCTATGCCACATGGTTAGGACTTGGTGGTGCGACGCTGCTCCTGCTCTGGTCCGAGGGTGGCTTCCCACCTGCGGTGTGGTACGTTTTCGCGCATGCTATGCAGCAATTTCCGCAGGCATGGGCGACGAGGGGAGCAAGTACACTTTTTGCATTGAGCGGTCTCGGCTTGCTTTCTCTGCTGTGGCTGCTTTCGTGGTGGCTTGTGTTGTGGGTGAGCGCAACGCTGCTGTGGCCGCACAAGCGCGATGCACGATATATCGCGTGGCGAGAGTCGCGTAATCTCGGCATTCGCACGCACAGGGGAGCTATAGACGAAAGCAAGTTAGAGGGGGATTTTGTGAGTATCCCCAAATTGCGTTTACCACAGCGTAGCGAGACTGATGCAGTGCGTCCTGAAAGAGAGACCGGACACATACCCGCCACAAAGTATACGACGCCTCGATCTCTGCGTGATATACGTGCTATGCGTACTATGCATGCGAGCAAAGACATGAACAATTCCTATGCTCGCGATGATGAACAGCAGTTCCGCACAATGGCTCGTCCCACTCTTGTTGCGGTTGGACAAACACAACGGGTCTCCTCTACGACGCCGTTACCGCGTAATACACAGGTGCAGGCTGCTCCACGCTCTTATAGTTGGCAGCGCGAGCAGAAGAGCCAAGCGATAGATGATATACCAACGACGCCGGAACGCCCGTCGCGTGCAGGGGGTGTGGGAACGCTGGTTCGTAGCAGGACAAAACTAGAGGTGGGTGTGGGCTGGAATAGTGGAATTACGCGCAAGCAGCAGCCGAACGAAGATAGCCTCGTTGTGCTACAGGGGACCTGCACCTACAATGACCGTTTAGTACCCTTCGGCCTCTTTGTTGTTGCCGATGGCATGGGTGGGCATGATTTTGGGCAAGAGGCTAGCCACATCGCCATTCAGAGTATGATGCAGGGGGTGCTACGTGATATCGTTGCCAGTGATTCTCTCAACGATACTATCATTATCGACCTGCTCGTCAATGGTGTGGAGCAGGCCAATACTGCTATCTGTACGCGCTGCCGCGAGTGGGGCAAGGACATGGGTACAACGCTCACTGCCACCCTTATCGTTGATATAAAAGCCTACGTTGTCAATGTCGGTGATAGCCGCACCTATCTCTATGATGACGCGAACGGCCTTACGCAGATTACGCGTGACCATTCGCTGGTGGCGAACCTCGTCATGGCTGGTGCTATCGCGCCCGAAGAGGTTTATACGCATCCCGAACGCAACAAAGTGTATCGTAGCCTCGGCAATAGGGATGGGGTCGAGGTCGATTGGTTCACCCGTGAGTTACGCAGGGGCGATAGTCTGCTGCTCTGTTCCGATGGTCTATGGGAGATGGTGCGCGATCCCGATATACGCCAGCTCCTCAGTAGTGGACACGAGCCAACACAGGTCTGTGATATGCTGGTACACGCGGCCCTGCGTGGTGGTGGGGCCGATAATGTGAGCGTGATTGTGGTGAGGGTGGGGTAAGCAACGACCTCGTAGTAAGCCAGAGTGCCCGCAAGGGGACGCCCCCATAGGCGTTAACTTAAAGGCGGAATGGGGACCAGGGCGTCCCCTTGCGGGCGCCCTGGTATCTGTAAGCATTTGGCGCAAACATCGTCTGCACTAAATGATACAATTGGCTTCGTCACTAATACGCTCGATAGTGTTTATAATAGCCAAAAGAGAGAATAATCTATTTATTCGCTCTTTTGGCTATAACATTAATTTGGTTTGTATCACTAATTGCATGCTGATACGTAACATAATTAAATAGGTGCTGTAGAGGTATGATTCTGTAACGCTTTGTCGGCAATACACTCGTCAGGCAAGGGTTGAGGTACGTGTTCAATGAATGAGAAACGTGGTCAATGGGTGCGAGGGCGTTATAAATAATGGCCCCTACATTTGTTCAATTCCTGTACAATACGTATATAGGGGGATATATATGGTAGTCAATGATCCTATTGTGAAGCGGCTACAGATGCTGAGAATAATGGTAGCGGTGGGTGCTGCTATTGTGATTGGCGGCTTTGTTGCGCTTTATGTCGTTAATCATTTTGTACATCCTATTGATGTACAGACCGTGAGCAACTGGGTTTCTATATTGCTCTTTTTGATGATTTTTGTCCTTATTGCATTCTTCACTGCAACTTACGCATCCTATGTATTAAATAATATGGGGAATCAGTATACCGTTGCACTGCATAATGGTGTTCCAGGTCGTATCGTGACGGGACAGCCTCGAACTTCTCAAGCTATAATGCCGACATCCATAACATTGAAGGTTCACGCAAATTGGAGTTATTTTGCGCTCATGTTTATAATATGTTGTTTCTCATTTTTTGAATTGATCTTCATCTCAACCGCTTTTTCCTTTGCACATTTTCAGAGTAACTCTCCTCTGCTCAATGTCCTTGTGGGTCTCTTAATACTGACCGTAATTGGTACGTTGTGGTTTTTTGCGATAAGAAATTCACGACAGAGTATCGAGGTCACAGAAGAGGGTGTCAAAGGTGTTGTGCTTGGGCAGGAAACTTTTCTACGCTGGGACGAGATAAAACTGTTTGCGCTTTCAGGACCTAAAAACCAGTACACGTATAATTATGAAATCGTTGGTGCAGGCAGAATTATTCGATGGGTACGTCCTCTGAAAAAGGGCTTGTTAATTCCTGTTGTACCAACTGTACCATTCAAAGAATATGATAAGCAAATGCAAGATGTTCTCTCGGTAATTGCAATGAAAACGAACTTGCCTCTGTATGATTTGCGCTTGAATTGGTACGGTGGTATACGAAAATGATTTATGGGTCTGTAGGGGCCATTATTTATAACGCCCTGTGAGCGATACACCATGTGGGCAGACATCGGGGCATGGTATCAATGGATGGGGCAAATGGTCGATGGGGGCGAGGGCGTTATAAATAACGGCCCCTACAATCGTTCAATTCCTGTGAAAAATACAATTAGGGGGATACACACATGGCAAACAATGATCCCATGTTGAAACAGCTTGGCAGATTACGCATATTATATATTATATTGGGTGTGTTTCTGCTTGCTGACGTGCTTTTTATCGTTATCGTTAGCACAGTTGGACATGGTAAAAGTTCGATACCTCCATCAAAATTCTTTTTTGATTATGGATTTTCGATTTTTAGTTTTCTATTCATGATTGTTTTTTTAGGCTGGATTACACGTTATTACAAGAAAGCGCAACAGCAACGTACCATTGCTGTGCAAGGCGGTGTTCCGGGACCTGTAGCGGCTGAACAACCTGTTGCAGGCTCTGTTCCTTTAACATTGCCTTTCACGCTCCGGTTCCATGCCAATTGGCGTTACTTTCTCTTCCTTCTGATTCTTCCAATGATTTTGACATTAGTGATAGGCTTTGTTGTTGTTTACTTCATTACATTTCGTGCAACTTCTCATATAGCTAGTAAGTATAGTATAATCTTCTTCGCCTTTTTCGGTGTTTTTTCGTTGCTCTTCCTGGCAATAATGGGGATAGCACTCTGGTTTTCCGCGCGGCGTTTGCGGCATTACATTGAGATATCAGAAGGAGGCATAAAGGGCCGCTTTATGGGGCAGGAGAATGATTTACACTGGGATGAGGTGAAGCTGTTTGCGCTATGGGGCGGTAAAGCTAAGGCGATGCATGCGTATGAGGTCGCGGGCGAGAGAGGTATGGTGCGCTGGATCGTGCCTGTTAAGAACCGCTGGTATTGCTCTATTGTGTCTACGCTGCCCTTTGGTGAGTATCATCCGCAGATGCAGGACGTGTTGGCTTTGATCGCGAAGAAGACAGATTTGCCTTTGCGCGATCTGCGTTTGAAATGGTATGGCGGCGAACAAAAATAATTATATATACTGCTGTAGCTGAGCAGGTGCCAGCACCTGCTCAACTACAGCAGTATATCTCGCCTAGCCGTCCTGTTTTTCGTCATCGTAATGGCTCATGGGCGTTATACCAGGAAGTCGTGGAGCATCCGGTTGCGGCTCGGATCGTCCAATTTTCGGAGGGCGCGGAACTCGATCTGGCGCACAGCTTCATGGCTCAGGCCGATCTTCTTGCCGACCTCGGTCAGGCTATGCTCACCCTCACCATCGAGGCCGTAGCGCAACTGTAGTACGTCGCGTTCGCGCTCAGTTAGAAAGTTCAAAAGGTCTTGTATCTGATCGTGTAGCGTTTGCTTGATGACAACACCTTCGGGTGAGTAGCGTGGGTCGTCCTCCAGTATCTCGCTCAGCGCAATCTCGTCGTCGCCTCCCTTGCGCGGCGTGTCGAGGCTGATCGTTTCCTGGTTGGTGGATATGAGCGCAATCACCTGTTGCACACTGATATCCAATTGCTCCGCTAGCGTTTCTAGCGTTGGCTCGCCTTCTGGTCCCTGCTGTAGTGTGCGGCGCACACGACCCAGGCGCTTGATCTCTTCGATTTTATACAGGGGGACGCGGATAGAGTGTGCCTGCTCTGCCAGTGCGCGTGTGACGTACTGGCGAATCCACCATGTCGCGTAGGTGCTGAATTTGTAGCCTTTACGGTAGTCGAATTTCTCGACGGCGTGCATCAAGCCCATATTGCCTTCCTGGATCAGGTCCATCAGGTCTACGCCGAAGCCGCGATACTTACGCGCGATATGGAGTACGAGGCGCAGATTGGCTTCGATAAGCTGCTGACGTGCATCGTCCGCCTCACGTGTGGTCCGTGTCTCAACGGGAGCTTCGCGAAAGCCTTTTACATAACGTGGCGTGTAGCGTTTGCGCTCGATACGTCCGCGCTCGATACAACGCGCCAACTCTGTTACTTTCTCGGTCGAGAGCATATCGACCTGCCCGATTTCATAGCGATAAAAGCGGGTCGGGTCGTTTTGAAACAATTCATCTGGGTTCGCGTCGATGCGTGGTCGAAATGCCACTGCCGCGTCTGTCCGAGTCATGCCCGGATGTGCGTATGTCGTCATAGCCATTCCCTTCTTCGTGTCTACCAGAGCCAATATCTCTATGCCCCACTTCCACCTGTCCTTCTTATCCGTCTTATGGGAATGAGTATACGCAACCGCAATTTGTGCTATCTCCCACCCTTCTGCCCGTATATGAACATGTATTTTTTTTGATATGTGCATGGAGGTATGGTGTAATGTCCGCGAAAATCCCTTTGACACCTAGTTCAATTCATGAGGAACACCAGGTATTTTTATGGGTGGCGTCAGTAACCCTGAAATTTGTCTTATACCTGTCTTATGTATTAGAATTCCTGTATTAGAATTCTTGTATTAAAATTCTGTGAATATAATTGACATTACGGTTTTGCTGTTACACAATGTATGCTTACGTCCAATGTTCCAGAAAATATTTTGAATGTTGTATGTGAGGGCAAGGGCACTCGCAAGGGGATGCCCCTCCCATACACGAACGTAGATGTGACGCATCGTTATATGGGAGGGGCATCCCCTTGCGGGTGCCCTGGAAGCTTGTACATTTGAGGAGGCTGCTCACATGAATGGTAGTAATAGTAAGATTACCTACCATCAACAGATAAGCTATTGTGGAAAACAGCGCTGTCGGCGTTGTCGCGAGGGAATTGGTCATGGTCCCTACTGGTACGCTTATCAGACAGTAGATGGACGCACCACACGCACCTATATAGGGAAACATTTGCCACCAGACGCGCAAGCTGAGATGGAGGGTATGTTGCCACTGCGTGAATTGTCCGTGCCTGCGTCGAGCGAGCATGAGCAGTTGCGTATCTATACGCTGGGGCAGTTTCGCCTGGAACGACACGATGGCTCCGAGTGGCAGACCGTGACCGACGCTGGGTGGCAGCAACAACGTGTGCGTGCCTTGCTCAGTTGTCTTATCAGTAGTGCAAGTCGTCGTATGGGGCGTGAACTACTCCTCGATACCATCTGGCGCGAGCAGGAGAGCGAGAATGCGGGCAATCGTCTTGACCGCGCCGTACACAGCCTGCGCCAGGTCTTTGAACCGTCGCGCGGCAAGATTGCCACGTCGCCACTGCTGCTTACTGAGCGCGAGATGCTGGTACTCGCAGACCAACAAGCCATCTGGATCGACGCCGACGCCTTTGAACACTTTCTTAATGAAGCTCATGAGAGTTCAGACCTTGCTAAAAAAGAGCAGCTTTTGGAAGAGGCGGCGAATCTCTATGGTGGCGAGTTTTTGCCTGAAGAGCGCAACGTCGAGGTGACGTTGACGCGCCGTGAAAGTCTGCAAAGAAGCCTTACCGGACTGTTGATCGAACTCGCGGAACTGCGTATCGCACGCGATGCCGTCACGGATGCCATTGAGCCACTCAATCAACTGTTGTCGATTGACCCAGCGAACGAGGCCGCCGTACAACTGCTGATGCGTGTGCTGGCACAACTTGGGCGACGTGGCGAGGCTATCCGCGCCTATAAGCGACTTGCTAGCGTGCTGGCACAAGAATATAAGATTGCGCCTCTGCCCGCGACACGCACGATCTATGAGGCGGTACGTGCTACAGGAAGTGCGAAGTCGGGTGTGCAAGAAGGCGTGATACATCATCAGGCCGGTACAGAGGGCGTGGCAAATCAGGTGCAGACGATGCCTGCGCCGCAGATTGGGCGTACACATCAGAGTCCGCTGGTGGGGCGTAGCCAGGAGTTGAAGAGTTTGCAGACGTTGCTGGGGACAGCGGAGCAGGCGGCAAAGTTTAAGATTCCAGGGCAGCGCAGACATGCTTCGTCGCTGGCACTCGATACGCAACGGACACCACAATGTATGCTGCTGATGGGTGAGGTTGGCATTGGCAAGACACGCCTCGCGGAAGAGATTGGGCGCGAGGCGCGTAAACGTGGCTGGCTTGTTGCGTGGAGCCGCGTCTATGCCCAGGAGAGTGGCATTCCCTATCGTCTGTGGATCGAGGTGCTACGCAAGGCTATAACGAATGGCATGGTGCAGCGGCAGGAGATTAGCAAACGACCACTCGTCTATCAACCATTGAACACGCTCTTGCCGGAAATGCATAGCCTGTTGCCACTGGTCGAGCTGCCCGCGCACATGCCAGCCGAGCAGGAGCAGCTACGCCTGTGGGAGGCGGCGCGTACTCTACTGACTAATGTTGCCGAGGGCACTCCACTCTTGATCGTGCTGGACGACCTGCAATGGTCCGACGGCAGTAGTTGCGAACTGCTGGCCTATCTCGCACGGCGCATTTATGGACACCCCATTATCATCATTGGGACGTGTCGTGACAAAGAACTACCTGCAAATCACGCTCTGCGACCCCTGCTCACCGACCTGAAACGCGAGCGCGTCGTTGAAACCGTCTCGTTAGAGCCACTGAGCAAGGAGCAGATCGCCACGCTCGTCACGCAAATTGCCCGGCCCACTCTCTTGCTGCCAGAGCCAATAGTGGAGGTTATCCAGGACCGTGCGGCAGGCAATCCCTTCTTCGCGGAAGAACTGGTGCGTGGTGTCGAGATACGGAGCGGTACGATACCGTTGCCTGCGAGCATCTCTGCCGCTATCGACCTGCGTGTGAGCCACTTGAGCAAAGCGTGTCATCGTCTTTTGAGCAAGGCCGCCGTGCTGGGTGGCTCCTTCGAGTTTCCGCTGATTCAGGCGATGGATTCAACGGGGGCACAGGAGGCCGACGAAGATACCATCCTCGACCTGCTCGAAGAGGGCCTTAAATCGGGCATGCTCACGGAAGAGGGTGTCGGTACACGCATCACCTATCTCTTCTGGCACCCCCTGCTGGTTAGCCACCTGTACGAGGGGCTATCGGCGGCGCGTCGTGCCAACCTGCACCGTCGCGCCGCCGACATCCTGCGTCAGACCTACCAGTATCGCGAGGAAGAGGGCGCCGCCATCATCACGCACCACCTCGTCCTTGGCGGTGGCGACCCGCAACACATCATCCACTACGCCGAACTCGCCGGAGACCATGCCTATGCCCTCTCCGCCTATCCCGAAGCCGAGAAGCATTACCGAACCGCCGTCGAATACCTGGAAAACATCGCTCGCAAACCCACCGATGTTGAGGAGCAATTGCATATAGCCTACCTGTTGGAACGATTGGGAGAGTGTACAAGAGTAATGGGTAGCTTCGAGAATGCACGTCACTATTACGAACGAGTACTTGCACTACGGAAACTACTTTATAGTGCGCCTTCTTCCTATGATAGTGCATACGAGGCTCAGATAGATGCTTTAATCTGGTGTGAGATTGGTTGGACATGGTACGGCATTGGTGACAATGTAAAAGCTCAAGAGTGCAACAAACAAGGGGAAGACATACTTCATGTAAACAATGTTGTGATTGGACCTGCTTGGGCAATGTTGTATTTCCAAAAAAGCTACATAAGTTGGCAAGAAGGACGTTATGAAGACGCTCAACATAATGCCGATGAAGCACTGAGTCTTTTTAAGAAAACAATTGACCAACAAAAAACTGATATGAATGGAATGCATAGCTCAACTCGTACAAGGCGTACATTGGCAGGAGATCCTGTTGATCTTGGTCGAACATATACTATCTTAGGAGCAATTGCAACTGCTGTTGGGCTGCCTGCAATTGCAGTTTCACACTTTAACACATCTTTAGCTCTTTATGAGCAATATGATCGACAGCGAGAGATTGCATCTGTATGTTGTAATCTTGGAGATATTTATCTACGTAAAGCGGAATATAGTTTAGCTCAATCCTCGCTTAGACGTTCTCTCAATATCGCTGAACAACTAGTGGGTGAAATTCCATTAGCATCTGTCGTTCGTGTTAATTTAGGGGTGCTGGCAATGCGTTTAGGTGAATTAGTCGAAGCGGAAGGTTGGTTCAAACAAGGTATTGAATTAGCAGAACGTGTCAATGATCCTGTGTACGCAAGTGTTTTCTATGCATCCCTGTCCACATCACTAAGTGAGCAAGGAAAAAACTTAGAAGCAAGAAAAAGTATTTACTGTTCATTAAGCACTAGTCGTTCTATGCATATTGCTCCGTGCATAGGTTTTGCGCTGATTGCATTGGGATCTATGTACATAGTTAGAGCAGTAGCAATTGAGAGTGACAAGGAAAGAATACGGCTTCTTAGGCGTGCTAAAGTTACAGTGCAACGATGTCTTTCACTTGAAGAGATCGAGGCCGAAACCAAGACCGAAGGGAAATTGCTGCTGGCACAGGTTGCGTTGATGCTGGGCGAGACAGAGGCGGCGCAGCAGCAAGCATTGCAAACGCTGCAAGAGGCAGAGCAATATGAGTTAACGTGGCTTGTTGCACGTACACAGAGAGTGCTGGGCAACATCATGGCGGTATTGCATGAGCATGGGCAGGCACGACAGTATTTCGAGCAGGCTCTACGCACATTCCAGAAGCGCGGCATGTATTTGGAGGAGGCGCGTACTCTGCGTGAACGGAGCGTGGCAATGTTGCAACGTGAAGGGGTGAGCGTGGACGAGAGGCGTAAGGTTTTGCACGATCTGCACGAGGCACAGCGCATGTTCAGCGAGCGTAGCGCAGAGCTTGACCGCCGCATTACCGAACGCGTTCTTGCTGTGTATGAACAGCATGTGGAGGTATGAGGGTGCATTGTGAGATTGAATCGTTGTATCCGTCTCTCAATCCTTGTTTGCATGGTGTATTGGGCGAGGGCGTTATAAAGAAAGGCCCCTACATTCGTCAATTTCTGGAACGTTGGTGATGTTGAACCGTTGTAGGGGCCTTTCTTTATAACGCCCTGTTTCCCATTTGACCACGTTTTTCAACATTGGGTACGTCTCTCAATCTTTGCCACCGTTGTATATTGGGACGTGGGCGTTATAAATAATGGCCCCATACGCGTCAAGTTAAGCTGAGTCAAATTGGTGCTGGATGAGGCGTGAGGTACTGAAGCGAGTGCTTCGCTCCTCAATGCAACACCCCTTGCCAACCCCCTCAATCATGAGTCGA
>JAABUX010002979.1_pt1 | contig 23061 bp, 14 predicted proteins | sample 5561851 | NCBI WGS metagenome assembly JAABUX01 (sample SAMN10711883, study PRJNA513361) | rock metagenome | isolation source: Antarctica rocks | place: Antarctica: Victoria Land, Richard Nunatak red sandstone | collected 2016-01-03 | reverse complement strand
CGGCGCCGTGGCCGTGTTCCAGGACATTAGCGACATCCAGTCCATGGAGCGGGCGCGCGAAGAGTTCTTGTCGTCGGCGTCGCACGACCTCAAGACGCCGCTGACGAGCATCCGTGGGCAGGCCCAACTGGCCCGCAGGCGCCTGGCGCGCCTCGCCAACGCGGACGGAGTGGATGTCGCGCCGATCGACGGTTCGCTGGCGCGGATCGATGTGTCGACGGGCCGCATGCTGGCGCTGATCAACGAGCTGGTCGACCTCACGCGGGCGCGGCTGGGCACGCCGCTGGAGTTGGATCGGCGGTCGACCGACCTCGTGGCGCTCGTCGCCGCGTCGGTCGCGCAACACGAGGGGCCGGACGCGCGCCGCATCGTCATGGAGGCGGCCGAGCCCGCCCTCTGGGCGCCAGTCGACGCGGCGCGCCTGGGGCGCGTCGTCGACAACGTGCTGTCGAACGCGCTCAAATTCAGTCCCGATGGCGGGGAGGTCCGGGTGCGCGTGGGCCGCGCACCGAGCGTGAGCGGGCCCGTGGCGGTCATCGCGGTGACCGATCGCGGCGTCGGCGTCCCCGCGGCAGACCTGCCCCACATCTTCGAGCGATTCCAGCGCGCCGGGAACGTGGCGGGTCGGATCGAGGGCACCGGGATCGGGCTGGCCAGCGCGCGGCATATCGTGGAGCAGCACGGCGGCAATATCACCGTGGAGAGCGTGGAGGGCGCAGGCTCAACCTTCACTGTGCGGCTCCCGCTCGCCCTTGAGGCGGCGGGCTAGCCCCTACCCTACCCCTAATTGGAGGCCCAGCCCGGACATCTGCCTGATCGTTGGGCTTCCAACATCCTTGCTCCCCCACATGGGCTATTGACGGCTCTATCCGCTGCTCGTAATATAAGTCTATCCGTAGACATACATACGTGCGTCAATGTATGTAAAGAAAGCAGCATGCGCTGACGGCGGGAGGGAAACGATGGACTGGAAGAGGACAACGGAAGGATCGATGGCGGACGACGGGACAATCGATGGGTTGACGGGCCTGGCCAATCACCAGCACTTCCGCTCCCTGCTGGAGCGCGCCTTGCTCCCACAGGCGCAACAGCGCGGCGATCCGCTGACGCTGGTGCTGTGCGACGTCGACCATTTCCTGGACGTCAACGAGATGTACGGCCACGCGTTCGGCGACGTGCTGCTGACGAGGGTCGCGCGGCTGCTCGTGGAGGCGCTGCCAGAGACGGCGGTCGTGGCGCGCTACGGCGGCGACGAGTTCGCCGCCGCGCTGCCGGATACGCGACTGGACGAGGCTTTCACGCTGTTGGAAGAGTTCCGGCGGCGGGTGGCCGCGCTGACCCTGGCGGAACAGCCGGAGGTACGCGTGACGTCCTCTATCGGCCTCGCCGCCTTTCCCACGCATGGCAACAACGACGCCGACCTCGTGCGCGCCGCCGACCAGGCCATGTACCTGTCCAAGGTCTCGGGGCGCAACAAGGTGTCGCTGCCCCTGTCCGATAGCCGCATGGTGACGAAGACGAGCTACTACACCACGACGCAACTGGAACGCCTGTCGCAACTGGCGCGCATGCTCAAGCGCAACGAGGCCAGCCTGCTGCGCGAATCCTTGGACGACCTGCTGAAGAAGTACGACGATCGCCTCGGCTCACCACCGCGGGGCTAGCAAATATTGTTAGCACAGGTTGCCTACGCGGGAACGCCGACGGCTTCCTTGGGCGTCACTCTGCCTTCATCGTCGCGCTGATCGACAGCAATCAGGCTTTCGACGTCGCGGCCCGGCCCTGCCACGGATGGACGAAGGCGCTGGTCAACGGCTGGCAGGAAGCCGCCCAGGGTGAGGACGACGGTGACGAAGGCCAGGCCGCTATCCTGGAAGAAGCGCGAGAAGAAGTAGCAGGCGAACAGCAGCAGGGCGTACAGGGCAAAGACCTCCGCCACCCGCGGTCGCCGCCACAGCCGCACGCCGATCACGATGAGCAGCGGCAGCGCCATGGCCGCCTCCCACAACGTGAAGGGATAGTACGCGTTGGCCGAAGGGACCAGACCACGCAACAGCACAAAGGCGCTGAACCCGTACGTTCCCAGCCCGCGGATGGGATAGCTATGCGGGACCGTCCCGGCCAGGAAGCCGACGTTGCCGTCCAGAAAGGCCCGCGCGTCCCACAGCAGGAACGGCGCGATAACAACGGCGGGGACCAGCAGGGCAGGCCATGCCGCGCGCAGCGTCGCGGTTAGCCGCGCCCTCCATGAACCCGCGTCATGCTGTAGCGCCCAGACATAGGCCAGGTACGGCGGCAGCATGAACAGGGCGGTGTGCTTGGTGGCCACGGCCAGACCCAGCCATAGCGCGGCCCACGCCAGGCGACCGCGGTACAGGGCCGTCCCCATCAGCAGCAATAACGCCAGGATCAGGACATCGTCCTCCCCATAGACCAGCGTGGGCACGAACAAGGGGTTGAGCAGCACACCGCACAGCAGGGCCAGGCGTAACTCGCGCGCCACCGGTAGACGCAGCAGCAGCACGACGCACAGGATCAGGCAGGGCAGGTAGACGAAGCGCTGGTCATACCAGCTGATCGTGGCCTTGGCCAACAGGTAGAATGGGAGCGAGCCGACGATGCCGAACGGGAGCCGGTCGGTGTGGTAGAGTGCCTGCGCGATGGCGGGGCTGGAGTACCAGTGGACCATCGGCGTATGCACGTAGGTCTGGGCGTAGTAGTCCTTGCCAGCCAGCAGGAAGCGCATGGCCTCCTCGGCCAACATGGCCACGTCATGGACATCGTTCCAGGGCTGGGCGCTATGACGCAATATGATGGCGCTGACCTCGGGTCGTACCACCAGCAGGCCCAGCAGGCCAACAGTTAGGCCGACGCGCACCTGCCAGTTGCGCTCCGCCGCGCGCTGGCCTATCGAGACCACGCGCGTCCAGCCATCGGTGACCACATCGACCACGGCGTAGAGCGCCACGAGGCCCATGACCAGTGCGGCGGCGAGGGCGTGCGTCGGCGAATCGGGAGCGTCGACCACCTGGGGCACGGTCAGCAGCACCAGCACAAAGTCGAGCGAGAGGTGCGAGCGCCGCGGGTACAATAAGTTCCTTATGCTCCCGAGACGCTCCATGACCGCCTCAACAACCCGGTCGGCGCCTTCTTCCATGAAATAGGCCAGCAGGATCAGCGACAGCGCGAAGCCAATAAAGCTGGCGTGGAAGAAGCGTCCAAAGTAGTACGCCACCAGGAGCGTGGTGGCGTAGCCCGCCGCCGCGCGGACGAGCGTGTTGTCGCGCCATTGCCGCCAGAGCAGCGCCAGGGCGATCGGTCCGGCCGTGAGCGCCTGGACGAGGCCGAACGGCCAGTAGGCGGTGTCGTTGGGGACGAGGCGCCCGAAGAGGACGAAACTGGCGAAGCCGTAGCCTTGCAGGCCGCGGATGGGAAAGGGGTGCGGCGCGGTCCCCTCCACGAAGCCGATCGTGCTCTCATAGAAGGCGTGGGCGTCCCACAGCAGCAACGGCCCCACGAACGCGGCCACTGGCAGCAGCACCCAGCTCAGCGCGCCGAGCAGCCAGCGCGCCGTGTCGCGAACGCCGCGACCGCGCACGCCCTCCTGACCGGCGAGGTAGAGCAACACGAACGGCAACAGGAACAGCGTCGTTTCTTTGGTCGCCAGCGCCGCTCCCAGCAGCAGCAGGGCGGCGCGGCGGCGTTTGGCGCGGACCAGCAGCAGCACGCCCATCACCTCGGCCAGCACCAACACATCGTTCTGCCCCTGGATGAAGGTGGGCACGAAAATCGGGTTGAGCCCCAGTCCGGCCACCAGGGCCAGCCGCGCTGTGCGCGTGCGCGCCAGGGCCAGCGCCAGGGCCAGCGCCGCGCCGAGACAGAGCAGGTAGATCATGCGCTCATCGAACCAGCCCAGCGTGGCGCGGGCCAGCAGCAGGGCGGGAACGGTCAACTCTTCCTGCAAGGGCAGCGAGTCGGTATGGTAGAGGGCCGGGTTGGGCGGGTCGCCGGGGCGGGCGCGCCACCAGTGCTCCAGCGGAGTGCCGAAGTAGGTGTCGCGGTAGTAGTCGTCGCCGTGCAACAACCGGTCGGTGGCCAACTCGATCTGCAGCGGGCTGTCGTGGATAAACAGGTTGGGGGCGGTGACATGGCGGTCGTGCATCTCCCACAGGGTGGGTAGTACGACGGCGAGACCGACTATCAGCAGCACGGCGGTGAGCTGGACCTGAAAGGCGCGGCGGCCGTACTCACCGTCGCGGCGACGGCCGAGAGTCGACACCAGCCAGTACAGGCCCAGCAAGAAGGTACAGGCCACGGCGACGAGCGTGCGCGTGGCGTCGTGAGCATTGGTCAAAGCCGCGATATCCGCTAACAGGCACAGGGTCAGGATGACGGCGTCCAGCGGGATCGCTAGCAGCAGGCTGGCCTTGTGTACCTCGGGCTCCCTGACCAAGGAAGTTGCTGGCCCTATGCTGCTCACAGGCGGGTTACCCGGTAGACGTCGTCTCCGCCGTTGCCGTCGCCGTTCGGAGCGGACAACACGAGCCGGAGGGCACGGCGGTCAGCAGGGGTGCGCGGCAAAGCCTGGCCGTAGGGGTGACAGGCGATGAGGTAGACGCGCGCGTCCGGCGCGAGCTGCCGCGCGTAGCCGGATAGCGCCGCGAAGTCGATGGTCAGCAGGCGCACGTGGCGGTCGTGCCCCAGGAGCACGGCGAGGGCATCGCCTGGCGGGTTGAGGATCGACGAGACGACGGTCAGGTTGCCGCCTCGCTCCTGTCCGCGCAGATAGGCGACCGTCCGCATAAAGGCGTAGCCGGATGGCCAGCCGGTGACGTACTGCCAGCGGTCGAAGGCGATCAGCGGCGCCCGCGCGGGCGCGGACGCGATAGTGGCGTCCGCGCCGACAGCGGGGCCAACCGTCAGCGCCGCTAGCGGACATAGCAGCGCCCATCCAAGCGCCGGCCGTATCCGCCGCGGCGGATAGACCGCCAGCACAGCGGAGACGGCCATAAAACCGCGGGCAGCCAGCACCGCGATGGGGACCGCGATGTAGAGGACGTAGCGCGGCGCAAGGTAGGGTTGCGGCACGAGAACCGGCGGCAAGCTGCCGAGCACGGCCCAGGGGCCGATCAGCAGCGTCGCGCACTGGCAGCGGTCAACCCACAGCCCGACCAGGGCCAGGACGATGACCGGCGGCGTGATGTAGAGCCACAGCGCCGTGGCCCAAACGCCCAACTGGCCGCCTACCACGGCCGCGACGCTGCCGGGCGGGTGGGAGTGCTGTTGGGCCAGGGCCAACAGGTTGCTGCCCTGTGGCAGCAGGAGCAGTCCGACATAGGCGCCAACCGCGATGACCGCGGCGAGTAACGCCCCACGACGCACAATACGGCGTTGCTCCGGCAGGGCCGCGATGACGGCCAGCAGCGGGAGCAGCAGCAGCGAGAACGCAAAAATCTTGGTGAGCAGGCCGGCCGCGAGAAATAGACCGAGCGCCACTGCATCCGCCTGACGGCCGTGGCGCGAGAGGCGCAGCGCAAACAGAAGCGCACCGGCGCCGCACGCCGCGACCAGGCCGTCGAGCATGCCCATACGGTTGTAGAACACGGCAAAGGGGCACAGCGCAAACAGCGCCGCCGACGCGAGCCCAACCGTCCGCCCGCCCAGCAGACGCCCCGTGGCCCAGGTTGCCAGCAGGGTGAGCGCACCGATCAGGGCAGAGGTCAGGCGAGCGGCCAGCAAGGTATCGGGCACGATACGCGTGAGCGGCGCGGCCAGCCACGAGAACAACGGAGGCACGCCGTAGTGCAGCGAGGCCAACCAGGCTGAGGGGTCCGACGCCGCGCCCACGATCTCGGCCGAGTGGACGTACTCCGACTCATCGAAGAAAATCGGCGGCGCGCCGAGGTTGATGACCCGCAGACCCAGGCTCAGCGCGATGAGCGCGCACAGGGCCATCGCTTCAAGGTAAGGCGCAACGAGCATTCGTCGTCGATGTGACGACCGCCCCCGCGTCCCCGCGCACTCAACGGGCTCCGCGCATTCCGGAGACTCCCGCTCAACTATCGTATCGTGCCGCACTCTCTCCGCCCTACTCTGCCCATGTTCCCCCAATCGTTGGCCCCTACGTCGAGCCATCGCGGGCGGGGACTCCGCCCAGCGGTACCCAACCTTCTCATTGTGGCCGCCCCATACGGTGAGTATCGTGTGAGGCAGTGGGGCGCTCAATAGGAAAGATGGTGGCAGGACGATGGTGACGGCGCGGATCGATGAAACGGCCCTGACAAGAGAGAGTCATGCACCGCGTAGGCGTGGGCTATGGCTGCTGGTCGCGCTCCTGATCGGGGCGCCGGGGCTGTTCGTGACGATGCAAGCGGCGCCGATCCCGCCCAATGCTCCACCGTCGCTTGATTCCTTTATTGCAGCGGTGAGAGACCGTACGCCGCAGACGGCCAGGGTCCTGGTTGCCGGCAATCCGCCCGCGCTGGTGTTCTATCGCGCCACGTATCTCCTCTACCCACGCACCGTCTACACGGCCTTCCCGACCGACTACGCGCGCGGCGGGACTGCGCCGGCCACCGACTGGCCCTCGTTGCGACGCCTGGCCCGGCGGGACAGCGCGGACTATGTGCTGCTGTGGGCCTTGCCCGTCGCGCCGTCAGGCGTGACGCCGCTCCGCTCCGCGGATGGGAGCGGCGCTCTAGTACAGCTTGGCAACGGCCTGCGACTGAAGTTGCATGGCAAACCACGGACACTGAAGTGTCTCGGCAGCTCCGGGGCTCGTGAAAAGTCGGCAACGGGCGTTTCTATTGGGACCGCCGCAGTCCCTGCGGCCATGTTGGCGGGCGCACGGCGTGCCAAACCCGGACGGGTGCCCCGCGACGACGTGCTGCAGGGACTGCGGCGGTCCCAGTGGGTGACCGGCGTCCGCAGCGGACAATTCACAGACCCTCTCAGCAGCCCACATGAGCGACCAAGTTGTTTCAGCCAACGTGTACTAGTCCGGGTTCGGGTGCGGCCATGAACGCCGCGCGCCGCGCGCGACCGACTGCTAGGATTGCACGCCTATTCATCGTCGAGGCGCTTGGCCTGGGTTGGACCCTCGGTCTGGCGCTCTACACCTCCGTCCTCTTCGCCCTCTACGAGCTCGGTCTACCGGTTCCCGTGGCGACCGGCGCGGCCCTGCTCTGCACGGCCGTCGTGCTCGGCGTCGGGCTGAGAGAACTTAGCTCGGTCCAGCGTGCCGATGACCGTAGCGCGTCCCTGGAACCGCGGACTTGTGAAAACTCGTTGGCGCGCAAAAGTCCTGGGGGCGCGTGGCGCCCCCAGATGACCCCGGACCTTCCACGCGCTAACGAATTATCCAGACTGGTGGTCCCTATCGGCCTGGGGCTGGCCCTGCTGCAGGTTCTGCTGTCGGCCTGGATGGCGTGGCGCTCGCCGCTGGCCGCCTTCGACGCCTGGTCGGTCTGGGCCTTCAAGGCGCGCATGTTTGTGCTGGGCGGGCCGCGCCCCGGCTACTTCCACGACTGGGTTACCCTGCATACCCATCCCGACTACCCGCTAAACCTGCCCCTGGCCGAGGCCATCATCTGGCGCGCGGCCGGCTCGTCGGGACCACGCCTCGCATCGCTAATCGGGCCTCTCTGCCTCGCCGCCCTGTTGTTGCTGTTCTATGCCGGCCTGTCACGGCTCTACGCGCCCGCCACCTCGGCCCTGGCGACGGCAGCCCTGGCGCTGGTACCCGCGCTGCCGTTGCAGGCCGCGGGCGGGGACGCCGATGTGCCGCTGGCCCTCTATTGTGGGGGCGCCGCGCTCTACCTGCTGCTGTGGTGGCGGCTGCGCCGTCCCGCCGACGCCGTCATCATGGCCCTGCTCGCCGGTGGCGCGGCGTGGACCAAGAAAGAGGGATTGACGGTCGCCGTCGTGCTGCTGCTGGCCTACCTGATCGGCGAAGGACTGCGCCGCGGGCCGGAGCTGGCCGTACGGCTGCGCTCGCTCGTGCCCGTCGTCGCGGCCTGGGCCGCGCTACCCCTGCCCTGGCTCCTCTTCATGCTGCTGACGCATCCCCTGGGACGCGACTTCCTACCGACGACTCCGGCCGTCTTCCTGGCTCACGTAGGGCGCCTGACCTACATTGTCCCGACCGTTGCCCTGCAGATGCTCGACATTGGCAACTGGAGCATGCTGTGGGCGCTGCTGATTGCGCTGCTGGCGCTATCGCTGCGTCGTCTCGGCGGTTCCGGCTACGGTCTGCTGCTGCTGCTGCTGGCGCAACTGGGCGCGTACGCCCTGGCCTTCGTTTTCTCCGACTGGCAGCCCTACACCGCGCACGTGCAGACCTCGCTGTCGCGGCTCCTCGTGCAGACCGTTCCCCTTGCGTTGCTGCTGCTCGTCGAATGTACGGCCACGCTCGCATCCGCGCGGTCGATGACGGGGCAGGAGGGGCAGGCGCCAACGGCGAGCGCGCGTGACGCGGCGGCTGGCTGATGGTTCCTCAAACGTCGGCGACACTACACTGGGAGCGCGGGCGGTTCGCCCGCGCTCGCCGTCACGGGCCCGCGGCGCCAACGGCGAGCGCGGGCGGCCCGCCCGCCTGGTTCGTCATTGTGGGCACGCGGTGCCACACTGGGAACGCGGGCATCTTGCCCTCCTGGTCCGGTCTTCAGGATGGTTGGGACCGCCAACCCGTGTGGAGACGACGGAAGCGGGCGGGCCGCCCGCGCTCCCAGTGGGACTACCGACGTCACCACGCGGCCGCGACGAGGACGGGCAAGATGCCCGCGCTCCTAGTCAGACTACCGGCCCCAGCCCGCGCCGTCGCGACGGGGGCGGGCGAGCCGCCCGCGCTCCCAGTGGGACTACTCCATGCGGAAACGACGGAAGCGGGCAAGATGCCCGCGCTCCCAGCCGGACGGATGGAGACGGGCGGGCCGTCCGCGCTCCCGGATACGTCGCCGGCGCGTCCATGGTCATGGCTACCGACCGGGACGGGCTATGCGTTGTCGTGGGTCGTGGGCATGCGCCTGGCGCTCTCGGCCATGGCGGCGTGGGTGCTCTCGCTGCACCCACCGCGCCTGACGCCCATTGTGCGCGCGCAGTACCTCGGCCAGGCGGCGCTGCACGACGCGCTGGTGGCGCCGTGGCAACGCTTCGACGCGCTGTGGTACACCGCTATCGCCGCGCACGGCTACCATGCCCAGGACGGTAGCACCGTCTATTTCCCGCTCTACCCGCTGCTGATCCGGTTGGCGTCGCCGCTGCTGGGCGGGAACCTCTTGCTGGCGGCGCTGGTCATCTCGGATCTGTGCTTTGCGGGGTTGCTGCTGCTGCTGTATCGCCTGGTGGCGAGCCGCCATGGCGATGGAGCGGCGCGCCGTACTGTGCTGCTGCTCTGCGTCTTCCCCACGGCGTCTTTCTTGCTGGGCGCCTACACCGAGTCGCTCTTTCTGTCGCTGACCGTGGGCTGCTTTCTGACCCTCGACCGCGAGCGTCCGCTGCTGGCCGGCCTGCTAGCCTTCCTGGCCGCCCTCACGCGTATCCAGGGCGTAGTTCTCACGTTGCCCCTGTTATGGGTGGCGCTGCAAGGCTGGCGCGATCCCCAGCCCTGGCTGGCGGCGCTGGCGCCGCCGCTGGCGACCAGCCTCTTTACCCTGTACGCGCGCCTGATTCTCCACGCCGGCCTGGCGACGGAGACCCTGGCGCGACACTGGAGCATGTCTATCAACCCGCCGTGGGTCACGCTGGCCAGCGCCTGGTTCGCCCTGGCCGGGCGCCACTGGCGCATCTTCTCTTACCCCAACGGCAACTGGGTTGACCTGCTCAACATCGTGCTGGCGCTCGGCGTGCTGGCGCTGGTCCTGCGGGCGCGACGGTTGCTGGGCGCGCCGCTCTGGCTGTACGCCCTTGCCACCTGGATTGTGACGCTCAGCCTGCACCAGTCGACCGCCCGCTACATGCTGACCGTTTTCCCCGCGCTGATCGTGCTCGCGGTCTGGGCGCGAGGGCGCTGGTTGGAGCGCGCCGCCCTGCTGCTGGGCGCGCCGCTGATGCTATTCGTCGCCGCCGAGTTCGTCCTCTGGAGTTTTGTTGGATAGCCCTACTCGTTCCACGACCACTGCGCACCTTCCCGTTTTGCAACCGACAGGAGTGTCTAGATGCTTCCCGAACGTACCGCCTATCTGGCCTGGCATCGCACCATGGCGCCCGTCCCAGCGGGAGGACGACCCCGCTCATGATGATAGAGATAGAGACGCCGCGGGCGCCCCACGCACTGCTGAGGCGACACAACGGCGAGGGCTGGAGCAGCATTGATACGCTACTTATTGCGCTCATCGTCGGCGGCGGCCTGCTGTACACGCTGCTGCACGTTAACCTTGCCAACCCTCCGGCCGAGGATGCGGCGATGCTGCTGCGCTATGCGCGGCAACTCGCGGCGGGTGCCGGGATCGTGTGGAACCCCGGCGACGCGCCCGTTGATGGAGGAACCGACGCCTTGCTTATCCCGCTGCTGGCGCTGATCCTCAAGACGGGCGTGCCCCTCGCGGCGGCGACGCACGTCGTGACCATACCGGCCCATGTCCTGACCACGGTCGTCATCTACGTTGCGATCCGTCGGATTACGCACGGGCGCGCGCCGCGTCTCCTCGCGCTGGTCTGCGCCGCGTTCGTGCTGGTCGGTCCGGGATTGCAATACATAGAGGCGCACTTCGGCACGACGCTGTTCGCCTTCCTGGCGTGCCTGTGCTGGCGCCGAGCATATCTTCTGCTTGAGACCTCCGCGTCAGGGCGGGATGAGTCGGTCTTCGCTCTTGTCGCGTTATTACTGGGCCTGGCCCGCCCCGAGGGCGTGTTGCTGGCCGCGCTGATGCTGCTGGCCGTGCTGTGGCTGCAGCCGAGGGACCGGCGCGGCATGACGCTGCGGGCCTTTGCCCTCATCGTGGGTGTTGGCGGCGGCCTGTATTTCTGCTGGCATTGGGCCTACTTCGGCGCGCCCCTCCCCAATCCCTTCTATCGCAAGGGGGGCGGCGCCCTCTATCCGGCGAGCTTGCGCGCGGCGATAGGGAACGTGCTGATCATGTGCTCCTGCCCTTTGCTCGTTTGGGCGGTGTCCTGGGCGGCCTGTCCGCTCAGTCGGCGCGTCCTCGCGCTGATCCCACCCCTCGTCGGGTTCAGCGTCATATGGGTGCTGTTGTCCAACGAGATGAACTATGCCATGCGCTTCCAGTACGCGCTCGTCCCGATCGTCACGCTGACGGCCGGAGTCGGCCTGTCCGATGTCTGGACCACGAGGGTCCCGTCCTGGTCTCGGCGCCTTCCGCCCCTGCGCGCCGTGCTGCTGTCACTCGGCGGCGCGGCCGCGATCCTTGCGCTGCTGTTCGAGTCCGCCTTATCGACGCCGCGCCGCTCGGGGTACGTCGAGTTGTATCGCGTGGCCCTGGGCCTCTCCTCGCTTAGCGCCCGACACGAGACGTTGCTGACTAGCGAGGCGGGTGTGCTGCCGCTCTATTCGGACTGGCGTAGCATCGACGCCTGGGGGCTCAACGACCGCTGGATCGGTCATCACGGCGCTATCACCGCGCGGTATATCGCCGCCGTAAATCCGCGGTTGATTGTGGTCCATCCCATGATCGCGCCCGATGCCAATTTCACCGCTGCCCAGGCGCTGGCCTGGCGACGCATGACCCTGACGCTGCAGGGATACGCCCGCTCCCACGGATATCGCGAGGTCGAATCGTGCGGGGTCGGGAGCCGCCCGTTCTGTTACTACGTCCAGGCGGGCAGGAGTGATACGCGCGACCTGATAGCGACGATTCGGCGCGCGTTGGGAGAGACCGCATGAAAGCATCGATCACAATGATGTCGCGATCCGGCGCCGCGTCGTCCCCGTCGGCGCGTCAGGCCGCCAGCACGGCTACCGGCGTCAGGACCCGCATCGTGGCCGGCGTCGTCACGCTCATGGTGATCCATGGATGGATCTATTTTCGCTACGTGACGCGCCTGGGCCTCTACAGCGACGATTGGAGCCATCTCTCGCAGGTGATTCGACTGCCGCTGGGGACGCTGGCCCACACGTGGCCGTCCGATTATCGCCTTTTCGATATGCTCCCGTGGGTGTTGGACTATCGTCTGTGGGGCCACGCGATCGGGTGGTACTACGGTACGATGTTCGCCGTGAACTGTGCCACGGCGATCGTGCTCTATGCGCTGGTCTGGCACGTCACACACTCGGCCGCGTTGGCCCTGGCCGCCGCCGCCCTCTGGTCGGTGTATCCGGCCGACTCCTCCGTTTTTTGGCTGACCACGATTGCCTACCGCACCGGAGCGCTATTCTTTCTGCTTACCGTTGCGTTCGTGTATACCGCGCGGTCCGCGCGTTGGCCGACGGCTTGCTACGGACGCGCTCTGGTGTGTTGCGCGCTCTGTTTGGCTAGCAATGAGCTCTACCTGGGTCTCGTCCTGGGCGTGCCTGTGCTCGTCGCCCTACTCAACCGGGATCGCCGGGCCGTGGGTAGTGTCCTACCGCGCGCGGCGCCATTTACGCTGCTGATAGCGGCGTACGCCGGCTATCGTTTCTGGCTTGGCCCACGCGTGCTACAATTACCCGACAACAAAGGCGCGCAAGTTGCCATCGACCCCCTACACGCGCTCGGCGCGCTGACCCAGGGCGTCATTGTCGTATTGCCGGAGGCGTGGCACGACGCCGCGGCGCGGGCGACCGCGCTCCTATTCGGCGCCGCTCATAGCCCTCCACTACGGGCCACCACCACAGCCGTCCTGGCGCTCGGCGCGCTCAGCGTCGGACTTGCCGGTCTGGCTTGGTTGATGGGCGCCCACCGCCCACTGAGCGACTGGGGCAGCCGGTACGCGGCGCTCCGTCCGGGAGTGATGGCGCTCGGCGTGGGAGGTCTCGGTATCATCGGAGGCTACGCGGCGCTCGCCCTGACCGCCGATCCCCCGTCGATTGACGTGATCTCGTCGCGCGTCAACGCGGCGGCATCCCTCGGTGCGGCGGTCTTTGTCGCGGGGGCCATCTGGACCCTGGCCCATTGGCTGCCCGTTCCGCGCACGGCGGCGCGCCTCGTCTTCGTCGCCGGCATCATCGTCCTGTGGACCATGGCCGCCGTGCGGACAGAGCGCGGGGCCACCTCCTATACGGCAGCGTGGACCACACAGCAGCACGCGTGGCGCCGTCTGCTGGCCGTGGCGCCGTCGTTGCAACCGCACACCCTGGTCGTGGTCACGGTATCCGATCTGCCCGGATGGGATGTCCTGACCGCTCTGCCCCCGTGGGCAGTCGACGATGCTCTCCCGCTGCTCTATCCGGGGAGCGACGTTCGCGGCGACAGCGTGCCGTGGTGGGAGGTCACGCATGCCTGCGCCGGCCCGCTGGCCCATCGCGACGAACCGGTCTGGTCGCGCCTGGCTCTGTCGCCAGCGGGGATCACCACGCACTTGGGCGCTTTCGTCCCCTGGCGCCGCGTCCTCGTCCTGCGCTACACGACGGTTCCGGACGGGCGATTCGACGTCGTCCGAGGCGACCCCCTGCTGGCCCGGCCAGACTGTCGTCTCCATAGCGATCCCCGCCGCATCGGACACGCTCCCGTCCCCACGGTTCCCTGGCGTGCTCTCGCCCACGGATAGCAGGAACGGGGAAGGAGGCAAGGATGGGAGTCCTGGATACCTCGAGGGCGGCGGCTCGTCCCCCGTTTGTGCCATTGCACCCCCTGACGTTTTGCGGCTACTCTCCCACCGAGAGCCTGTCACGTACGACACACGGCGGTTAACTGATAAAGGTAGCACCGAACGGATATGTCCACGATCTTTGGAGCGCGCGCCGCACACGCGCCGCCGGTCACGCGCGATCTGACGCCGATGGCGCGGCTACACGGGCTCGGCTACGTCGTGCTGGTCGCGGGGCTGCTGGTCCTCTATGTAACTATGTTGTCGTGGAACATCAGGATTGGCTACGATTTTTCGTGCTTTCGGGCCGCGTCAATCCTGCTGGCGCACGGCGGCAACCCCTACGATGCCGCCCAACTGTGGCGTCAGGAGAACCTGCTCTACAACCTGCCGTTCCACCTGCGCGGCGGCGCCCTGGGGTACTACGCCTTCGACCCCTACAACAATCCGCTGCTGTTTGCCTGGGCCTTGACGCCGCTCGCGGCCTTGCCGTACACCGAGAGCTACGCCATCTATACCGCGGTGGTCGTCGGGTGCGCGGTGGCGGGGGCTTGGTTGTCGCTACAGGCGTTGGGCTGGACGCGACACCGCACGGTTGCGATCAGCATCGCGCTGATCGTGCCCGGATCGTTCCTCACCGTGTGGTGGGGACAGCAGTCGACGTTGCTCTTTTGCGCCTTCGGCGCGGCTCTGCTGGCGTTGCGCCACGGTCGCCCCGGACTGGGCGGCGCGCTCCTGGTCCTGGCCTGGATCAAGCCGCACCTGCTGCTCCCGGTCATCCTGATGGCCCCGTTGCTGGTGGAGAAGCGCGCCGCGCTGCGCTGGTGTGGCGGATTCGGGCTCGCCAGCGGCCTCGCGGCCGGGCTCAATATCCTGGCGACCGGGCCGGGCAGCATCGCCGCCTGGCTGAACGATCTGGTCGAGTACAGTGGCCATGTGGACACGAGCCAGGGCTGGATGCCCTCCCTGGCCGGGACAGCGATGGTGCTCGCGCCGCATCCCTGGAACAGGCCGTTTGCGTTGGCCGTCATGGTGTGCGGACTGGTCGTGATGGTAGCCATCGCCGCGCACGCGCGTCGCGCGCATGTCGCGCCGCTGGCGGCGCTCTGCACGCTCACCGCGGCGTGGTTGCTCTTCACACCGTACGTTCACCCCAACGATAGCGTGCTGGCTTTGCCAGCGCTGGCGCTTGCCTGGCGGCGCGGCCAAGGCGCCCGCGGCCAAGGCGCCCGCGGCCTCGCGGGCGGGCTGCCCGTGCTGACGCTGTGGGCCATGTCGGCCCTACCACTGGCCTTCCTGCTGCCACGACCGCTGGAACTGCTTGGGCTGCTGCCGCCGATACTGGTCCTTCTCGCGGCCATCTATGCCCCGGCGCTGTCCTCGGCTGGCGAGGCAACGGGCAAGAGACGTCCGTTGTGAGCGCGAAGGAGAACAGTCTTATGGTCACGACGGCTCGACGGACGACGACAACCGCTTTCGCCGTTCCCGGCGCCGTCTTTTTGCGGCTGGGCTTCGCCTCGGTGGTCGCTCTGATGCTCGCCATTTACGTGGTCATCGTCACGCGGACGACCTTTCTAGGAGCCGATTTCGCGTGTTTCCGCGCCGCGACCATCCTCTTGACGCACGGCGGCAACCCGTACGACCTGTCTCAAATGTGGCGCATGGAGAACGCGCTCTACAACCACCCGGGAGCGCCGCACTACGCCCTGGATCGCTACTACAACCCGCCGCTCTTCAACGCGGCGCTCGTGCCGCTCGTCGGGCTGCCCCTGGCCCAGGGCTTCGCGATCTATAGCGTCTTTGTCGTGGCCTGCGCCGCGCTAGGCGTAGGATTGCTGGTGCGGGCGCTGGACTGGACGACCCAGCGCGTGATGGCCGTCGCTCTGGTCCTGGTCTCGCCGGCTTTCTTCGTGACCCTGTGGAACGGACAACAGTCCACGCTACTGCTCTGCGCGTTGGGCGGCGCGCTCTATGCTCTGCGGCAGGGACGGCCCGGACTGGCCGGCGCGCTGATGGCGCTGACCTGGGTCAAGCCGCATCTCCTGATCCCCGTCGCCCTGGTGACGCCGTTGCTGCTGGCGGACCGTCGCTCGGCGGTCCGCTGGTCCCTTGGTCTGGGTGCGGCGACCGCCCTTGGCGTGACGCTGACCCTGGTGACGACGGGAGCGGGCAGCATCGCTCTGTGGGTAAGCGGGCTCGTCCACTACACGGGGTACGTCGACATCGTCCAGTCATTCATGCCGTCGCTGCCGGGAACGGGGCTAATCTTCGTGCCCCGGCCCTGGAACAGGCTGCTGAGCGGAGGGTTGATCGCGCTCGGCCTGGGGCTGATGGCGCTGTGCCTGCTGCGCGGGCATCGACGCGCCCGAACACGACAGGCACGATCAGATAGCGGTTGGGATGACCGGTTGTGGATCGAGTTGAGCATGCTGGTAGCGACATGGCTGCTCTTCACGCCCTATGCCCACGTCAACGACGATGTACTGCTGGTGTTTCCGCTGGCCGTCGTCTGGAGCCAGAGCAGCCACCTGGGAGCAGCAGCAGTCCTGCTGTGCCGGTCGGCCCTGTGGGCGATGATCGCGTTGCCGCTGACCTTTTTGTTGCCGTGGCCCTTGAGCTTGCTCGGCCTCGTGCCGCCCGTGCTGGTGTTCCTGTCCGTGTTTTATGTCTGGACCAGGCCGGGTCGCGCCCAGGTTTGCCCGACCACCGCCCACGCGCCCGTCGCGCCGCGCGCCAGCGCATGAGCGTGATGTCGAACCCTCCGTCACTTGACCGTGTACATACGTTCGGGGTACATTCGAGGTAGAATAGCTGTCGTACCGTCTCGGATGTGGATATAGTAGCGCGTATCGGAGAATATGATGCCTACCGTTGCTACCCCTAAACGAGCACACGTGCAAACGGCGCTGTCCCCGAAGCGTGCCCATGCCCGCGCGGACAAGCATGATCGGTTTTCGGCCCGTCTCAGTGCGGTACAGAAGGACATCCTTCAGCAGGCTGCCGAGATCGAGGGGCGCACGCTGACCGAGTTCGTGCTCGTGCACGCCCAGGAGGCGGCCCAGAAAGCGATCAGGGAGCGCGCTATCTTGCGCCTCAGCGAGCGCGACTCAATCGCTCTTGCTCAGGCCCTTGGGTCTCCATGGGAGCCGAGTGAGGAATTGCGCGCCGACATTCGCCACATGCGTGACCTCTTCGGCGACGACTGAGGCGCCGTTGATGGGTAACACGTTCGGGGCGAGGATGCCGTCCCTCATCGTAGAACCGCTCGCGTCGCGTCGCGTCGCGTCGCGTCACGACCGGGCGGCTTTCTCGTGCGGAACGTCCAGGCTCGACGAGTACCTACAGCGGTATGCCGCGCAGAACAGGAAGCGCGACCTCGCCCAGTGTTTCGTGCTGACGCCTTGGGCGGGAACGTCCGAGATTATGCGCTACTACACCCTGAGCGGGCGTGCTATCGAGGTCACAGCTCTACCTCCAGACCTCGCGCGGCGTCTGCCGATCGGCATACCGCTGCCCGCTACCCTGCTCAGACAGATGGCCGTCGATACGCGCTTTCAGGGACAGGGGTACGGCGAGAAACGTGTCCTGCACGCGCTCCACACGGCGCCGCGCGCGACACGGGAGGTCGCGTTGATCGGGGTCGTGGTCGACGCCCTGACCGACGGACTGGTACGATTCTACGCGAAGCCGACGCTCGGCTTTGTCGAGCTTCGTGATAGACCGCGGCATCTGATCGCCCTGATGAACCGCATACGCGCCATGTTCCCCGACGACGCGGCGGAGGTTCCCGACGTGTTCGACCTCATCGAGAGGGCAACCCAGATGCGCGACCTGCTGAACGACGCGCGAGACTCCTTGCAGAATCTCTCCGCCGGCGCCGTCAGCGGGCGCGTCGGTGAGATCATCGACGATCTGCAGCAGCGTCTCGACGCGCTCCGCGTGACGCGAGGTCGCGCGGAGTAGGAACGTCCAGCGTGGCCGCCTCCACCGGCCCGTGCGCCCCTCTCCCGACTGCGGGAGAGGGGCGAGGGGTGAGGGTTGCTCCGCGGTCGGGAGAGCACGCTGGACCGTCGGCCCGCGGGTAGGGCCAAGGGTCCAGTCGTCATGGGATGAGGGTGAGGGTTGCCGGTTACTCCAGCACGATGGCGTCGGCGTAGACGATGCGGCGCGCGTAGGGATACTGGGGGCTGAAGTTGTCGGTGTAGAAGGGCTCACCTTCGGTGATGACCAGGCGGTACTGCCCGCTGCCGGGGTCCTCGGGCAGCGCGATGTCACCCGTGGCCATCATCTGACCGCCGCCGAGCGAGTGCGGACGCAGGTCCCAGACGAGCGGCTCCTTGCTGGTGACGGTCGTCTTGTGGCCATACTGCGTGTAGGTAGCGGTCACATCGTGGACGACGGGCAGCCACGTCAGGTCGCCCTCTATGCCTGCCGTCCGCTTCTCCAGCGCCACCTGGAAGCGGGCCGGCGTGTGGGGCGGTTGGGGTGGCGGAGTGGGCTTGTGCGGCGGAGGAGGGGCGCCGTGCTTGCCTGGAGGGTGCGGGATCTCGCCGGGGAAGGACCCGTCGCCATTGTCCTGGGATGCGCTATAGTCATAGTCCTCGGGCCACGTCGCGGAGGCCAGCGTGCCCGAGCCCGGACCGCCGACCGAGACGCTGATTTTCTTCCGATCCATGGCGTCGAAGACAAGGGTGGCCACGCGTTCGGCCGTCAGTTGCGCCACGTCGGTGACCACCGCGCTGCTGAGATAGCAGGAGCGGATGTGGCCCTTGTCCAGGGGCGCATCGAGCGAGTTGGGCTGGTAGCGCGCCAGGGCCAGCCGCACGAAGGGGAAGTAGGCCGTGCCGATGTCGAGCTCGATGTCCACGAACCACAGCCGGCGTTGATGGTCGAACTCCGGCTTGAAGCCGACCACGTTCGGGCCATAGTTGCTGACCCCGTCAGGGCCGGCGTAGAGCACATCGTCTTTCTGCATTGCGACGTTGCGGAAGTGCTCAGGCCTCACCGTGGGATAGACGGAACCGCGGGTGTCGCCGGCCGCCGCGGCCGAGACGCGCCCGCCGTAGGCGGGGTCGGCCCCCCACTGGGTAAGGAAGCCGCGGCGCACCTCGTCGAAGCTAGAGACGTTGCCGGAGTCGTAGAGCACGGCCAATAGCTCGCCCTCGCCGGTGGTGTACCAGGGACGGTCCATGTAGACGCGCAACCCGTTGCCGCCGCGCGTGCTGGTGAGGGTGTCGTCGGCGCCTCGCTTGCCCCTTTTGCTGCTCCAGCCGAAGGTAGGGATGACGTAGCGGATGCGGGGCGGAGCGGGCACGGCGCTGTTGAGGATGTTGCGCGCCGCCGGTGGGCTCGTCCGGGTCAGTGGGGCCGTGCCCTTGGGGAAATACTCGGCGAAGCGGGTGGTGGCGATAGCGCTGTAGGAGATGATGCGGTGTTTGGTGTCGTGCAACTCCTGCTGATAACCGAGATCGATTTTGGTGTCTGCCACGTCTACTTTCTTCTCCACGGCGCGCGCGACGACGTGGCGCGTGTACGGCTCGGGCGCGTTGACGTCGTCGACGAGCTCGTCCCACTCGGACAGCAGTTCGAACGTACTGGTGCTCTTGCCGTCGATGGGGATACCCGCGGCTTCACTGTGGACGACCGTCTCGCCGAAGTAGCGGTAGGAGCCGAGCTGTCGCAGCGAGGTGTCCGATGGGTGGTCGCGGTCGTAGGCCGCCCAGTCGAGCAGCGGTTGCTGCACGGCATGTACCACCTCGATCTCGCGCGGCGGCGTGATCATGAGGTGGCCGCCGTCCTCCGCCAGCTTGCGCAGCCTGATCGGCGTGTACTTGTTGTGCTCCTCGATCCACTGCCAGACGCCCATGTGGTTGAGGTCGTCGGCCGTGAGGTAGCAGCTGACCTTGAGGGTATACTGCTCCCCTTTGGCCAGGCTGACCGTCAGGGTGTGCGTCGCGCCGTCGCAGTTAAATGAACTGTCTTTGCCGGCCTCGGCCTCCTCGACCACCAACAGGATGCTGGTCAGGTCGGGCCAGGTCCCGTCGAAGGGGATGGTACACAGGTCGCCGGCCTTTTGGCCGGGCAGTCCCTGCACGGCGACGCCGCGCGCGTAGGGATCGGGCAGGTAGGGCAGGGCCACGCGCGCGCCCGTTTCGATGGCGGGGGCGTCGCCCTCGTGGGCCTTGATCTGCTGATAGGCCGCTTTGCGCAGGCCCGACGCGCCATCGAACTCCCCGTGGGCCTCGGCCAGACTCTCGGCGACGCGCGGCGGCAAGAGGTGGCGCTCCGAGGCCGCGTGCGGACCGGTCGCGTCGCCGAGCAGGGTATAGTGGTCGGCGCGGACATCGTAGTTGCCACGGATGACCAGGCGGGCCGGCGACTCGCCCAGGGTCGAGCCGCCCACGTCCGTGCGCGTCCGCTCCACCAGCACCGGCGAGGGCACCGGCTCGAAGCGGCTGTAGCCGCCGCCAAGCTCGATCTCCGTCCCGCCCACGCCGGAGTCGCGCTCGTCGAAGGGCAGGCTGTTCCCGGCGAGGTCGACGGCGCGCGCGCGGAGCTTGTAGCCGTCGCCGAAGCGCAGGCGCGGCAGGCTCCCTTTGCGCACTGTGAAGGAGGCGCGCAGCCCCAGGTCGTGCTCGTCGGCCATCTCGGGCGCCTTACCGGGAACCGGCGTGTCCGGCCGCGGCGCGGCCAGACTCCAGCCGGGCCAGCGGAACAGCGCCTCGTGTATCTTAAGGGCCATCTTACCCGGAATGTCCGGGTCGGGAGACTGGGTGCCGCCCAGCGAGACCCAGCCTTCGTCGGAGAAGCGGTGGGTCTCGCCGTCTCCCGTGAAGGCATAGGTCCCGTCGCGCTGCAGCAGCGAGTACCAGCGCTTGCGGCTGCCCTGGTAGACGTCGACGCGGTAGCCGCGCGTGATGTCGTCGGCGTCCAGCGTGGGCGCCTCCTGACCTGTGAGGCCCGCGACGGCGGCGAGCCTGCTCTGCAACTGTTCGACGCGGCCCAGCCGCGCCACGGTGATGCCCACACTGCGCAGCGCCGGCAGCGCGGCAGCATCCAATGCTCCACTGTCGGTCGTGGTGTCGCCGGTACCCGCGTCGCCGGTGTCACCGGTGTCTCCCACGCGGGGAGGCCTGTGTCCGTTCCCCTTTCCGCCAGCGCTCGGATTCGGGGGGGGAAACAGCCGGCGGCCGCGCCCAACCGTAGCGGCGAAGTCGAACGTCTTGAAGACGGCGCCGTCGAGGTCCAGCTCGAAGGCCTGGAACTTCGCGGCGTCGCCCAGGGCCAGCCAGCCCGCGGCGAGGTCGGAGCCCGTGGCGCGCGGCGCGGCCAGGAACGTGCCCTGGCCGCTGTCCAGCAGGTAGCGCGTGCGGGGCAGCACGTCGTTTGGCGCCGCGTCGACGCCCTCCTGACCCAGCGAGGTGTAGGCCGGCGTGACGCTGACCACGCCGCTGTCCGGCAACCCCGTGGCCAGCGGGACCTCCAGGTCGAACACCAGCCCGACCCGCCGCATCACCTCCGGATACTGGCCCAGGGCGGAGAGCATGTCGTGGAAATCAAGCGGCTCCGGCGCGGGCGGCGTGACCTGCACGGCCCCCGGCTGGTGGAATTGCGTGGCCTCGACGAAGTGCAGCCGATAGTAGTCGGGATGCGTGCGGGGGTTCTCGCGCTGAATCCTCTGGTAGAGCGGCGGACCGTGGCGCGGCGCCGCGCGCCAGGTAGTCACCTGCCGCGTCAGGGCGTGTTGCTGGGCAACGGATGTGGTCATCACGGCCCCGATGCCCTTGTCGCTCAGCAGCACGCCCGACGAGGGCGGGGCGGACGGCGACGCCGTGCCCAGGGACCCGTACTGGCTCTTGATATAGCTGTAGGTGTCGGCAACGGAGTAGGTGCGCAGGGTGTGGCCCTGATAGTCTTGCACCTCGAAGCCGCGCACCAGCGTGTCGCCCTTGAACAGCGATGACCACATCGACGGCTCCTGAGCGATAGCCCGCAGTGTGGCCGCGACGACCACGGGCGCGCTGTTTGGCGCGTCGAACGCGACCATAAACTGCACGTCGTGGTCGGGCCAGCGCAGCGCATCGGGGAACCCGCGCAACACATGGTTGTCCTTATCGCCCGCGCTGCTGCCCAACTGGTGGCTCACCACGACCGAGAGCCGCAACTGCCCGTCGTGGACACCGTTGGGGCAGGCGGTCCAGATGATCTTATGCTCTTTCATACAACCTCCTTCGGAGGTTAGTCATTAGTCATTAGTCGTTAGTTATTAAAAGGACGGTGGCGCCCAAAGAACTAACGACTAATGACTAACAACTACTAATCAAACGCCGCGATATAGTCGTCCCACTGCCGCTCGCTCATGACCGCCGTGAACGGGAGCGAGGTGTCGCCGCCGGCGGCGACGCCGCGACGTCGGCCCGTCGCGGTCCGACCGGCCGCGATGCCGTCCGGGTTGAGCGCCGGCAGCACGCCGTCGATGGCGTCGTCGAGGCCGCCACGCGGCAGCGCGGCCAACTCGCCGTTTGGCTGCAAGGCGCCGGAGCCGGAGCCGCCGAACTCCTTGTGCACGGTCAGAGTGACGGACCTGTGGAACAGCGTCAGGTCGACGTCGACGGTCAGGCTGGCCGTGCCCGCGACGACGCCGGCTTCGTAGGAGAGCCCCAGGTAGAACTCGACCGAGATGGTGATTAGCCCCAGCACGCTTAGCGAGCCGCCCGCGCGCAGGTAGCCCTCCAGCAAGAAGTCCCGCTTGCCCGTCTTCGCGTTAGGACCGTCCCTGAAGTAGATGCCGGCCATGATGTGCACGCCGCCGCTGGCGACCACGAGGTCGAACGAGACGTTGCCGCCGAACTCCAGAGCGCCCTCGAACAGCACGATCTCCTTGGCGCTCAGCGTGATGCCCAGGAATCCTCCGCCCGCGAAGCCGTAGACGGAGAGGGTGAAGGGGTCCTGGCGCTCGCAGAAGGCGAAGCGCACGGTGACCGGGTCGCCGTTAAAGGGCAGGCCCAGCGAGGCGGAGAGCTTGATGTTCTCCAGGCTGAACACGCCCACGCCAATGCCGGGGATGGGCAGCGTATAGCCCACGGTGATCCCGCCCGGCGTGATGTCCAGGCTGGGTCCGCCGCCGAAGACGCCGCCCTCCGGTGGGCGCGACACGTGCCGGTTGGGCGGCAACGCCGGGCGCTCGTTGCTCGGTGTTAGTTGCCGGCTATCAGCAAGCAGCAGGCCAGGTTGAGCGCCGGCAAGCGACGGGCCCAGCAGCGCGGCGCCCCCGCCGCCTCCACCGCTGATGAACTGCTTGAGCACGTTGACGAAAGACAGCGGGCCTATGAACGTCACGTCGGAGACCTTGGGGGCGACGCTGGGCTTGCCGCCCGTGTG
>JAABUX010002978.1_pt1 | contig 23064 bp, 8 predicted proteins | sample 5561851 | NCBI WGS metagenome assembly JAABUX01 (sample SAMN10711883, study PRJNA513361) | rock metagenome | isolation source: Antarctica rocks | place: Antarctica: Victoria Land, Richard Nunatak red sandstone | collected 2016-01-03 | reverse complement strand
CTTCCCCATCCCCCTCTCTCCCAAACCTCCATACCCATCTCCCAAAACCCTACACTAATATCAAACCAAAACCCCTATCCCCCATCCCCATCCCCTAACCTCCAATGATATCTATCTAATACAATCGTCTCACATATTCCTCCCACCATCTCATCAGCCATCTAGCGTCATGAGGTGAAATATGAGGTCTTTGTGGAGTGGATGGGTGAGTTGGAGGTTGTGGAAGGGTGATGAGAGCGGTGGTGAGGAAGGGAGGGGAGGGGTTTGGTTGGTTTTTTGGAAAGAGATGGGTAGGGGGGAGTACCATGAGAGAAGGTTTTGATTGAGATCTTGGAGGCTCCTGAATTGAACAGTCCAATGATCACTAGATACTATTGGCCTGTTATTTGAAAAGCTAAGAGAATCTTTTGTGGTACAAAATACACGCTTGACAAAAGCACAATCGAAACACCTATCGTAAGAAGCCAGCATGTAGGCGAAGTACATGTGCTGCGAGCTTATGATATCAAGTATACCAGCACACTCCCATGAATACCATGCGAATTGCTCAGCCCTTGATGCAGAGTCGGCCTTATGCCATTGCTCCGTTGCTGTCATCAATGGCGGTGCTCTGCTCCCTCGTCATACGACCCTCAGCTTCTCGCAGTTGGCTTTCACGGGCCAAGAGCTCTTGTCTCTTTTCGTTGATCTCGCGCTGTACTTTGATCTCGATTTCCCGAAGCTTCTCTTCTTCGCGGCGGAGTTGTTCTTCCTTTAGACGGACGGATTGGGAGGCTAGATCTTCGGGATTCATCGAAGAATCACTATACATGGTGTTAGCTGCTCGCCTTCCAATTCGGCATTTGATAAACTCATACACTGAAGCGCCGCCCTCAACGCTCTTACTGAGCTTTTCCGTTCGATAATTTTCATAGAGGAAGTCGTGTGTAATTTCCTTGAGATCCGCCAGATGGCTGTGAAGAAGAGCGCTCCTGATGGCAAGGAAATCCGAGTGGCGTGGGTTGTCAATCTCGACCACACCCCATGGATATTGTCGTGCTCTCACTCGTCGTCCTCCGATCTCGACCACCTCTTCAGAGCCTACAATCGCAAAAGGCATGAGCCCTCGCAATTCGGCGTTCTCCTCCACGGTGTCCTCATCGTCCTCCTCGATATCATAGGGAAAGTTGTAGACGGGTATGCGGTAGTGCTCGATGTCCTCCATAACCAGCTTCTTCGACTCTGCGAGTTCGGCCGGAGTTAGTGAGTCCGCCTTACCGATGACGGGAATGACATTGACGCGGGGTGAGAGGCGCTTCATCAGTTCAATGTCCAATTCGCGGAGGCTGTTCACGCTTGTAAGCATAGCCACATCTGAGTCGCACAAAATGCGCTCACCCATGTCCCGTAGGTGTAATAAAGTAGAGCAGAGCGTGCACGCGGTTGTCTCTGAACCTTGGGTTACGCTTGATACGTGACTCTTCTGCAAGGATGTCGTCGTATTGCCGCTCAAGGTGTCCCACGATCTCAGAGAAGCTATCGATCCCACGCATTAGCACCAGTGAGGATACCTCGAAGCCCAGATAGCGAACCTTGCTTCATTGTCGATTTGATCTCCGAATCCAGGGGTATCAACGATGGTTAACGATATACGAGTGCCCTCCTCATCAAGCTCGAGCTCTGGTACATCATCAGTCTTTCGCCATCACAAACCGGTACCTCGTGGAGCACCAACCGACAGTGATTGGCTTGATCCTGACACCCTCTTCGATGTGCGCGCTCTCTGGATCGTCCGAGTCTTTGCTTTGCAGCACCCGCTTTCCACACAGCGTGTTGACGAAGGTGGTACGGCCTGTGCCTGACGCACCACACACCATCAAACAGAACTGGATACCTTTCTTGACATTCTTCTTTCGACGCATTTTGATCTATGGTGGTCAATGCGTAAGTCCTGAGAAACGCGAGACATGGAGGAACTCTGGTAGGATGCAGGCTTACGGCGTTTAGGTTAGAAGACATAATTGCGGATTATGTAAGACTCCGTTGCTGTGATAGATAGGAATGCGCCGCAATGCTGTTTTGGAATGCTGTTGTTGTCAAGGGACATGGGCAGGATAACTCAACGCTCGAAAAGATGCGAGCTAAAGGGGTCTTGTCTTGGCAATATTGAAAGCTTGGCCCAATCTAGCGTGGTTCCGATGTACTACTAGCGCCCCGCATTGTTCACGAAGTGCCATGCTGTTTACCCGCTGCTACGAGGGGCTTCACTCCAAACAACATGTACCAAACTCGCTGCCATCTATATGATATTCGTTCACTACTATTGTATGACTATCACAAGCCGCATTCGGCGTCTACCGCCATAGCCCCACTATACCGCCAATCATGAACACACGACCCGCGATTGACGAGTCGACAGGACCTGTCTCTTTATCAGTGGCGTTCAATCAAGATAGCAGCTGCTTCTCCGTTGGACTCGACACTGGGTTTTGTGGTAGGTTTTGTTCTCTCAGGGGTATCTCTGGAACTTATCCTCGCTCACATTTGCTCTTAGTGTTCAATTCGGAGCCCTGTGAGCTCAAAGTGTCTCGAGGTACGGCTTCGCAGCGACGATCTGCTTCGAACGCTCCAACATTCACAGCTACCAACTGATTATATTACTGACTAGATTTTAACGCCGGCATTGGAGTGGCGTGCCTACTGGGAAAGGCGAACTATGTAGCCTTGGTAGGAGGGGGGAGACAGCCAAAATTCCCACAAAACAAGGTCGGTAAGCTTCTGGCCAGCATCCCCCAAGGAGTCGCAGCTTGAGACTCATATTGCCTGCTTAGGTCGTTATATGGGATGATGCCAAACAGAAAGCTGCCATTACTCTCGAGTTCCGCACACAAGTCCACCGCGTCTGCCTCACAAGATCCCGAATTGTTGTCGTATTACAAAATACCATTCACATGTATGCATTCTCATCGCCTCCGGAGAAGCTATCAGTTTTTGAAACGGCAGACAATCCAAGTGGTCTCTGCTGCTTGGGGCCCAAAGTGGTAGCCTTTCCTGGTCGGACGCCCGGACAAGTGCAAATGGTGGAGACAGCGACCGGAAATGTCAGCATCATACCGGCTCACGGTACCCCGCTGAGAGCCATGGATCTAAGTGCCGATGGAGAGGTATTGGCTACAGCAAGTGAGACGGGGACGCTGATCAGGGTTTTCTCGACCGGCAACTGCGCCAAGATAGGAGAGCTACGAAGAGGGGTAGACCATGCTGTTGTCTACTCTGTTGCTATTTCACCGAACAGCACCCTCCTAGCAGTCACGTCGGATAAATCCACTCTACACATATTCGATCTTCCCAACATCGTGGCGCACTCCCACAGTGGCTCCATGTCGTCCAACAGACCACATCGCAACTCGAATAGCTCCTCCACCGCGGGCAGTTTTGAGGAAGGTAACAACCAGAAATGGGGTATCTTAGGTCGAATACCACTTATGCCACGAGTCTTTTCGGATATTTACTCGTTCACTTCAGCACACTTTGAAATCGACGATGCCCCACAGACGGACCTAGGGAAGACCGCAATGATGCCCATACCAGGGATACCGGGAGGGAAGCCTCGAAAGGGTGTCATCGGCTGGAAGGACGACTACACACTTCTTGTCATCGGCGCTGGTCGAGATGGGCGATGGGAAAAATTCATCCTAGGCGAAGGAGCAGACGCCAGGAGGCATCTTGTTCGGAATGGCTGGAAAAGGTATTTGGGTAATTGATGAAGTCTGGGTATGAATATCAACATACTGATGATGGAAGCGGCACGCGGCGTCCGGGAACCGGCACCAAGGGAGTTGAGACGTTGCATAGGTTCAACTATATGTAGTATATACTATGGCCTTGTCTACGGACAGACAAGGTGATCAGGAAGAGTCCGCTTTCAGTGACTCCCTTTTTTCGAGCTGTCTCAACTCCAGATTTACCAATCCTATGATCGTTTGTGCGTAGACAGTTTTGGTAACCCAAAGTGTAGTATCGAACACGGTTGGGCCCAATAGTAGCTACCATACTATGGTAGACAAACCTAAGATACAGATGGGGTTACTACATATTGCATCGTACCTCATGAGATTCGGGGTCACTCTCCACCTCCACCTGAGCCATACCTTATCATGACTTGGGAAAATTGATGGTCGGCAGAGAAAGATATGTTTCCTGTTGGAATGCTGGAAGAAGTATGGCATATTGAGGTTACGATCAAGTTGATGGGTGAGTTACACATTTAATGATTTGTTCACCAGTCGTGTCGAGGCGATGTACCAAAATAGTAATCACTAGCGTTTTCCTCCAACTTCAACACGAGGCATGTTGAACGGTCTCAGGGGTTTGATGGATGATTTGGCTATCATTGACTATTCTAGATGTCTGAAAAGGTGTCTAGGAACAAGACAATGAGACAACAAGACTTTGTAGAGGTGGCCACTCGCTTATTGTCTTGGCAGAAGGGCTTATTTCCAACAAGGCAGGCTGACTCGCGCCAAGCCTTCTTAGCGTGAAACTTAATCCACATCCTTCTTCCATCAACCACGCTCATCGCTCCACAACTAGATTCCATACTTACTATTCATCAACGACGTGAAGGGACCAATCGCGCTTACGATCATGGAGTGCTGCACGACGACACAAGTGCCTAACATATCACTCGAGGGTAGTACACGTTCTGGCCGCAGCTCGATCCCATCGCCCTATAAGCCCCAAATCCTACGCTATGCCTTATATGCGAGCCGCACCGTCGATTAGCTCTGAGCTACAGCCAAGAGCTGAAGAATCCAAACACGCAAAGGATTCCGTTGATCCTCCTTGAAATGCCACCTGCCTCTCCTTCCCTTGTGCTCTGTACTCTCATTGTTATGCCACGACCATTTCTCATCTGATACACGATCTATAATCTAGCATTTGTTTACTGAATTCAAGATGCAGCATCAGTGGCCCACCCCCTCCCGTCTTCTTATCTTCCTCCTTTGCTCGTCCTTCTCCGCCCTCGCAATCCTGAACACAACATGCTACTTTCCCACCGGTGACGAGATACAAGACCCAAACGACTTCTACCAAGCTTGCCCCAGCAGTTTCGGCGGTGATAACATTCGCATGTGCTGCAAAACAGACGGTAGCTTCAACGACGTTTGCGTTTCAAATGGACTCTGCTCGCGCCCACGTAATCCTAAGCTTGGGGAGGAGCAAGGGCTGTTGAGATCGACGTGTACAGACCCCAGCTGGACTAGTCCGAGTTGCTTGAATCTCTGTACGACCGGTATTGGTGAGTTAAAGAATATACTGATCAGTAAATCCTGTCTAGTATGAAAAAGAGGCTTTGGCTGACGCCCGTTGATGCCCAGACCTCTACGGCATCAAGGCAAACCACTCCGAACAATACGTGCGTCCATGCCCCGGCGGCTCCTTCTGCTGCGAAGCCGAAAAACCCACCCTCAACCCTACCCAGAATGCCACGGTGGATACATGCTGCACGCAAGGAAAAGGATTCATCATAGAAAGCAACGGCAGAGTGTCAGACGTCAATGCAAGCGACAAATCAACACCTACTACTGCCAACTCTACATCACCACCACCACCTCCTACGCTCACGCCAACGCCCAAAACTAACATCGGAGCTATCGTTGGCGGCGTGGCTGGTGGTGTGGTGGGCTTGATTGTCATCGTTGGGGCTATTTGGTTCCTTTTAAGATCAAGGAGACGGAAGACAAGGGCTGCGCAGGAAGAGCAGATGCAGGGGATGCCGATGGAAGGAGCGCTGGGTGACCCGAACCGTACTAGAATAAGCGAGATGGGAGCTGGCACGGTTCCGCTGATGGAAAAGAGTGGGAATGAGATGTATGAGAAGGATGGAGATCAAGTTACAGGTGAACGGGGAGGTCCCCATGAAATGTGATGATATGTAAGACATTGAGTGGAAGTAAGATAGTATGATAATGAGTTAGTACATGTTCTCCATCAGCCACAACTTCTCAACTCGGAATTGACTTGTTCGGATATTAGTCAGAAGGTTGCCTCTACTTTTCACTCTAGACCAATCCAATCTTTATGAATCCTCATGTGTCGCAAGCAGCCATACCCGAAGTATTACTAGCGCTTTTCGTCTTTATTCACAGATCCCCGAAGATCCCAAACTCCTACATACTTCATGGAGACTCTATCACTTTGCATCCTACGAGCAATAAACAAGACTCCCTCTCAGTTCAACTTCACTCAACTTTCAAAAGCAATCACCCTGATTCTACTTCATCACCATATTCCCCAAAAGAGAATGAATACTTCAGGGCTTCAGAGGCGCTTTCGAGAAACCTAGTCTTTCGACAAAAAATTCCGTGGGTCATCTGCTACAACTTCCTCAACAAACAACGCCACAACTCGCAATCGTCGCGCGATATCGACTCTCCGCTTCCAAACTACATCTATCCTAATATCAAGCCGCATATCCCTACAACCCTGAGACTCCAATTTAGCAAGAAAAGCCAATTCTATGACTCTTAACCATGTACTTTTAGGAGAGAATCTCGCTCTGAGCTACGATTCAATAACTCCTAAAACTGAATGAAGCTTTTGGAAGTACTGAATACCTATTCCAGATGAAGCACGTGGTGAAGCGTTCACGATTCATCTTTGCATGGAAAAGGTTGGTGAAGTGTTAGAGGCAAGGGTTCTTGTGATCTATTCATGTGAAACGAGTTTACTTCATGAAGGGGATAGACGTGATGGAGGGTGGGGATGGGAGGAGGTAACATAGAGCTCTTGGATGGGTTTTGTTTTGCGGTGGGATTGCTTTGATGAGTTATATATTATAGGTTGTGGTGGTTTCTCATCTTTCATCGCCTTGTTTATTTATTCAAGAACCTCCAGCTTGTCTATACAACTATTCTGCTTACGAGACTATGTATACATAATAACATCACCACCCCTTCCTTCCCAGTCCTCGGATAGCAAAAATACTCCACTTCCTCATCCCGTAGAAGGAAAGAAAAGCACACCACCAGCTCACCCTCACACACTTCATAAAGCACCAAGTGGCAAGCTTCCGTCTTCCATCCCTTCGCAGATTTCCCAATCATGATACAAAATTCTCCAGTAAGGTATCGTGATGAGCTTGATCGACGCTATTCTTTTCTTTTCTTTTCTACTTTAGTTGGTATCTAAATCCGTTTAGCTACGCTCTTGGACAGGGAGATTCAGTTGTGAGGAGGCTGAGATATTTGGGGTTGATGGTGCTACTGATTATGGTTGATTTGATTTTGTGGCGGCTATACTACTGCATTCTAAGGAAATCAAAGCAGATATTTTCCGTGGAAAGGTTCATGTGGCGTGGACGACGATGGTTCAATGTGTTCTGTGCATTCGAGGGCCGTGTCTTCATGGGCTTTTGTGATTTGGAGGAGGTCAGTCGGATGGGGAATTTTGATACACTTATACCATCCAGTCCCCCTCTTAAACTAGGTATTCATCCTCGATATCTTTCGTGAGGAGGCTGAAGCATCGTGGATTAATAATACTCCTAATTATAGTCAATCTTACTTTATGGCGGCTCTACTGCTGCCTTTTGAGGAAAGTGAAGCAGATATTTTCTGAAGCCTGATGTGGCGTTGACGACGATGATTTAATGTGTTCTATACATTCGAGCGCCGTGTCATGGGTTCTGTGACATTTCAGCGTACCGTCAGTTGGTGGATTTAGATACCGTCACAGAAGCGTCGTTTTGGATGCACAATACGCTTATGTGGTATTCAGCTTTTGCACCATTGGACAAGACAAGATCTAAGGTGGTGCTGTACTATGGTAGAGATTTAGAAGGGCTGGATCTTTTCTATACGGTTATTCGACTTGGGTAAATTGGCATCTTTATCATGGCCCGAGCCATCCTACCAATCATCTTCATCGATTGAACTTCAGCCATCCTCTCTAATATATTAACAACCATAACTACTTTATATATATTTATACACATACATCTTCCCCTATAATGCATAATACACTCATGTCTTACTCAGCTTTCGCACCATTGTGGGTCCAAAGACGTGCTCATAGATATCGAAGGTCTGCAATCGCAGAATCTTTTCGTATCCGGCTTGTTTTGGCTTGGGTAGATTGGCATCATTACCATGACCTGAGCCATCCTACCACTCATCTTCATCAATTGAACTTCAGCCATCCTCTCCAAGAAATCGACAAATCAACAGATTTACCTACTTTTCTCTCTCTATATATATACAGACATCTCCTCAGCCAGAGCAGCAACAAAAGCCCCAAAGCGCTGCAGAGAATATTTATATATCATATATACACGAGGCGAGGTATGGAAGGAGGTCTTTGCGAGAATTCCAAAAGGCAAGAGTGGAGCGTTAGGTATGTCAACCTACAATGCTGGCGAGTCAGTACTCGCTAGCGTCCCGTCAAGCTCAACGACGTTAAACAAAGCACTTCGGAAGGGCATCAGGCATAGTACATCAGACAACGGGAATAAAACAACGCCGTCGGCAATTCTGGGAGGCCATGGAAAATAACATCTGAAGTATAGCTAATCCTGCGCATCAAACGCGAGTGCGAATCAAGAAGGCTCGAGCTATCATGACTGAGGAGTGTAACGGTGAATGGGTGGTTAGTCTGCATAGATTTGCACATGAATTTTTACTCATGGGGGTTTGCTCGCACAGTGGCCAGTCTTCAGATCTTACTAGACTTTGAAGCTGCCACGGAAGCAGGTAATCGATGGTGATCGGGGGGGGAAACGAGTGGTCGATCAGGGTAAGTGTTGTTTTCACTCCCTTGAAGAATACTGAACCTCACTTTGCGATCCTACCTGCAATCACCATCTAAACTTTCTTTATGCTGACGTAACATTAGAGCCTGCATCGCGTTTCTAAGACCTCAATATATCATACAGCATTGCTTTACGCTTCAAACCTAAACTTAGGATTCGGAATTGCCATGGACGTTGAGGGAAGGAGTATAGCCGCTTTGGAGGGAGTACCGAGGGAGTGTAGGGGAGGAAGGGGGAGTAGGGAGGAGCAGGGGGGTAGAAGGGGGAGCATGGGGGAGCATGGGGGAGGAATATAGCCTGCGCGTGAGGCAACCTGATAATTAAACACGTCGAATTCAGGATTATGGGACCACGGGCGTGCAGAATAAAGACGCTGGATTGGCCGCCTTATACATAAGGATAACGAGTAGTTTGCCTCAGTACCTCAGACGTGCCATTGATTGGCCAGCAAGCTGGTCGCTAAGCCCCTTCAGGTTAGCAAGGCTGACTACGCAGTAGGAGGGCGGCACGTCTAAGCGTAAACTTCTGTAATTTTACTAGATATCCTGTTTTTTAGTAACGCGCTATATGAATTTTTCGCTTATTAATAAAATTTATTAATATTTAACTTTATAATATCATAGCATAGAATTCTACTATATAAATACTAGCTATATTAGTACCTAATTATACTCTTACTTCTTCTAATTCTAACTAGCCTACTTTTAGCCTAATTAGACTACGATAACCCGTAGACTAACCGTCGAGTCGGGTTTCAGTACTATAGATTGGTACGACCCGAATACTCGGTACCTATTTAGGTACCGACCCGAATACTCGGTACCTATTTAGGTACCGACCCGAATACTCGGTACTAGTTTCCGGTATTAACCCGAAAAGCCCTCGGTACCTTAGCGAGTCGGGTTAACCCGACCCGACTCGCCAAGGTATCGCCAAGACGCCAAGCCCCTAATAAAATAGTAAGGAACCCTAAAAATTTTCTAGAATTACCCCTATACTGAAAATAGATTTTTTTTTAATTAGAATTTTACTACCCCCTTTAGTTCCGTAGGAATATGTATTACCTTTTTGCATTACCTTAAAGAATTACCTAGGTTAGGCTAGGTAATAATACTTAGTAATATAGTAGTAAATTATAGATATAATAGTAAATACTATTATAGATAAAAAATATTAGTAATATTATAGTTATTATATCTATAGGAATAGCTAATTAGCTATTACCTTTCTATATCACCTTATTTACTATTAAGAATTACCTAGTTAGTAATAATAATAACGCTTAGTAATCTATTATTAAGCTATATATATAGTACGAAATACTATTATAAATAAAAAATATTCCTGATATAATAGTCTTAGTAAAATAATATAGTAGAACTAATATCTTAGCGAGTCGGGTTAATACTTCGGTACTAATACTTAGTACCACCCCATAGTATTAACTCGAATACTCGGTACTAACTATTAGTACCAACCCGAATACTTAGGCTAGGGATTTAGTATTAACTCGCTAAGAGTCGAGTCGGGAACCCGACTCGAGTTCGAAGTACCGACCTGACGCGGTTAGTCTATAACCCGTCTATAACGCTATCGCCGTCTATTAACTCTAAATTTCCAAAAATTCTAGTAGCTAGCTAGCGATAATAATAATAGGCTAGCTTATTTTTCTAGCGGTTAGTAGGTTAGATAGGATATCTAAGGTACTAGAGTAGGCGTATCTAATAAGTAGTATACTTAATATAGGTAAACTTAGTACTATAACTATTTAGTAGGAGCGGTTACAGAGCGAGATAGGGCGTAATAGCTTATAAATATACTATTAGCTTATTTTACATCTTATTAGGGTTCTAGATATATATACTATACTTTATACGTACCTTATAGTAAATAATACTAATATTATTAATATACTATTAATAATAAGGAGTTTATAAGTAAAGGAATAAAAGTTTACGCTTAGATATATTACCGCCTAGCTGCGTAGTTAGTATTACTAACCTGAAGGGGCTTGGCGCCTAGCTTAGAACACGTCTAAGGGATTAAGGTAATAAGTAGTATAAGAATAGGTAATAATATTATAAGCGAGTTCTTCTAAGTAACTAAGCGTTATAAGAAGTCTTTTATATAAAGGTATAGTTAATAGATAGTAATAGCTTAGTATATATTTAGAAGTTAGTCTAAGACTATAATATCTTATTTTATTAGAATCTTATAAGTAAATTATACTTAGACTAACTATAAGGAATTAAATTTGAAATCGAATTTATAAAGTTATATAATACTAAACCTATATAGGGTATAAGCTAGCTGTAAGTAGTTTAGTAATTCGAGTTAATACTAAAAATAACCCCTAAGTACTAAAAAAACGGTTAGTCTAATTATACTCTAGAAGAAGAATCTAATAGAGTCGTAGTATATATAATAAGTGCTACTAATTAGCGCTATTAGTAAAAGGAGACTAAGGAATAGGAGTACTTATACTAGTAATATTATAAGTAGTAACTAAGTTCTTTAGTATTTATTATCTATATAGTACTATAACTATTTAAGGTTTAGTTAGCTATTATTATATTAAGTAATATATATTATATAATCTAATATCCTCTTAACCTTTTCTTTATAGTATTACCTATAGTAAGATAATCTTCTTACTATAAAGAATAAGTTCTACTACCTTTTTAGGATTATAGGCTAGCCTAATACGGGAGTTATTTTTTATTATCCTACCTTATTAAATAGTCTATAAGTGCCCTAGTTACCCCTTTAGAATTAGTAGGAAAAGTAAGGAACTTTAAGGTCTATATTTCTTCGTATTCTACCTACCTATATACTTATACTTTATAATATTTTCTACTTAACTAAAGTTATATAGCTTATTTCTAGATACTTAAGGCTTTAATAATAATTAAAATTAGTCTACTACTACTTTAAAAGTTATATCTAAATAAATAGTTTTACCTATTAAATTTAGGTACGACTATAGCTGTAATAGTAAATATTAAAGTCCTAATATTACTCCGCCTCTATTCTAGTTACCTACTAATGTATATAATATTAGTCTATATAAATAAAAAGATATATCTTATTATAAGGGATATAATACTATCGGAATTACATCGGTAATTCAGGAAGTCGGCCCGCTAGTTTTAAGTTGCGTATCCTACGTAACCCGCCCCTAGCTAGCTATAAATATATAGAGTAACTTCCTATTACCTTAAGCTATAATAAAATAATATTACGGCCTAACTTAGCTAGGATCGGGCTAAAGTTAGATTAAATAAATTTAGATAGGTAGTTATAATAATATTCCGGATATATTATTCTAAAAATCTAATATTATTATACGTAACTACGCGATATATAACTATATAGTAATAAATATTATTAATATATCTATATCACCTACTATATATAGTATCGCGAGTATCCCTAGTATATTTACTATTACTATTATTAGGGTTAACTAATATTTCTTTCTCCTACTTAATTACGTCTAAGGTATACTTAGATTATAAGTCTAAATTAATAATAGTCTATATCTATTATAGTATATATAGTCTTAAGGTTTTATAGGGAGGATTAGAAGGTATTTCTTAAATAATAAGCATCTTTAGTTTTATAAGTAGTAGAGGTTCCTTATTATAATACCTCGCTATTAATAGTTAGTTCTTAGTACCCGAGTTTATTAAATAGGCGATAAATTTCTACTACTAAAAAGAGGTAGCTAGTAAGAGGAATAAGCGAGGTCTCTCTAACGTTTAGTTATAAGGTTAGTCTAGTAAGTAGTAGGTATAGCCTCCCTATTTAGCTCTATTCTACTAAAGCTACGCGTCTATTAGGCCCTTATAACGTAAATATTAGATATCGCCGGCTTAAACTAACTACCTATAAAAGTTAGTCTAGAATAGGAAGTCTAGAATAGTAGAATATACTATTAAGCTATCTACCCCTATAATTATTAACCACGTCACTATTTTAAGATATATATTTAAATTTCTACTATATATATACGATAGTAATATTAATTAGCTAGGTAAGTAATAGAGATAGCAACGGGTAAGTAATAGAGATAGTAACGGGTAAGTAATAGAGATAGTAACTAGTAAGTAATAGAGATAGTAACTAGTAAGTAATAGTAATAGTAATAGTTAGAAATCTAACTTATTAATAGTTAAAAAGTAAAAATTAAAGGATACTTATAAGAGTTAAACCTAGTTAGTAGGTATTCTATTAATCTAGTTAAAGTATTCTTAAGGGTATTAATACGTAGAGTTAGAATAGTAGCTTATATTAGTATAGGGCCGCTATATAGTAGCTTATAAGTAGTAGGCGTAGCTAGTTATTATTATTATAATAGTTAAGATAAGACGAGAAATAGGAATTAACTTATATAGTTAACTACTATACTATTAATACTTTCTTTATATAAATTATATCTTATTCTTTTACTTATCCTTTCTATACTTAGGAAAGGTTATACTTATAATACTATTAGGTATATAACTACTATAAGAGACTACATAGAGTAAGATCTTAGACTTAAAGAGAATAGTATATAGAACGCGATAATATATATAATAGGTATATATAATATATTAATTTACTATTTATATACTACCTATATATATCTATCTACCTTACTTATATCCCTTATATAGAGAAGTATAACTAATAATATATCTCTAGGTATTATAAGTACCCTAAGATATATATAGTATAACTACTTTAAGTAAAATAGACCTATCTTATTTAAAGATTATATAATATATATTTAGGTATTATAGTATATAAATAGCTACTAATTATAATATTAATATTAATAATTAATTTATAAAAGTTAATACTTTAATTTTACTGCCCGTCTAATAAATATATTTTAGCCTAGCTTTAGCCTAATATTAGGCTAATTCTTCCTCTACGCCTTATTTATACTAAATAATTCCTTATTTATCTAACTATTATTTACGTCTATATTCCTTAGCCTACTTATCTATAACCCTAGTACTATTTAATAGAAAATCTAGGTTATAGAAAGGATTAAATTAATCCTAGTTAATATAATTATTTATATAGAATCTTATATATTCCTTATTTACTAGTATTAGATATATATTATAGAGTATATAAGATAAATTATAAAAATACTAAGTACCTAGAAGCCTTAGGTTTTAGGACCTACTTAATAGTTATATCCCTACTTTAAGTATTCTATATACCTTATTTATTACTCTACTATTAATTTAGTATATTACCTTAATAAACGCCCCTATATATATTTATAGTCTTCCGTCCTTCTTAAGTCTTTTATAATTAAGGATAGAAATAATAAGTTATAATTATCTTATATATCTACTACTTCCTTTTATAGATCTTATAGCCTTATATCTAATATTAGGATTAATCTCTTATACCTAGATATAGTTACGCCGCTACCCTTTCCTCCTATACTAGCGTAGGGTATATTAAACCTTTTCCTATTAAAGGCGATTTATATTTAAAGAGTCCTTATCATTATACTTCTAGTAGGTTAAAGACTAATAAATTCTAATAAAATAGTAATTTACTTATATTAAATCCTTCTCGCGTCTATTAAGATTATTACTACTATATAACTACCCCTTAAGTCTATTTTAGTTTTCTTAAAGGAAAATTACTAATACGTTTATAAGGCCGTTATACTTAAATTCTAGATTAGCTAGTACTTATAAGACCTTCCGCTATTACTTATAACTATATTTTAGATTACATAATATTATTATATCGCCTTTAGGAATTACTATTATTATATATATTAGGTCTTAAGTAGTAGTAGAATATCTATTACTTATTTATTAACTCGCGCTTAAAGTAGAATTTATCTTATTATAGAGTATTATATTATTTATTATAATAAGGTTTTAATAGCGTATATTATAACTTAGGATTTAACGCTCCTAGCCTTCTATCTTATTTATTATAAGAAAGAAGGATTTAAGTAGAACTTTATATACGGCTTTATTATAAGCTATATTAAAACTCTATATACTATTATATAAGTAAATAAATACGGCGTAATATATTATAATATATAATTTAGGGATACTAAATTAGGTTTTATTACTATTATTATTATCTAGGGTTATATTTTAGGGTTAATACTTTATAAAAACTATCTTTAAGTAGTTAATCCGGTATAATATATATTATATATAGGTTAAGGTATTCTTATTATAACTTTTATATATTATTAATATAATGAAGTCTATAATTACTTAATTATAACAGATCGCGGAGTCTTACTTCCTAGCTAGTAGAGGTACTATTACTAGAACTAGTTAATATACTATTACCTTCTACTTATTACTACTCTACTATTTAACCTTATTAAAGTATTTAAAGCGTTTTAAGCTAGTAAACCTAGGGACTTAGTAAAACTATTTATTAAGCTAAATTAATACTATAGACTTTACTACCTTTTTCTTACCCTTTATATTCCTTTTCCTTATAACTTTCCTACTTATCCTAAGGATATCCTCTATTAGGGCTATATACTATTTAATTAGTCTTATAATTACCCCTTTAAATAATTAATATAAGATATTAATATCTATTAATATATAAATATTATAATATTTATACTTCTAGGCCTAATTTACTATTAGATATATCGCTATAATCTTTCCTACTTACTTTAGATTAAATAGTTACTTATAAAGTTTAACCTATATATATTTATAGCTCTAGTATTTCTATTCTTTTATAAGATTACCTTAATTATTAGGAGGTACTTTATAAATATTATAGTATTAATTTTTCTTAATACTTATAATTAGGACTTACTCTTTATAATCTACTATTATACTATTAATAATTAGGTAGTAGTATCTTATAAAGCTATCCGCGTAGTGAATATTTATACTAATCTCTATAAGACTCTTAAATACTACTCTAGTTAATTATAAATTACCCCTATTTAGCCTAATCTAGCCTATATTAGCATAGATAGCGTAAGTATTATAAGTAGATTAAATATATATTTAAAAATTTACTCTATTAATAAGTAATAAACCCCCGCTTATAAGTATTTTTAATACTCCTTTTTAATCTTTATAATTAGTATTAAGTTAATAAGAATTAAGCTTAGTCTTATCTAACTCTATTTAGTTAATCTATTAAGATTTCTAATTATTATATATACTAGCTATAAGTTCTAGTCTTTATAGTATTATATTATCTAGGTTTTATTAGTAGTAATAAGAATTAAGATAATTATAACGCCTTTTAGTAGCTTATCTTATATTTCCTACTACTAGTCCCTTATATATATCTTATTATAAACCCGAGTATTATTAGGTATTTTAAGTTAAATTAGGGTATAAGTTAGGTTACTTAGGAAAGGTTTATATCTAAGGAGAAAGTAAATAATACTTAGTATATCTTAGTAGTAGATAGTATATTCTATAATTATAAGACTACTTATAAGACTTAAGATTATAAAGTAGTCTTTAAACTATTAATCTTTATAGATATCTTATAAAATATAATATATTTATACCCGCTACTTAATAGTATTATAAAAATTAAGTTACTCCTATATTAATTTTAAATATATATTTTAATAGAAAGTATTAATACCTCCTTTAATAACCTTAGCCTTAATTAATTACCTTATAAAGGTATAGTCTATCTCGTCTTAAAAGGGCTAGTAGGGATTATATAAGGAGGAGAGTATCTTATTATAATAGTTATAATACGCCTTACTATCTACTTTAAGGATATCCTTAATAGGCGTTCTAGCTCTTTTAGCCTTTATAAATTCTTAAATTATAAGGGATAAAGACGTAGATTAAATATAGCTATCATTTAAAAGGATAGTTTTAGCGCTAGGAAGTTAAGGCTAGGAAAAATTAGTACTAGGTTATTTATAAGTATAATATTATTACTAATATTTATACCTATATTTATATACTTTAATATAGCCTTATTATCTTTATTTACCTCTAAAACCCCTAATATATCTAGATATATAATAGTATCCCTAGTCTTATTAATCTCTAGATCCGTCGCGATTTATTTATAAAGTTAATTAATCTTATCCTTATCTAGATAGGCCTTAGGCCTAGGGTCTCTTCTACGCTTTATACCTCGCGTTATAAGATATTAGTTAAGATACCTTATTAATAATCTAGCTATTTTAGTAATAAAATTATATATAAGATAGGAGTAATTTATTATAACTCTCTTTTATATTAAGGAAGTTAAGTTATACCTTAGATATATTATATAACTTATAATATATATTAATATTATATCCTTTATTATATTAGCCCTAGGGTTATTATTATATAAATATTAAGGTATAAAGCTACTTATATAATAAGTCTTAACCTAAATTTAGGCTAGATTCCGCCTAGTTCTAATTTACTAAGATTAGATCCTTCTTATCTTAATAACTAGATATTTTTAACTACGTCTATTAAATTATTACGCCTTAAAGTACTTATATATACCTTATAATAGATAATACTAATTTCCTATAAGTATTAAATAGTAATATAGAGTTATTAGTATTAATATTACTAGTACCTTCTAGGGAAATAGGGGGACTAGCCCTTAAAGATACGTAGTACCCTTTAAACTTATAGGGCTTAATTTAACCCTCTTCCCTTACTTTAAGCCTAACCTCTTCCTCCCGTCTTTTATTTAATAAATATGATTAGATTAAGGAGTTAGGTAATTAGATAGCTAATCTAGAATAAGTAATATAAGCTTTATAAGAGGTAGTAGTTAAATTAAATAATAAAGCTAGTATTTTTGCTAGAGTAGCTTAATATATATAATATAAGGGTAATTATACTTAATACTAGTAAAAGGAGTAATTTAGAAAGGGATAGTACTTTAATATAAAGTAGATTTAATATTAAAAATATTAGAATAATATCCTTTATAATTAATTTAATATAAGAAAGGATTTTATAATAATATAACTCTTTTAACTTAGCGTAGATTAAGTAAACTTATATAAAAATAAAATATCCCTATCTTATTACCTAGTTTAGGCTAATTTTATTAAGGTCTATATTATTTATAAAGTAATATCCTATCTTAGTTTACCTTTTATCTATAAACTACCTTATCCTCCCTCTCTCTCTCCCTATCCCTCTATTATTATACCTTTAGAATTTTATATAATATTAGTTAAATAGGCGTTCTTATAATATTATCTTTACTTTTACTTACTATTAGTATTTACCTTAATATCTATCCTAATTATAAGCCCTCTTAAGTTATAAAGTAACTTTAATTATAAAGAAGGTCTATTAAAGAATATATAGTTTAAGAAGTATATTATAAGTATATACCTAACTACTTATAAGTTAATAGTTAATAACCTCTTTATTATAACTATTAAGCTTATTAAGATAAATAGTATCTTTATAAGTAGGTTCTTAAGGTTATCTTTTATTAGGTTAGACCTTAATAGGTTATAAAAGGTATATAACTTAGCCCTTATTTTATAATTTAAAAAGAAGCTTAAGATTAAAGGATATTTAATATTTATCTTAAAATTATATTATAGTATATTAATATATATATTTATACTTATAAAGCCGGATACTATTCCTTTAGGTATTTCTAAAGAAGAGTTAATTAAGAGAGAGGAATAAAATACTCCCTTAACTCTTAAATAGGAATCCGCTACTAATTTCTATATAAAATCTCCCTCTACTTAGGAGCTTAAAGACTTTAAGTTTAATTATAAATTATTCTAAATAACTATAATTATAACTTTATATAAGGTAAGAGTAGGGATAATCTTAGAGTATAATAGGAATAGAGTATTAATACTTACTAATCTCTAGTATAAAAAACTCTAGGAGAGACTAGAGGTAAGATATATAATTAATAGTATATCTTAACTTACTTTATTCTATAAAGCTAATAATTAGTTTATAAGTATAATAGATAATAAGGATTTATAGACTACTACCCGCTAGTATCTAATATAAGGGCGGAGATTTATAAAGATTAGAGTTATAATATAAAATAATATTAATTAGCTAAGTCTTATACCTTTAATAATATATATTAACTTATAAGTAGTAAGTATTAAAGTACTTCCCTTCTAGTTATTTTAGCCGGCCTTATATACGCTTCCTTTAAGTCTAGCTTCTAATAATATTTTTATAAAATATAAAGGAAGTATATATTATAATAGTATCCTAGCTTATTTAAAGACTTATTTATAAGGGTTATATCTAAGTAAGTTACTTTCTTTTTCTCCTAGGCTCTTAACCTTTAATTTATCTTAATATTTATATTATTAATTAGGTCTATCTAAGTACTTATATTATCTCTTATTACTATCTAATTATAATTAAGCGTAGTAGCTATTACTAAGTAAAAAGCTTAATATAAGAGTATAAGTAGGGTAAGAGGAGAGTAAGGATAAAGACCTTATATAATATTAATATAAATAATAGTAGAGGTTAGACGTAGCTATTAGGTTAAGTATATTACTATTATTATTATTAAGTAAAAAGTCTTTACTTAATCTTAATCTATATATTATACTAGAGCTAGATATTAAGAAGGAGGGTAATAGTAAGTCTATTTAATCTAAAATAAATCTTAAGGATTAGTAAGTTAAGCTCCTCTTCTATAAAATCATTATAATTAACCTTCTTAGATTCTAGTAGTTTAGGGATAACTAGTTATATAAGTATCTTTAAGGTAATATATAGCCACGCGTAGCTAGATTCCTAAAGATCCCTAATTTTAATTTAAGTATAAGTAAAGATATTATATTACTCCCTAGAATATTTAAACCTTTATACTATTAATAATAGCTTTATATATTTATTATAATACTTCTTAATACTAGTACGCTAGGCCGTTTTAGTACCCTTATTAGAGATAAAATAGGATTAGGTAAGGTAAAGTTATTAATCCTAACTTAAATACTCTCTAGCTAATCTCTTTATATTAAGATATAGGAAGCTATTATATTAGCCGTATTTTATTATTAATTATAATAATAGTAGGAGAGAATCTATTAGGAATAGTATAATAAACCTAAAACTTATTAGTATTATAAAGAGGGCGCGGCCCTAGGATCTAAATATCTTATAAATAATTAATTTTATTAATATCCTTATTAATTAGAGTTAGAATATTTTAATATTTATCTTATATATAGATTAATAATATTCTTTATACTAAGTAGTAATATCTTAATATAGCTTATAGAGCTTAGTACCCTTATTAATTTTAAAATATTAAGTATTAAACTTATTAGCGAGTATTTAAGTATTATAAACTAAAATCTTACTTTAACTAGGGATATTATATAAAAGATTAAGACTATTAGGGATAATAATAACCCTAATATATAATTATTAAAGAAGGGTAAGGTTATTTACTTAAAGTAATAAGGCTTCCTAATTACTTAAGGTACTCTATTTTAGATTCTTACTATATAATAAACGTGGAACGCGAGATTTAAAAGTAGCCTTATTAAGATATATATATAAACCTACTAAAAGAATAAGGAAAAGGTAATAGATAAGGAGATAGTTTAATACTTCTATTATAGCTTAATAATTATTAATAAGAGCTATATTATAAAGAATACTAATAGAGGGCCTTAGAAGATATTATAAGAAATAAAATTAGATTAACTAAAATACTACTTCTAGTCTACTACCTTAAGTAGTATAATAATTAATTCTAGTCTAATAGATATTACGGGACTTATAGATATTATTAGTAGTACTAAGTAGGACTACCCTAATTATAAGTATTACGCGTTCTCTAATAGTAGGCTTATAAGCTTAGGTAAGAATAATAATAGATTAATAGAAAACTTAGGAGATATAAATATTATAAAACCCGCTTATAAGTTAATTAAGATATTTATTACTCTTCTCCTAGACTTCTTTATTAGGAGGTATAAGGAGAGTTAATAGAATAGATAGCTACTTATAAAGCTTAAGCTACTTTATAAGAGTTAAGTAAGGAGTAGATTCCCTAATAAATACAAGGTAGCCTTTAATAGGATAATAATATAATAGAAGTAATTAAGTAAAGCCTAGCTAGAATAAAAGTAAATAAATTAAAGGGAATAGTATTAGAAGTTAAGGATATTTAAAGAGGTAAACCCTAAGATATTAATAATAATAGATACTAGATTTATATATACTATTATAAGGATATTATAATTAACTAGTAATCTCTTATTCTTATATATAATTACTTATAAGGCTAAGTAGAAGTTCTTAAATAATATAATCTAGAAGATATATTAGGTATATAATATTAGGTATATAATATTAGGTATATAATATTAGGTATATAATAGATAGTTATATACTTAATAAATATTATACTTAAATAATAATAGATTATCTTAAACTTTAAAATATTAATTAGATTTTATAAAAGTACTACCCTATATATATCCTAATTCTTTCCTCCTTTCTAGAGATTACCCTTATAATAGAAAGAGTAAGTTCTTTTTTTACTTAAGACTTACTACTATTAATATATTATATCTTAGATCTTTTTATATTATAAAAATATCTTTATATCTTTAATATATTATAATAAATATTTACTTTACTAATTTAGTATATTTATAAGTATAAGGATCTTTATAAAAGTTTATATATATATTTTAAACCTTTAAAGAAGTAAAATATAATAAAGGAGGCCTTTTAATAGGAGGTAAACCCTAATATAAGTAAGCTAAAATATAAAGATTAACTAGATATATTAATAAGGTTAATAAAGATAATAGGGATTAAGCTAATACTTTATAAAGCTTTTATTATAATTATTATAAAGCCTATATATAATTTAAGTTTATATCTCTAGGTATTAAAGTAGGCTTATTACCTAGGATAGAAGGAGGATATATATTATTATATTCTCTATTTAAATATACTTATTAAGTAGGTAGTTAAGGAGAAGTAGATAAAGAAGTCTAAGTTTTTAAAGAATACCTTTAAAACTATAGAGGAAGCTAAAGCTAAGGATAGTAAGGGTAGTAGTAAAGGTAGTAGTAAGGGTAGTAGTAAGAGTAGTAGCGAGGGTAATAGTAATAGTAATAAGGATAAAAGGTTTAAAGCGTAGTTAAAATATATTAAATATACTTTAATAAATCTAGTTAGATTTATAATTAATATATTAACTTACTTAAATATTTAAATTAGGTTAAATTTAGCCTAAATTCGGCTTAAAAGCCTATATTAAGTATAAATAAGTTAGCGCGTATTATCTATTAACGCGTTATTTAAACTTATTATTAATCTCCTTATAATTACTTTATATCTTTCTTTAAAGTATTTTAATATAGGTATTAATAAGCTCTTAATATTAATTGACCTAATTTTACCTAATTTTACCTAAGTTCTATATTATCCCTAAGGCTATAATTCCTCTTTATTAAAATCTTATTATAATATAGACTTACTACCTAACTAGAGTTACTACTTCTCTAAATATTACCTATTATTATTAAGATACTTATAAAAGGTATCTTAAGCTATTATCTTTATTACTAATTTTTACTAATTTTTACCTTATTCTCTATTATAAATATAAGTCTACTTAAGTTAAAAGATAATTATAGGTATAAATAAGGGTTACTAATAAATATATAATTAAAGAAGTATATCTTAGGTATATACCTACCTAATTATAAGTAGATAATTAATAACCCCTTTAATATAATTATAAAGCTTATTAAGATATATAATATTTTTATTAGTAAGCTCTTAAGTTTATTATCTATTAGATTAAAGCTTAATAGATTATAGAAGGAGTATAATCTAACCCTTACCTTAGAGTTTAAAGAGAAGCTCCCTATTAAAGGCTATAAGCGAGGTATTATTAAGTTATACTACTATATACCTACCTATATAAGTACCCTTATAAAGCTAAATACTAGTCCTTTAACTAATTTAAAAGAAGAGATACCTAAGAGCTAGTTAAAGGTAGAAGTAGTAATATTAAATATATTAAATAAAAACCTACTTTAAATCCTCTTATATATTATCCTCCTTTTAAATAGGTATTAGAAGACTTTAAATTTAATTATTAACTATTCTATATAAGTATAATTATAACTCCTTATAAAATAAGAGCTAGGATAATTATAAAGTAGGGTAGAGATAAAGTATTACTACTTATTAATCTCTATTATAAGAAACTTTAATTTAGACTTAAAGTAAGATATTTAATTAATAGTATATCTAAACTTACTCTAATATATAATATTAATAATAATA